>Ga0131853_10023590_pt1 | contig 11105 bp, 2 predicted proteins | sample TergutLab28metaG_FD_92764 | JGI IMG/M metagenome (GOLD analysis project Ga0131853, IMG submission 92764) | Labiotermes labralis P1 segment gut microbial communities from Petit-Saut dam, French Guiana - Lab288 P1 (version 2) (version 2) | ecosystem: Host-associated > Arthropoda: Insects >...
AGTTATAATTTTTTCGCCATAAAAGTTCACTGAACCCCCCCCCCCCCCCCCCCACACCCCCTCCCCCCCAACACTTCCTCCTCCACCCCGCCCCCCCACACGTCCCGGTACCCGAAAATGTGTGCCCCCTCTTTTTTTTTTTTCTCGGGTTCCGCGTGCGCGGGGGCCAGCGGGGCCGGGGCCGGAAAGTGTGGGTGGGGGGGGGGGGGGGGGGGGTTCAGTGAACTTTTATGGCGAAAAAATTATAACTTTATTTTCACCAACTTATAACCGAAATTTAGCATTTCATTCGGTACTGAATGTGGGCAACAAAGTAACTTATGGCCTTCAGACTCCAAAATTTTACTGACTTCAATAAATCTCACTATCTCTGTTTTATCCACTTAAATACTTATTCCTGCAAAGGGGCCCGCATGTTTCGCCAGACTCTCATAGAGTTTCATGGCACAAAAAAGTTAAGAAATTCTGGTCTACAGAAATACGATACCACATCACCGTGTAATCTCTTCCCGACTTTTTGAGACCACGACATTTTCTCCTAAGGTCTGCTCCCGATTACCCATTAACACGGTGTCATATCCCAGAAAAAAGGAAACCTCAGCTACACCGCTGCAGAAAACGAAGATATGCTTATAATCCCATCATTTGTGACCACACCAGTAAATTGCTGCCGAATGCATCAAATCATAACATTATTTCGGAAGCATCCTTCACAGTAAAATCGCAGAGTACAACCAGTAAGATGCGATGTTCCTCAATTTATTTATTTCTGTAAGACGCTCTGCATGTTTCAGACGGTTTTTCCGTCTATCATCAGGAGCTCAAAAACCGCACACACAGCGTCAGGTATTCGTCAGACCAACACTGCTACCTGCTGCTAGCTTGGCCAGGTTAACAGCAGGTAGCAGTATTGGTCTGACAAATATGGGCGGTTTTGAGCTCCTGATGATGGAAGGAAAACCCATCTGAAACATGTACAGCATCTTACAGAAATAAATAAATTGAGAAACGTCGCATATTGTTAGTTGTATTCTGCAAATATATTAGCGATGCACGGACCTATGAATGTCAAATTCTTTACAGTTTTGCTAGCAATTTAATGTAATGAAAGAAGTTCGTCTAAAGAAAACTTGCTGAGCTTTCAGACGAATACTATAAGAGAAAAGAACACATAAACATCAGCTTAATGGAGGTTAAAGAACGCTTTACTTAAAAAATTAATATAGGCCTATGTCGAGACTTGTTTACTGTCTGGAAGAATATTTTTTTTAATCTAAACACAGTTTGAAATTCCTCGTATAGAACATTGCTTAGACGTAGTTCCTGTCTACAAAGTAGACATGTGTGAGTCAATAAAGGTAATTGTATGCTTCTTTATTGCTTCACGTAAGCCTATAAAGCAGACTTCATCTCCAAACAGCTAGTCCTTCCGTAGCGTTATGACAGACGGAATGTTCATGGTAATGGTTGAATATCCAGGCCTATGTGCTGCAGCGTCTCCAGCAAGAGTAGATATTGGCCACGACCGTACCTTCCACCACATCCCCAACAGTTGTACCAAAGTTATGCCGATACTGACGTCACACTTTTTTTTTTACTTCGATTTTCGGTCTGCAGCGGCGGCTCTTAACTTGGGGCCCAAGCATATCTATATATACTATCTAAAATTTATCATTATTTTTAAAATTCGCCTATATTTAATCGCGAAGAAGTAATACAATGGAATATAGAATGTAATCTTACATTCGATCACTTTTGTATCTTTTTCCCTTATGAGCTTATACACGATTTTAGCTTCCAATTTTATATTCGGCTGAAATGGCCTCTCGGAAAGATTTAAAATCTAGCGGTGGGAAGGTACAGGATCTTCGCGTCGTAAGAGTTCTAAGCCATAACTTTTAGCCCGATCGTGTGTCTGTAGTTATTATCCAGGTTAACTCCGGAAAGTATTGAATAAAGGTGGAAAATCAAGCTTCGTTTACAGGCACAGGAAGGTAAGATTTCCCACCGACTCTTGAACAAACTAAGCAACTCGTTTCCTTCTGGTAATGGCCTGAGTGAGGCCCTAAACACACAACCACATGTCGTTCCGATTCCAAAAATGTGTGCAGCTCTATTTTGAACTCCCCCACGGGTCTTCAGAAAGCAGTGCATAATATACTTAATTTTTATTTTAATTAAAATAGTAAAATAATAGAAGTTGTACAGCCTAAGTCTCCCTCCAGATGTGCTTACTCGAATTTCTACATATTTGTCGAAGTGCAGAGGAATGTAATGTCCGCCTGAATGAGGTGTAATGTCTATTGTGAGGTTATTTACTAACATTATGGTGTCATTTATATCTGCAACAAATACACACACACACACACACACACACACATATATATATATATATATACATATATATATAAACGGATGCTTTAACAAAATGTCAAAAAAGGGTTACCTGGAAACCGAGAAGACTTCCATCGTGTACACAGTTTACTGTCTATAATGTAGCCTGTTTTACGGTGTCTAAAATTTCGGTAGCATACTAAACAGAAAAGTAGTTTAGGCCGAAAGAAACAAAGATAAATGTAGCTTAATTTATATTCTGAGCAATTTTTCCTGAATCTAAATCCACTTCATATAATTGAAGAAACTTACAATACAATTTCGTAACTAATATAGAACACATAGTGCTTATAAGCATCCCGAAATATGAAGAATAAATTTTAACCTGCATGAAGCATTTTAGCAGCAGAATATCCTTTCGCGGTTTCTTCTGAGCATATACACCATTAGCTTCAACAGCATTACTGTTGTCACTTGTTCTACGCCTATGTAAAACTTCCTCGGTCAATCACTTTTGCTTCTCTCATGACAGACAATAAATTTTTCCAAATTTCACCCGTTTTAAACAAAAGAAATTGCCACACGACAAGAAATAAATTCTGTTCCTTTATGCAGTTGCTCTAAGTGGAACGATATTTATAATGTTCTAACAGATAGATCGCTATTTTAACCAGTAAAATACCAGCCAAAAAAATGGAAAATTTTAAAATTCTCACTTTTAGATAGAGGTTTCCCAGAGATTCATCCAACGGTGGACACTTACGAAAAATATCCGTTGTGGATACATTCCTATTAAGATTTTACTTGAGGTGCAAGCTATAAAATTGAAAACAGAGCTAACAATAACAATGGTAATAATAATAATAATAATAATAACAGTAACGATAACGTACGAGTGTTTTTTTTTTAAGAAAATAATGACTTCTTGTTAATACAATTACTGCATAATAGGAATTTATTTTTATTTTATCATCAAATTGTACATTACACACTCAAAGCACTGAAGAGGATCTGGTGCAAATAGAGTATAGAGAAATCCAGTTGCCTGTCAAAAGAAACCACTATCTACAATCTACAGATCTTTAAGAAGACGAAGATTATTACTTATGGGGCCGTATGTCATATTTTAATTAATTTACAAGCTCAACCATTGGTTTGTAGTACAGAGAATTATATCACACAATTTAGTATTCACAGCAATTGCATTATTAAAAAGGTACTTTGATGTACTAGAGTAGGCTATTTGTTGGAATGACACCGGCGTTTTGATACAACAGGCTACGGTGCTGTGTGATCTGGAAATATTTGTGGCAGATGTCGATAAACATAATACCAACTAAAACGTGCACTCCAACGCTGACACTTCGTCGAATATCGCAAGTAACTGAGATTTTGATTTGGTTTCCACAGATACAAACAGCAAATCAACAACCCATCAGATATCCCGACCAGCAACCAGGCACCTGGTAATGCTAATTAGATATGCACAGAGTTACTTTATATTACACGTACAGAGGGAACAATTCAGCTGTCCCCGCGTAACCACCATGCAGGAAAAATATGTGAACATGAAAGTCGTCTGTATCTATTCATCATAAGGGTTTCTATCAAAAGTCAGAAAATCGGCCGTCCATACCTGCCTGTCTTGATGCAGACTGATCTGGCTGTCGCTTGCTCGCTCTCTCTCTCATCCGAACGACAAAACTCTGTCACCATGTGACGCCAGGTGAAATTTAATATCCGCCCACCCCTTCTGCTCAACCCAGCGTTCCCTCCTTGCACCCCTTTTTGCTCCTTCCTCCTACAGCATTTTCTTCTCTCCCAAAACCCATCCCCTTAACATCATGCGCCTCTCGAAAGTCTCCGGAGCACAAGTGTTGCCGGTACAACTACCAGTGCAGTAGCTTTGGATCTATTCATTTCACGTCAACCCTCATGCGGCAGTTTAGAAGCGCATTTCGACTTTTGACAAATGGAGTCATGGACTGTAACTCAGTATCCAGCTCTAACTCTCTGCCTCTCTTTTATAAGAAGGAATATTTTCTATCTCTCTTCTCCACCACCAACAAGGCACCAAAGATAATTTTTTAAACGGAAAGGGTACGACTACTTATATGATGATTCAAAGTGCGGAAAAATTATAAATTAGGAGGTGAAATTGTATGTTTCTAAATTAAGTTAACACAAAAAATTAATGGATAATCAAAAACCTCATGCTTACGGACGCCACATCTTACAGATTGGTTCACTAATTATTAACTTATGATTTATCTAACGGCACTGTCAGTGCCTCCGAGTACATTAGGGTTCAACGTCAAGACGGTCAGTTAAAGATAAATAGAGGATGACAAAATAAGTTATCATGCCCTATTTTTAGACACTGAAACATCAGTTATGTTAACCGATTTACTCGTGACGATTTGAAGCAGGTACCTACCAGACAGTGCTCATAAGTTTCATCGCTTCGTTCAAATGGGAGTAAACCTAACGGCTTAGATTTACTCGTAAAAGTCAAAGCTTAACCCAGAACAAGTAATGAACTAACAGGGGGGGGGGGAGAGCAGGGGTATAGCAGTGTTCTTTCTTTAACCTCCTCGCTAGGTAGGGGTGGGTTGTTAGCGCCACACATCGGCCGGTTTACTACCCGAAAAGAAAATTTGTACACATTGTATAGGCGGACGAGTGGATCCCAGCACCGATCTGGGCGGGTGCGGAAAATCATCGCCCCCAACAGGATTCGATCCTATAACCGTCAAGCAGATAGCAAGTCGCTATGTCGACTAAGCTTTCCCGGCCCATTATCAAGTACTCGTATGTCACGGATAATATCAAATATCATCATGTTTTCTTTTAAAGGAATTAGATGCAAAGTTCTTGCAGTTCCTGACGTATTATGTTTTGTCGTTTCAGAAAACGGGTTACCTCGAAGACTCCGAACTGCATATACAAACACTCAGCTGCTGGAGCTGGAGAAGGAATTCCATTTCAACAAGTACCTCTGCCGACCACGACGAATTGAAATAGCAGCATCTCTGGACCTTACCGAGCGACAAGTCAAAGTTTGGTTCCAGAACCGTCGGATGAAACATAAGCGTCAAACTCTCAGTAAGGCAGGTGAAGATGGTGAGAGTAAGGACTCTCCTTCAGGAGGCAGTGGTAAGGGAAGTATAAAATCCGACAAAAGCATATTAATGTTACAAGATGAGAACAGTAAAGGTTGTCAAAACTGTGACCTTCCATCTGGGGGTGGAAACACAGGTCCTGGTGGTATTGGTGATCATACTTCAAATAGAGGGAACAACAACAACAACAACAACAACACCGCGGGTGTCACTAACAACAATACGAGTTTCAATAACAACAACAGCAATGCCAGTAGTGGTGCGAGTAGTGTCGCTAGCAGCATCGGTAGTTCCTTCGAGAAAATGGTCACTGAAGAAGACTCAAGGTCTAATGAAAGCAGCGGATTTCTGTCGACACCAGGACTAGTAGTCAAGAAACTCGGTGGAAGTGAAGTGCTTGTCAAAGTGGAGACTGAAAACAAAAGTCCACCTATTTTACCTCTAGTAGCGAAGAAAGAACCAGGAGTTAAGGAGGTATCGGCGGGGAACAGTGCCATGGGAGGGGGGAAACAGAGTGGTAACGGAAGTGGTGGTAGTGCGAGTGGCAATGCAGGTTTGTTAAATCTTCCGGACGCGTCTCAGCAACAGAGTGCATGTTCTGTTGTGGTGCCTCCGTCCGGCAGTCTCACACCCTCGTCAACACCTGGGACACCACTCCAACAACAACCAAGTCCATTAGGCAGCATCCAACAGCAAACATCGTGCAACAACAGCAGCTCGAACACCGGCGTCATGATGGTTGGCAACAACGGAATATTCCCTCAGAGATCCAGGAGTTCTCCAACTACAACATCGACAACAATGGCTACAGCCACCGCTACAGCTTCCGTAACGGCCGTTCTTCAGCACCATCCGAGTCCTACTACCACATCAACAGGTTCAATGCCACCACTAATACAAATCGTCAGAGGGGCGACACCATCATCAAGTGGTGCGTTTGCACACCACAACAATCAGCTACCCGAGTATCGCCACACGGGACCTCAGAATCGAGCAGACTTTAGGCGTCAACAAGGAGTCACGACAGGCACAACACTACAACAGAGTGGTTGTTACAGCCCAAGGGATATGTTCCAACAGCAGCAGCGTTTGGTTTACCCTCCTACTCCAGAATCTCTACCGTATATGAGGCAGCATCAAAACCCCCATCATCCCACTATCACGCCACCATCCTCTCGTCTGAATGGGTTACATGCTCCAGTAACAACTCCTAGGACAACATCGATTCCTCAACACCATCCTAGAGGACCTTATCACCACCAGAATGCCACACAATACCATCATCAACAATCTTCTGTATACGGCCCGCCGTCGAGCTATAATGGGTACCATCAGGCACAAAATCATCAAACTTCCGACCACCCAGCGTATCACTCATACCAACATCGCAACCTAAATAACCATCACCCGTATAATCAAGGGCAGCCTTATTCATCTGACCATGACCCATACCTCTCAGGAACATCGTCCACCAATTATTCCAGCTATCCTAGCGGAATGTATGCAGGCAATACACCTGATAATATGCATCACCCAAACCATCCGCATATGAGCGGATCTGGACAGCACCAGCAGATGCACGGTGACCCTACTTCATACTACGCAGAAGGAATGCAACACGCACAAAGCACGTTTGGACCACAGCACACGCCCCATCACATGGATACAGAATATGGGACAGCGCATGGTGCATCTAACAAAGCACATAATCAAGGCCATTCTTATTACGATCAGGCAAACCAACATCATCATCACCAACATCATCACATGATGCATCAAGGTGGGGATGCATCTAACATTCCCAACAATTACGTGTCATCCCCAGACCCGTTCCCTCTGAACAACGGAGGAGGAACACCTACGCCAGGTGGAACAGGTGTTACTACTACTGCGACGGCGATCGCAGCGGCGACTGCAGCTGTCATGACTCCACCCACGAACGTGCAGACGGACTCTGGAGACAACTTCAACAATTTTCACCACTTCTACAGCGAACCTCACCATACGCATCCCGCAGTGCACCAGAATAATCCCGCGTCAGCAGACAACAGCAACAGTTCTTCGGATTTCAATTTCTTGAGTAATCTGGCGAACGATTTTGCGCCAGAGTATTATCAACTCAGCTGAAAGCTATAATCAGTGAAGCCTCCGTAAGAAATAAAGTACCTATGTTTTCTTTAATTCGTTAATTCATGATAATCTATACTACAAATGTGGTATTATTTTTAAAAGTCTTACAGAACTAAAATTTCTTTTACAATGACTTTTAAAGGAAGGTTTTTGCATCCGAATAAATTATGGTCTAGTAGATTCTCGTCAACGCCTTTTAGAAAGGCTTCCTACTGTGTGAAAGGATGCAAAGTAATAGAAAGAAGGCACTATAAAACAAAAGGTCTCAGGAAGTCGGCACAGTCTGTAAGTAAAAGTTGACTTCAACATGGTTTCCCCAAATTTAATGGAAGTCTCAAGTATTTGATAACAACATCAAAATCTGCTTAAAAAATAAAATATTTAGGTGCTAATGAATGCACAAAAGTAAATAAACGGCAATAATAGTTCAGTGGGATAGCAATTTTGTTTCTTCGGCTTGGTTACAGCTTGTGTGAATCATGTAATAAAGGAGTGGATGGAAGAAGCCACGAATAGCGAAAAATATTACACAGTATAAAACTGTGGAAAATTATTTCTCTTTTTTAAATTAATTATAAATAAACTAATCACGCCATGACAGAACATATGGTTAAATTGTGAACAAGTATCACAAGATAGAGATAATATGTGCAATGTTATTTCACGTTATTCGAGCAAAGCTCTTGTGTAATGTGGCCATGACACTTCTACAGAGGTAACTGACGTTCAGATTAATTTTTGTAAAAATATATAAAGAGCACGGAAATATGAGAAGGAGGTTATTACGAGGCATAAATAAAAAACTTTGTCTTTACTACTCTTATTAGTTAGATATTAGAAAAAAACTATGTTATTGTTGTTCCTTTGTTGTTTGGTGTAAATACTCAAATATTGATTCTTATCATTTACTAATGACTATTATTATTCGCAACAATTATGTACAGATAATATCCCTTACTTCATCGTAATGGGTTAGAAACAATAAAATATAAGTTATAAGATTTTAGTCTTCTGATGAGAGATTTTAGGTGTTAATGGAAAATCCTCATTTAAATGAATCCCTCCTAAATTTAAGCTTATCATTTTACTTTCCAACTGGGCATTGGAAAATTAAAATTTCGGTGAAAATTCGGGCATTTTCGTAAGATGATTTTCTTTTTATATAATTGAAAAAAATAACTGACTCTGAACAGATGCCAATCGATGAATAAATGCGTTTCTCGTACTACAGACACATCCGCACCGCCAAAATCTGCATTCCATGCACGATGGATCCATTTCTCAATAAACGGAAGAAGCTTTATTGAAGACGACCTCATCTATTTTGTTACTTTCGTTATTTACGTCAATCAACGTAGCCAGTGTCTTCTAGGTGGCTTAACAATCTCTCGTACCATTTTCAATTCACACATTGTTACAACATCCCATCTACCCTGGGAATATTACAAAATCTTCCAAAAAGTGTACATTCAAAATTTTGTCCCATTGTTTCTTGGAGAATTAGAATTTCATTGATAACAGTCTTTTAAATTTAAGCACGAAAATCCATAAGATTTAAACACAGAATATAAAAAAGCAAATAACGTAGGTACAAGTTTCATAAGTAGCAAAACTTGTATCAGGCCAAAAAAACTTTGTTCACGAAATAATTACTCCAGTGTGAGTTTAATTACCAAGCACTTGTTTAGAAGCATTAATCTGATATTTGCTCTGTGAACATTAAGCTTATTAGGGAAACATTACCGTTTCCACATTCGTGCATTCCTTTTCATTCACTTACTTTTTCCTATCTCTACTCTTCATCCTCATTCTCAACAGATCACAAAATCTCCCACTGTTTCCACCCCCATTCCAAAAGCATCCCAGTCAGATCTCTCTTGCCGACCGGGAAACTTCCCCTAGAGATATGCAACCAGCCAGCCGACTTGTAACCACGGCAACTACCTCTATCCTTATTTCTCTCATAGCTGTCGCCTGTATCCTCCATCTCTCCCTAATCATTTACATAATGGGCCGCCCATCGATCAGCCAATAAAATAGCTGCAGCAGTGCTGTGGCGGGAAATGTGGCATCACCATGGTGACGGCAGATGAAGTCAAGTTGAAGACTGAGAAGTGGAGTGAACAGACAGCAAGCAACTAAACCTCACACTGCAAAAATAATATTATATTCCAGAAAATAACATTGGCCTAAATACCAGTTCGCATAAAGACAAGTTTGTTATTTGCCAGAATAGGCTAGACATGCTTGGTCATTTCATAATTTATATGCCAATATTCAGCAAATTTGGAAATTTTAAGTTATTGTAAGATTAAATAATTTATAACTGGTAAGAATTTATAAAGTGACAGAAACTGCATGCTTTATATCAGGACAACCTTCTATATTAAAGGAAATAAAGACAGAAAATTCAGCCTCAGGCACAATATCAGGTCACGCTGAAGCTCCGAAATCGTGCACGTCAGCACCGTGAAGCAGTCCTTTGACAGGGTAAGGTACAGAACGATGTCCGCAGATCTGAATGACATATGAGCCCACCATTTTAATGGACTTGGACGACAAATTTTTTGTGGAAAATCTGTGCTCTACTTTGGCACTACATAGATATCAAGACCTGTAATTCTTCTATATCCTTATAACATGAATCAACAAGATGTACTATTTTCTATTAATTTCTTTGAATAGTAAGCCTTTACATGTTTTGAGCAGGCTTGCTACTCATCATCAGGAGGATCAACTCTGTATAAACAACAACTGTTATAGTTATGCCAGCAGCCAGTCAACATAAAGCAGGACTATATTAATTGCTGTATATACAGAGTTGATCCTCCTGATGATGAGCAGCAAGCCTGCTCAAAACGTGTAGAGGATTACTATTGAAATAAATTAATAGAAAATAGTGCATCATGTTGGTTCGTGTTATATGGATATGTCACGATGTAGGTCAACAAAACATTAAATCTGTAATTCTTGTTTAATGTCGCATTTTGACTACGTAAAAGGAAAACACATAATTCAACATGGCCTACAGGTTAGAATCATATTGCCTTGGGCAGATGGAATCCTGTTCGGAATCAATATTATGGCTTGAAATTGTCAAAACTTTATAAGTAATAAAAATTACAATTCTTAATTATATTTTGACAATAGACATACCTTTACGTTTACGAAAATGCAAAAGACAATAAATCGGTCATCATAATTCGCGATAGTGAAACGGTAAAATGATTCTTATAATTGATATTGCAATTTCGGGAGATAGAAATATGATGGCGAAAGAAGCCTAAATTATTTTAAAACACATTGACATTAACCTTTTGGCGCCGGAATTATTTTTTTTTAAATTTTAGCACATTCTGTATATAAAATGTGAATAATACAGGAACCAAATACGTCAGAATTATGAAACAAACTGCATTTTGAAGAGAAAAAAACGGAGAATATATACCATGTTTAAAATATTCAGTACCTATATTTGTTGAATAAATATATAAAATGCAACTTTAGAGGTTAGCGGTG
>Ga0131853_10023591_pt1 | contig 11105 bp, 9 predicted proteins | sample TergutLab28metaG_FD_92764 | JGI IMG/M metagenome (GOLD analysis project Ga0131853, IMG submission 92764) | Labiotermes labralis P1 segment gut microbial communities from Petit-Saut dam, French Guiana - Lab288 P1 (version 2) (version 2) | ecosystem: Host-associated > Arthropoda: Insects >...
ACTTTAGAAGCAACTTTATCAAAAGGTTGCCCTGGTGATACGGAAGAGGATATTCCAATGGAACTTACGGCAAGAACGGTTGCGACAAAGGAAAAAAGTTTTCCAGTGCATTGTAAATTTTCTTTTTATCCGATGGGTAGTGGGGATTATATGGAGCATATTGCTTATATCATTCGTTTAGCGATGGATAAAGGAATTTATGATAGGCCATCCCACTATGCGACCATGCTTTATGGAGAAGTTCATGAGCTATTTGATTATTTTGAGGAAATCATGGATTATTCAGATATACATCTTGATCATTTTGTTTATCAAATTACCTTATCGGTCAATTCACCGAGTTTGAGGAGGAGTTCTTCATGTTAGAAAATATTAAAAATTGGCGTTTAAAGGATGTTATTTTATCGTCCATCTTAGGTGCGTTATTTGCAGCTATTTGTTTAGGGACTGTTTTACTTCTGATTGGTCCTGCAGTTCCAGTCTTTGCTGTCATTGGTTTAGGTGGTTTAGAATTTGAAATTGTATTTGGTATTTTCTTATTTTCAGCGACTTTTGCCCCTTATATCATGCAAAAGCCAGGGGTAGCGACGATTGTTGGATTGTTAACAGGCTTTATTCAGGTATTACTCGGGAGTCCATTTGCTGCTACTGTTTGGCTGTCTGGTTTGGTGCAAGGCTTTGGTGCAGAGGTTGGATTTGCTTTGTTTGGTTATAAAAAATGGAATCTTGTTTCGATGTTAGTAGCAGCAACCGGTGCGACTGTCGCGAGCTTTCTTTTGGCATGGCAACGTGGAACTTGGCGTGTGATGGCCACTGAAATTGTCTTAATGCGATTTGTTATTAGATGGATTAGTGCATTGATAATTAGTGGATTTTTATCAAAATTACTGGCAGATAGATTGGCAAAAGCGGGTGTCTTAAAATCTTATCCCCTTGGTGAGGCGGCAAATGAGTTTACAGGCGATTAATTTAACATTTAAGTATTTTGAAAGGGGAAAGAAGCATATTTTCGATCAGCTGGATTTTATTGTTCCAAAAGGTGAGGTCACTTTGCTTACTGGCAAAAGTGGTTCTGGAAAATCAACGCTGGCTTATGTATTAGCTGGGTTATATCCAGAAAATGCGGGTGTTTTAGTTGAAGGAACTGTTTTGGTCGACGGTGTTGATCTTACCACTTTGACGCCTGATAAAAGGGTTAAATATGTTACGATGATGTTTCAGAATCCTGATTTGCAATTTTGTATGCATCATTTGGATCAAGAATTGGCATTCTGTTTAGAAAATATCGGCATAAATGAAGACGAGATGCAAGTGCGTATTGATGACGCCATTTCTACTTTAGGGGTTGAGCATTTGCGAGGACAAGCTTTCTCTACTATGTCAGGTGGCGAAAAGCAAAAATGTGCTTTAGCTTGTATTGTTGCGCTTGGATCACAGTATATTATTTTAGATGAAGCATTTGCCAATATCGATCCTGTTTCTGCTAGGGAAATTGTTGAGATGCTTTGTCAATTGGATGTGACTGTTTTAGCGATTGATCACAATGTTGCTTTGTGGACAGGAAAATATGATAATTTGATTAGTTTAGATGGTTCCGTTGCGACAAATTTTAATTTAAAGGCAGATTTGCATGAGCTAGGAGAAACAGTTATTACCACTGAGAGTCTAGTTGTCAATGGCATTCGCTATCCAGATATGGTGATTAGAAAAGGAAGTATCAATGCCATTGTTGGGTGTAGTGGTGCTGGTAAGACGACCTTGTTTAAAACACTCATTAAGCAACATAAGTATGAAGGCCATATTAACTTGAATGATATTCCTGTTGCTAAGGTTGGGAAGAAGAAGCTTTTTAAGCAAATTGGGATTGTTTTTCAAAATCCGGCGAATCAGTTTTTGGCATTGACGGTTTTTGATGAGGTGCTTTTTAGTGTGAAGCGTTGGTTTAAAAAAGAGTCTAGCCAGTGGCAAGAGGAAAAAACATTAGAATTGTTAGTTATGTTTAAGTTAGATGGTCATCAAAAATATGCACCTTATATGCTTTCACAAGGTCAGCAAAGGCGTTTGGCAGTTTTAACCATGATTGCTGGGGCGCAAGATATTCTTTTGCTTGATGAACCGACTTATGGACAGGATTATGAGAATATTTGTATGATGATGACGCTTTTATTGGAAAAAGCAAAGTCAGGTTTAACAGTTATTTTTGCAACGCATAACATGGCGATTGCCCAGGATTTTTCACATCAAATCATTGAGGTAGGTAATTAATATGACAAATTTTCTTTATAAGTTCAACCCGTTTTATAAATTCTTAGTTATTGGAATTATCGCAACAGGGCTTACTTTTGTTCATTCTTTCAGCATTAATATGTGGGTTTTTGTCAGTTGTATTATCCTACTTCTGATTGGGACGAAACCTAAAACTTGGTGGCGGGCTTTTAAAATTTTTCTGCCACTGGCAGTTATTGGTTTTGGCATTTTTATGAGTGGTTTTATTTGGGGGAACTCAAATGATGCTACCTTTGGGACATTAACGCTAGCTTCTACGCAATCGGGTCTTGATATGCTTGCTAGATTTTTCAGTTTTGCTGGATTGGGCTTATTGATTAGCTTGACGACAGATTCATTTGAATTGGTTAAATCCATGCAAAAAAATGGGCGTTTGTCAAGAAAGTTTGCTTATGGTATGTTGGCAGCTGTTAATTTAATTCCTCATATGAAAGCTGAATATCAAAATGCTCGTTTAGCATTTGCTGTACGTGGGGCAAGTGTGGGTCCTTTGTCAATAAAGGTGCTTTTTGCTATGTTAGTTAATTGTTTTAGATGGTCGGAAATGTTGGCAACAGCGATGCATTCCAGAGGGTTTTATGAGTAAATATTAATTAGAAAACTAAATTGTTATGATGTTCAGTGTTTTGGGTATGAATAATAGAATAAGATGCGGTGAAGCAACGCTAAGTTGCGTTTTTTGTCAACCCTCAGTAGGTGGGCATCTGTTATGATTTCTAGTATAATTAGATTCATAAAACTTTAGGAGTGGTTAGAATGATGATGACATTTGCATTTGCAGATAAACTAAGAAAGTTGCGAGATGAAGCGAATATATCTCAAGAAGGTTTAGCAGAGGTGCTAGATGTTTCCCGACAAGCAGTCGCTAAATGGGAAGCTAGAACCGGAATGCCGGAAATTAAACACTTAATTCAAATGAGTGAATATTTTCAAGTATCGCTTGATTACCTGCTGAAAGAAACGGCTTATCCAAATACAGTATCAAATGAGCATACTATTGATTCTGAAATTGTCGATTTTATTGTAGAAGCAAAGAAAAATACATATGCCAACGTGAAACAATATGAAGCAGCTAAAAGACCATCTACTAGGCTGGGGTCAAAAGATTTGGCTTATGAAAAAGGAGATTTTAAATACTGGGATACTTATGTAGGAAGCTCGCATTTTTCGGGAGCAGAAGTTGTGTGGCATAAGGAAATGCCAGTTTGGTCGATGAACTATGTGGGGCGATTATTAGAAGGGCAACCAGATTGGAGTTTTTTAAGTGATGCACTTGCTCAGGTAGAGGGGGATATGCCATATCGCGGACCTGCCATTTATCGAAATGGAAAGTATACATATGTGAATCGTGCAGCTGGTACTTTCGATTGGTTTGAAGGGGTTGAACAGATTTATTATCAGGATGAGTTGATTTATGAGTTGAAGTATCATGGTGGGATGATTAGGTAGTGTTATTTAGTTGGTTGGCTAAGTGACCCCTTTCGGTGATCAGCGTGTGAGCGACTTCTAAGTTTTTTAAAGTTATTGCTGAATTTAATGCGTTTAATCTACCGCGCCTTTTGGCTTACTGGGGTAGTGATTTGGTATTTTTTGAAAAAAGACTCAAAAAATACCAAACCACTACCGTGTTTAGTTAGGGGTTACTGGTGGCATTTGCAATTCTTCTTAAACAGTAATGACATAATAGGTAGCTAAGTCTAAGTAGTTGAAATTTACACAAAAATCATCACGAAAACCTAAAATGCCTATCGAAATTTGTTTGAAAGTCTGATATAATTAGAGCTACGACTTTTGTAGCTCTTTTGTTATGCGAGAAAATGAAGTGAATTTACTGGAGGAATAACGATAATGCAGAAAGAAATGGAGATTATGCTTAGACAAATCAACTTTCCTGATGGAGGACGTCATGTATTTGAACAAGTAGAAATTGAGCGGGTACAAATTTTCAAATCAGATCAGCGCATGCATGTGTCTTTTGCGTTTAAAGAAGTCATCAAACCAAAGCAGTTGATATTATTTTTTGAGTTATTTCAGGAAACTTTTGCTAAAATTTCATCATTTCGTTCAGTGGGATATGATATTAAATATAGTTATCAACCTGATGATGGATGGCTGAAAAGTTATTTGCCTTTTATGGTTGAATATGCCAGTAAAGATATGCCGTTTATAAGAAGCATCCTATCTATGGATACAGGGTTCGAAAACGGAGGAATGCATGTTTTTGTTGCAGATGAGTCAGGGAAATCGGACATTGAACAAAATTATGCTCAATTATTGATTGATACTTATAGTCGTTTTGGATTCACCCTTCATCATGTCCTTGGCATTGTAACGACCCATGCCAAGTCAGATGCTCAGGTTATTGCTGAAAAAGTGGCAAATCAAGGGGATATGATATCGCCTCCACCTCCTGTGGTGACATCGGTCACTGCTGAATTTGGACAAGAATTAACACCAGAACCTACACCTGTTACACCAACAAATCAAGGAAATTTCGACAAATTTAAAAACCAACGGCGTAGTGGTGGACGAAGAAAATCACCTGAATTACATGAAAATGGTTTTGGTTTGGAACCAATTGCTGATGCAACTTTGTGTCACGAAGTGTTTGTAGAAGGGGATGATGTTAAAGATATTGTGATGGAAGGATATATTTTTGACTCTGAAATCCGTGATATTAAAACGAAAGATGGACGTGAATTTACCATTTTTGAAGCAAAATTTACTGATTATTCCGATTCTATGTATTTGAGTATGTTTTTAAGTAACGGAGCTTTAAAAGCGCATGTTCCTAAAATTCTAGGAAAAGGCAACTGGGTGCGTGTTGGTGGAAAAGTGAAGCATGATAACTTCAAAAAAGAAGTAACGATGTCCGTGGAAAATGCCAAATTAATTGATTCACCTGAAAAAGAAGTGCATACAGACACAGCGAAAGAAAAACGAGTGGAATTGCATCTTCATACAAAAATGAGTGCGATGGATGGAGTGACCGATATTTCAGATTATATTGCTACTGCTGCAAAATGGGGGCATAAGGCTTTGGCACTAACAGATCATGGTGTTGTTCAAGCCATTCCAGAGGCGTTTTCTGCGGCAAAAAAGCATGGAATCAAAATGATTTATGGTTTGGAGGCTAATTTTGTAGAAGATCAACCCCTTATCGGCTGGAATGATGCAAACATTGATTTGACAACTGCAACCTACATTATTTACGACGTTGAAACAACTGGTTTTTCGACAAATCATGATGATGTGATTGAAATTGCAGCTGTTAAAGTTCGTCGAGGTGCTTTAATTGATGAATTTTCTGAATTTGTTAATCCCCATCGTAAATTATCAACTTTAACAACAAAATTAACAGGGATTGAACAATCTGACGTAGACGTTGCCCGTGATATCGGTCCCGTCATGACTGATTTCCAGCAATGGATAGGCGATTCAATCCTAGTTGCCCACAATGCCGACTTCGATATGGGTCATCTAGAAGCTAATTTTGAAAAACTGGGACTGCCTCATCCAACAAATCCTGTCATTGACACATTGTCATTGGCACGTGTGATGTATCATGCTGAATTAGGGATTTATTGGAATTATGCAACTGATGAAAAAATTGATGAAAAATTCAAACGTAAAATGAAAATGTTCAATCTAAAAGCTTTAGCCCGCTTTTTCAACGTAGAATTAACCCAACATCACCGCGCCATTTATGATGCTCGTGCCACAGGAGAAGCTTTTATTGGAATGCTAAATGACGTAGCCAAAATGGGTGTAAAGACCCATGACGAATTAAACACACTAACGGAAAATAGCGGAGGTTACAAACTAAGCATCCCATCTCATCTCACTTTACTTGCAACCAATGAAACAGGGCTTAAAAACTTATATAAAATTGTTTCAACCTCTTTAACAGATGATCTATTCGGCATTCCAAGAGTAAGACGTAGCGTAATCGAGCAACATCGAGAAGGAATTTTGGTTGGAAGTAGCTGTGTCAATGGCGAAGTCTTTAGAGCTGCTTTAGAAAAGCCTTATGACATTCTTCAAAAACGCGTTGCTTTTTACGATTATTTAGAAGTACAGCCACCTGAGGTATATTCACATTTAGAAATGACCAATGGACCTGAACAAAGAAATTATATTTTCGAAGCCATTCAAAATATCATTAAAGTGGGGCAAGAACAAGAAAAAATTGTAGTTGCCACAGGAGATGTTCACCACCTGACCCGTGAAGATCGTTTATACCGTCAAATCTACACTAAAACACCTGCTGTTGGTGGTGGCCGCCACCCTTTAAATCGAGCAGAAATCACAGATATTCCATCACAGCATTTTAGAACCACAAACGAAATGTTAAAGGATTTCGCTTGGCTTGGAGAAGATGTCGCTTATGAAATTGTCGTAACAAATACCAATAAAATTGCTGATATGTGCGAGGAAATCGAAGTATTTAAAAAAGGCCTTTTTGCCCCAAGAGATGATTTTATGAATGATCGCGGTGTTACCAGCGTTAAAGAAACATTCGAACAAATGGTTTATGAGCGTGCCGATCAACTTTACGGCAACCCGCTACCAAAATATGTTTCCAACCGACTAGAAAAAGAGCTAAGTAGCATCATCGGAAATAATTTTGCCGTTATCTATTACATTTCTCACCTCTTAGTGAAAAAATCACTAGACAATGGTTATCTAGTAGGTTCACGTGGTTCGATCGGGTCATCCTTCGCAGCCACCATGGTTGACATTACAGAGGTAAACCCACTATCACCTCACTATTTATGTCCAAATTGTTGCTTCTCGACCTTTAAGATGAATGACGAGGAAAAGAAAGAATACGGCATCAGGGAAATTGAGAAAGGTTTACAATTGATTCTAGATGAATCAGAATCAGGTTTTGATCTACCCGATCAAAATTGTCCTCAATGTGGTGAAAAATTAAAAAAAGACGGCCACGACATTCCTTTCGAGACCTTCCTTGGCTTTAAAGGAGACAAAGTTCCTGATATTGATTTAAACTTCTCTGGAGAATACCAAGGACAAGCACACTTATATTGTCGAGAGCTATTTGGAGATGACAATGCGTTTAAAGCCGGAACGATTGGCACAGTCGCAGCTAAGACAGCCTTTGGTTTCGTGCGAGGCTTTTTAGAGAGTGAACAAAAAACCATGCGTGGGGCAGAAATCGAGCGATTAGCCATGAATTGTGAAGGCGTTCGCCGCTCAACTGGTCAACACCCCGGTGGAATCATTGTTGTTCCTGATTTTATGGACATTTATGACATTACCCCTATCCAATATCCAGCAGATGATACTAAAGCCGCCTGGAGAACAACACATTTTGATTACCACTCTTTTGATGAAAACTTATTAAAACTTGACATCCTTGGACACGATGATCCAACCATGATCAGAACATTACAAGATTCTTCCGGAATCAATCAGCAAGAAATCCCCCTTGATGACCCAGAAGTTTACAAACTCTTTTACTCCACTGAATCTATCGGTGTGACACCTGCTGATATTAAAACAGAAGTGGCGACATATGGAGTTCCAGAAATGGGAACATTCTTTGTACGCGCCATGTTAAAGGAAACTAGACCGAAAAGTTTTGCTGAATTGGTTAAAATTTCTGGATTGTCCCATGGAACCGATGTGTGGACAAATAATGCTCAAGATTTAGTAAATGGAAGCATGCGTGAACATGGAAAAGTTGAATTTAAAGAAGTTATCGGTTGTCGTGATGATATTATGGTTTACTTGATGTATGGTGGCTTAGAACCGGCACTAGCCTTTGAAATCATGGAATTTGTGCGTAAAGGATTGCCAAGTAAAGTTCCTGATAAGTGGGAGGATTATGCTGCAGCTATGAAAGAAGCTGAGATACCTGATTGGTATATTTGGTCTTGCGGACAGATTAAATACATGTTTCCAAAAGCCCATGCGACTGCCTATGTGTTAATGGCTGTCCGAATTGCTTGGTTTAAAGTGCATATGCCAATCCATTTCTATGCCGCCTACTTTTCTAAACGCGCCTCCATTTTTGATATCGAACTGATGGCCAAAGGCGCAGATGCCATTGCTTTTAAAATTGATGAAATTAATGCCAAAGGATTCGATGCAACCCCGAAAGAAAAATCTCTTGTAACAACCCTTGAACTAGCTCTTGAAATGACAAGACGAGGGATGACTTTTAAATTACCAGAATTATATGTTTCAGAAGCGACAGATTTTAAAATTACAGAGGATAAAAAGTCGCTAATTGCACCTTTTGGTGCCATTGATGGTTTAGGTGGTGCGGTTGCCGAAAATATTGTAGCTGAACGTGAGGAGAAAGAATTTACTTCCATTATGGAATTTAAAAAACGCACCAAAACCAATGGCACGTTGATTGAGTTCTTAATTGGCTTAGAATTTTTCGGCACACTTGAATATGGATCGACTGCTGCTCTTAGGGAGCAGGTTGTAGCCGAGGGGCAGGGGAGTCTTTTCTAGGCTTCCTTTGGAGTTTGTTACGAACAAATTAAATAAAATAATTGAATGAAAATGTATGAAAATTAAATAGTCTTTGTGAAAGGAATGTTTCTGATATGTCAAACAATTTACAATCAATTTCAAGCACAGCACAATATTTAACTTTTATAGCTAGTACTGGTGGTAGTAATGATAATATCGAAATGCGTTATGAAGATGAAAATATCTGGTTGAGTCAAAAAATGATGGCAGAACTTTATGGTATATCGGTAAAAACTGTTAATGAACATCTTAAAAATATTTTCTCCGATGGAGAATTGCACGAAAATTCAGTTGTCCGGAATTTCCGGATAACTGCCTCAGATGGTAAAAATTACAACACAAAACATTACAATCTACAAGCTATCATCGCCGTTGGTTTTAAAGTAAACAACGAACGAGCTATCCAATTTCGCAAGTGGGCAGGGCAGATTGTTAAGGACTATACCATCCAAGGATGGGTTATGGATGTTGAACGAATTAAAAAGGGTCATATGTTCACTGATGAATACTTTGAGCGTCAATTGGAACTCGTTCGTGAAATCAGAGCCAGTGAACGTAAATTTTATCAAAAAATCACGGATATCTATGCAACGGCGTCTGATTATGACAAAACGGCTACTTCTACAAGGCGTTTTTTCGCAACGGTTCAAAATAGATTACATTGGGCAATCACCATCATACAGCTGCTGAATTAATCGTTTCCCGAGCTAATTCAGAAAAAAAGCATATGGGTTTAACGACTTGGAAAGATTCACCTAATGGAAAAATCGGCGAGAGTGATGTGGTGGTTGCAAAAAATTACTTATCTGAAGATGAAATGAAAAGTTTAGATCGTATTGTCACTATGTATTTAGATCATGCTGAGGATAGAGTACAGAGAAAAATTCCGATGACGATGGAAGATTGGGAAAAACGATTGACTGCCTTTCTTGAATTTAATGAGCGTGATATTTTAACTGATGCAGGGAAAGTTACAGCAAAAGTAGCGAAGCAATTTGCTTTGTCTGAATTTGAAAAGTATCGGATTGTACAGGATAAACTGTTTAAAAGTGATTTTGATTTGTTTTTAGAGAGTGTCGAGCATTTGAGTTAAAATTGAATAGAAGCGGTCAATGTGAATAGATCAATATATGAACAAAAAATAACAATAAAACAAAAAAGATATCACAAACTTTCTTTTGAACAAATGTTACATCTATAATTATATCGGCAAGTCGTTTTTAGATTAGGTAGGAGGTAAATCAAGATGAAAATTGAATTAGTAGAAGGACTAACCCACAAAGCAAGTGTGGCAGTCAGTGATGAAAATACAGCCATCGCTATGAAAAGTGGCTCATTACCTGTTTTTGCAACTCCAAGCATGGTGGCGTTAATGGAGCAGGCAGCCAGTGAATTATTAGAGGAGTGCCTTGAAGAAGGGGAAACGTCTGTGGGGACATTGGTTGAGGTGAAGCATTTAGCTGCCACACCATTGGGAAGAACGGTAACTGCTACAGCGAAGGTTGAGCTTGTTTCTGGTAGAAAGGTTGAATTTACAATAATTGCTCATGATGGAGTGAATGAAATTGGCACTGGTAGGCATGAGCGTGTGATGATTGATATTGAGAAATTTATGAATAAGGTAGGTAGATAGGGATGGTAAAGCGTATAGGTTATTGTTTTTTGTGTGAAAATGTTGCAAGTAAGGTAATGTTGAAGAAACATGTGTTTAAAGAACATAATCATGGAGAAGAGCGTGTTTTTTTGATGATGGCAGATACAAATTATCGAGGTGAGCCGTATTGGCTGTATTTTGCATTACCATTAAATGGAACGTTGAAGGATATAGATGCCTTTTTACGAGATATGTGGTGTGAATGTTGTCATCATGCAAGTAATTTTAAAAATGGGCTTGATGATTTACCGATGGATACAAGATGGTCAAAAGTTAAAAATTCTGTATTAAAGTACACCTATGACTATAGTGGCGATAGAACTGAAATTTTTGTTTCATGTTATGGTGAAATAAAGCGTGAAAAGCAAGCAGAGGGGATAGAGTTATTAGCTAGAAATTTAAGACCTTTCAAATCGTGTGACCACTGCGAAGAATCTGCAACACTTTATGCTAAAGGTGAAAGTGAAAAACACTTCTGTTGCCAAAACTGTGCTGAAAAAGTGCCGAATGAAAATAATGACATTTACTGGCTGCACCTATCTAATTCTCCACGTTCAGGTGTGTGCAGTTATGAAGAAGATTTTAAAAAATGGCAAGTTCCAAATGAGTTAGAACATTTTTAAAGCTGATGAAACAAAACCATTATGGTTTAATA
>Ga0131853_10023592_pt1 | contig 11104 bp, 8 predicted proteins | sample TergutLab28metaG_FD_92764 | JGI IMG/M metagenome (GOLD analysis project Ga0131853, IMG submission 92764) | Labiotermes labralis P1 segment gut microbial communities from Petit-Saut dam, French Guiana - Lab288 P1 (version 2) (version 2) | ecosystem: Host-associated > Arthropoda: Insects >...
GAGGGCATCGATTTCGCGCACGATGTGCCCCTTTGAACTGCCACCGATGGATGGATTGCAGGGTAGATTGGCCACGGCATCAAGAGCTTGGGTGAAGATGGCCGTGCGGCAGCCTAGACGTGCGGCGACCAGCCCCGCCTCGATGCCTGCGTGGCCTGCGCCGATGATGATGATGTCGTAATGCATGATACCCCTTGTGATTTTATAGCACGGGCGGCATAATTGCCGCCCCTACAGATTGATAAAAATTTACCTATTTCCCCACACAAAACCGCGCAAACACTTCATCTACAACGGCGTCAACCGCGCGTTCACCCGTTAATGCGAACAGGTGCATGATGGCATCTTCGATGCAGATGGAAATGGCGTCGAGGGGGTAGCCGGTGCTGTGTGCGGCGATGGCTTCTTCGACAGCGACGATGGCTTGTTGGGCGCTTTCGCGCTGCCTTGCATTGGCCAACATGGCCTCGTTGGGATTGAATGAACTTGTGTTGAGCAATTGCGCAATGGCAGCGGTGAGGGAATCGAGGCCGATACCCTGCAATGCAGAGAGAGTGACTGTAGGGGCGGCGATTACGCCGCCCGGAGTTTCATCAAAATCACACAAATCGCATTTATTCCATATAATCACCGTGCGGGTTGGGTCGCATTGGGCGAGCAAGTCGTGGTCATCTTGGGTGAGGAGTTCGCTTGCATCGAACACGGCGAGGATTAAATCGGCCTGGGCGAGAGCCGCGCGGCTGCGCTGCACACCTGCGGCCTCAATGCTGTCATCCGTGTTGCGAATGCCTGCGGTATCGGTCAGGCGCAGGATGAGATTGCCCAGCTGCACCGTTTCGGTAACGGTGTCACGCGTGGTGCCGGGCGTGGGGGTAACAATAGCGCGGTCGTAGCCCGCAAGCAAGTTGAGCAGGCTGGACTTGCCCACGTTTGGCTTGCCCACAAGCGCGGTGTTAATGCCTTGCAGCATGAGATTATCACGCGGGGCTTTTGTGATGAGAGTTTGTAAATCTTGCTGCGCGGCCTGTAATATGCTTGTGATTTCGCTGCTTTGCAGGGCGGGAATATCTTCTTCGGGGTAGTCTACCCATGCGCTGATGTGCGCTTGCAGGGCGATGAGGGCTGCGCGCGTGTGTTCAATTGCGCGCGCGAGCGCACCGCCCATGGCGGCTTGCGCGGCACGAGCCGCTTGCTCGCTGTTTGCGGCGATGAGCTGCATAACGGCCTCGGCTTGGGTGAGGTTAAGACGGCCGTTTTCGTAAGCGCGGCGGGTGAACTCGCCCGGGCCTGCGGGCTGTGCACCAGCCGCGAACACCGCTTGTAATGCACGCTGCATCACCACCATGCCGCCATGACACTGGAACTCCACGACGTGTTCGCCGGTGTAGCTGTGCGGGGCGGGGAAGAACAGGGCGATGATATGGTCTAGAGGTTCGGGCGGCGTAATCGCCGCCCCTACAGGCTGAGGGAAATCATATAATTGTCCGTAGCGCACGGTGTGGGTGTACAGTTGGCTGTAATCTAGAGATTTTTTTGGTATAAATAACCGTTGTGCAACCGAAAAAGCGGCGTGACCGCTGATGCGTATCACACCGATGCCGCCCGGCGCTTGGGCGGTGGCGATGGCTGCGATGGTGGGGGGGTTCATGAGATGATAGACCTTCATGTTAGATTTTTGTGGGATATTAGGATAACGACAGTGATAATCTTCGCGTTGCGAACCTTCCTCAGTCACGCCCGAGGCGTGCCAGCTCCTTCTCGAGGAAGGAGCTGAGGATTAAGAGGCTATCAATATAAAATTCCCACGCCAAAGGAGGCTAGGTTTTTTGGGTTACTTTTTTGCGGATGTATACTAGTAAGGGAGGATGTCCAATCCTTACATTTACGACGGCAGTCCGTGGTCACCCGTAGCAAGTTGACTGGCACGCCGAAAAGGAGAACACATGCACATCACCTACACGCAAGCGAATGATTATTTCATCCCCAACTTCGCCCTACCCGGAAATCTCAACAAGTACGGCCGTGCACGATTGTCATACTTGCGCGAGCACAAAAGACTGTTGCATACGCACATGCTAACACAGGGAATATTGTGGTCGCACTTGGTGGAAATTCAGCAAATTGCAGAAACCCGCCACGAACACCTCGTCAGCCAAATGATGCAAGCGCAAGGCATAATCGAGCAACTCAAAGCGGACAATCAACTGTTGTGGCTTCAGCGGGTGAACAACATTTACAATCAAGCCAATGAACTCATCTACCGAGAGTTAATCCATACCTAAAGTATACCACAATTCACATCGAAACGCAAGCCCTATCCCTCTTTTTTCGCCCTACTTTTATACACGTTGTACTGGTTCTTGCATTTTGGCGAACAGAATGCAGCATTCGGGTGCGCAGCAGCAAACACAACATGGCAATGTTTGCACATGCGCAGCGGATTTTGCTCGTCCGTCAGCATGAAACTAAACATCATCTGCACGCCAAGCAAAAGCGAATAAAAGTCCCATACGATGGTCGGCTTGTCGAGCAAGGCGATGTGGTAGGTCGGCGCAATGCCGCCGAACGCTGCCATGCCCTTGCGATATAAATTACGCTCGGTTTCATCTAATCGGTCATAATCGTTGTAGTAAAATTCACTCGATATGAATGTGAACGCCCAGTCTTTGAACTGCAACAAAAGCCAATCGAGCCGCTCGGCATACTCACGGCCAAAGCTCATATTCATGGCAAGGTTGTCGTATAGGGCATCGTAAAACTGGTGCAATCCTGCGATGTTATGCGGTAAAATAACGTCGACCACATGGTTTTCCAGTCTTTCAGGTAAATCCAAGTCGGCCAAGTGCTCGCGCAGCCACGTTTCTTCGCAAATGGCGCTTGGTTGCATCAAGCCCGCCACCCATATGAGCGCAGAACACGCAAGCACAAATGACAGCAACACCGCCAGCAAAGGCAGGAGTTTCCTTTTGAGCTTCATTTATTTACACTCCTTTACGATTGAAAATTCACAGTCTAAAACCACATCCACACCCAGCCAAAGCCTAGGAAGAACAGCAGCCAATTCAGCGGCGTGGCCTTCCAGCGGGTGGAGAAAATGGTGCGATACACCCGCACGGTGGTTTGCGCTGCGCGGCCGCACTCGGTTGTGGCTGTGATGGTCACAGTTCCCCTGTCGACCGCCCTGACAAGCCCGGTTGTGCTCACGGTTGCAACGGCTGTGTTGCTTGAAGTCCACGTGACCGCACGATTTGCGGCATTGCTTGGTGTGATAGTTGCTGAAAGTTGCAGCGTTTGACCGGCGGTCAGCGTGCGTGTCGCGGTGCCCGGGATTGAAACGCCCGTGACGGGAATATCCTCGAACACAGCCGTTGCCGTCACCGCTTGCTCCGGCACGATGAAGTGTAGTATTTCGTTTAACAGGCTTGCGCCGCTGGGGAATGTCACTGCGGGGACAATGCTCCAGTGGCTGAAGCGCTGGCCTGTGGGTGGTGCGTTTGCTGTGATTTGCACCGTTGTGCCTGCCGCAAATTCGCCACTGCCTGTGCCGTTGACAACGGTCACGGCACGAAGCACAGGGTTCACCGTGATTTCAACCGAAGCCTGAAAACCGCCGTCAACCGTTGTTGCGGTGATGGTTGCCGTGCCGGGCGCGACTGCGTTGACAAGCCCGGTGTGTTCACGGTTGCAATTTGCGGGTTATTTGATGACCAGTTTACCGCTCGATTTGCCACATTTGCGGGCGTGACATTCGCTTGCAATTGCAGCGTTTGACCGGCGGTCAGCGTGCGTGTCGCGGTGCCCGGGATTGAAACGCCCGTGACAGGAATATCCTCGAACACAGCCGTTGCCGTCACCGCTTGCGCGGGCATGATGAAGCTTGCCGTAGCAGTTGTTGCGCTGCCGCTGGTGAAAGTGACTGCCGGGGAGATATTCCACCGCACAAAACGCTGGCCTGTGGGTGGCGTGTTAGCGGTGATTGTCACCGTTGTGCCTGCGGCAAGGCTCCCGCTGCCTGTACCACTGTTAACCGCTACAGGATTGATATTCACATTGAAAAGTTCGTCAACTCCAGTGCCACTAGTCACATATATGGGACTTGTTCGAAAACTAGACAAATTACTTGTCCTGTTTTCACCACACTCCAACAAGATGCCATCCGTGCGCATCACTATCGAATAAAATTCACCAGCTGAAATGGAAGTTATATTTTGCAAAAATGTATCGCTTGTGTCACCGCCATGCACCTGTCGAGGACTTTCATATACTGTGAACCCGCCCGCAGGCGTACCCATGCGAACCATCCCCCATATCCAAACTGTACCATCATTTCGTAAAGCAAGAGCGTGAACGGCTCCTGCCGAAACGGAAGTTACATTTTGAAAAAACGCTCCGGCTTCGTTACGTAACCGCACAGGAGCGATATAGATGCCTGAGAGGGCTTCCGATACTCTCCATCCCCAGACCAACACTGTACCATCGTCACGCAATGCAAAAGAGAGAACTTCACCTGCCGAAACACTAGTGATACTATGCAAAAATGTGCCGCCACCGCCGCCACCAATCACTTGCACAGGTGTGATATGATTGCCGGTTTGCCCATTGCCAAGTTGACCAAAACCACCAGCACCCCATGCCAAAACAGTGCGATTTTCCCGCAAGGCAAGGGAATGCTCATAGCCTGCCGAAATATAGGTGATGTCCTGCAAATATTCACCACCCGCTTCACCTCCATGTACCTGCACGGGGGTTGAGCGGCCATATGTCATTCCATCTCCCAACTGACCATGCGTATTGCTGCCCCATGACCAAACACTTCCGTTAGCACACAATGCAAGCGAGTGATAACCGCCTGCCGAAACAGCGATAATATTATTCAAATTGTTTATTGGTATGGGCGTATCGTGTTGATTCGTTGTACCATCGCCAAGTTGACCACTTTCGTTGCTACCCCATGCCCACACAGTGCCGTCGACACGCAACGCAAGCGAGTGCAAACCACCTGCCGAAATGGAAATGATATTTTCCAAACTATCCACTGGCGTTGGAGTAGAGCCAAGTCCCTCGCCCCAAGCCCATACCGTACCATCAGAGCGCAAGGCGAGCGAGTGCGAGCCACCTGCTGCTATCATTGGTGAAGTGGTGAAGGGCTGTGTTTCGGGGGTCGCACTGACCCCAATGGTAACCATGCTAACGCACAGCAGGCATACCATCACTAGGCTAAACGCTTGACGAAATACTTTTTTGAACATAGAGATGACCTCCAATATAGAAATAACTTACAATATACTATGCATGAATTTATCATGTTGAACTTTACCATTAAACTGCAATCAGCGCACCATGTGCATCATACAATGCATTCCACGCATGATTGATTGCAGATATTTTCGCACGTGGGTTGTTGTAGACTATTATAGCATTATCCACGACTGTTGTCAATGCAACCCAACTTTCCGAAGTATAATCCTGTTCATTCAGTTCATTCTCGAAATATGCAAAGAAGTTGCGCATTGCTATAATATCCGGCAACGCTTCTGCGTTGAACGCATCAAGCCGTTCGGCAGCGGTGCGAATGGCGGATGCCGTTGCGTATAAATCAGTCGCAAAACGCAACGCTTTGTCATATGCAATGTGACGGTAATCAGCAGGACTCAAGAATTCGAACTCCGACATCGCAGCCCATATACCAACTGGATTATTTATGATGTTATAATACATATAATCATGAGCTTCCAGCGCGTCCAAGCGGCCATTAGTAGAAACTCTGCCGACTAACGAAGTTGTGCGAACAGCGGAATTTAGGATTGCTCTTCTAACTTGTGCAGGAGACGCATCTGGGAAATTCCCCATCAACAACGCGGCGACCCCAGCCACGTGTGGTGCGGCCATGGATGTGCCAGAAACATGGTCATACCCACTACGAAAGGTTGAATAAACATTGCAACCTGGTGCAGCAATGTGTACACTGATTGCCCCAAAACTTGATGGTGTGCACCCTGTCGCTCCAGGAATACAATGACTGTGTTCGCCGAACTGATGACCGCACAACACTATATCTCCAGAGCTATTATAAGTTATATTTGCCACAGTAATCATATTGGGAAGGTTGATATCGTTAGGAAGAAAAAATCTTGAATCATTATCAATATCAGCACCATCATTACCTGCAGCAAGCACGGCTAATCCTGGAAATGCTGGCAAAATGAAATTGCTAGAAACTGCTCGTGGATTAGGGAATCCTAAGCTAATATTTATTATGGGTATTCTATTATCATGCGCATAGTTAATAGCTTCAATAAGCGTGCTATCCAACCAATGTGCAGCGAACACTCCTGTAGAAGTGATCCTATATGACACTAATGTAACATTACGCGCAATGCCACGATTCCCTCTATCATTTTCTCTAACAGCACCAATGATTCCAGCAACATGAGTTCCGTGACCAATATTGTCTTCACGCGGACGATTACGAGAAACCAAAAAATCTCTGCTATCTCTACAAACAATATTATTCTCGTTGTTGATATAAAAAGCGCCATGGCTTGCATCAATACCTGAATCAATAACGGCAACATTCACGTTGGACGAGCCAACTCCAAAATGATACCACGCTTCTTGTGCGCGGATATTTTGTAATCCCCATGGATATTCTAAAAGCGGATTGCCTGTGAAATCTTGGGTATTCGGAAGGTTTGATGACGTAAAAGTACTAGGCAATTCCATTATATAATTTGGCGCTGCTGAGTAGACAAACTCCAATTCTTCCAGCTGGCTTATGACATTGATAACGTTTTGCTGACAATCTTGGTCAAGCGTGAGCAAGAGAATTTGACGGAAAGCATACAGGATTTCGTACTCTTCAATAGTCATGCCCCAAACGCCATCGTCGATATTTTGCATTACTGATAAATCCCGCACTTCTTGCACGCCCATCCCAGCAAACCATGATGTTCTAACCGGCGCGTTCACTCGGCTATTTCTGTGTTTGAGCACAACAAGAATCTCATTAGGGGAGAAATCATCTTCAGTGGAAATTGCATGTGCGGTTCGCGTTGTGGTTTCCTCTCCTGCAAACAAGTTAGCCAACTCTACAGAACGATGAAGCAACGGCGCGTGATAATCCTCTTCAACGACGGAGGGTGAAAATGGCGTGCATCCAATCAGGATACATATGACCAGCACAAGCGATAATATCTTCAGTTTTTTCATGATTTCATCTCCTTTTTATTGCCCAAGTATCAAGAGTAATGCACTTGATATTCGTTCAATCATGCCGTTATACCACTGTGGAGAAATTTCGAATACGTTGTCATCACTCGCGCAAATGAAACTGCGCAAGCGAGGGCAATACCACTGACCATTCATGTAGTATAAACCAGTTGTTTGGTTGAAAAAGTGCCCTCTGAAGCGAATAGGGTTAATGGAGGCAATGCATCCGTATTGTTCTAATATTTCTTCACAGATTGTTCTAGCATATGCTATTCCCCAGGCATCAGTGTAAATGTAGCGTGCAACAAGATGGCCGTTTATGTCCGTGATTCCCACCACATCACCCATGCGATTGCGGATGTAATAAAAGTCCGTGCCGTCAAGCGTAAATCCAATCATGTTTCCGCTTGCGTTATAGATGAAATAAATCGTATCTGTTCCATCGCATTGGCTTTCCAGGCGACCGTCAGGGTGGTGAGTTAAGGTGGTTGTGGTATTGGAACGACCTCTATTCACCACGGTTTTTCTGTAAAAGCCAAACTCGTTATAATAATACCTAGCTACGACCATGCCGGTTGCGCGGTGTGTAACACTCGTTAAACGTCCACCATTCCACGCAAAGACATAACCGTTGAATTGTGTCACATTGCCGTCATTATCATAATTGACTGCTGATTGCAAAAACGGATTGGCTCGACGTGAGGAAACCATTTGATGAAAATTAAGTCGACCATGATTGAAAACAAATTCTTGTCGCCAAGTTGCCGGGAAAGTTGCCAGACATAATTCATCAAGAGTGAACGCATGACGTGTGGTCAAGGCGGGACTTCCAGTGTTATCATCATAGTGATGTACGACGGTTTCTCGTGTCCATGCGTTATCTTCGCGAATCAAGCGTTTCTGGTCATCGTAAGCATATTTGACGATTAACTCGCCAGTATAAAATCTGATGGTTAGGATGTTACCGTTGCCGTCGTAAGTGTAACGGAGAAAACTTCTAAAAGGAAGTTGTATAATTGCACTTGGTTCATCGAATGTATTCAAGCGATTTAAGCTGTTAAAATGCAGCATATAATATGCCATTACCCAACGCATAATTGAATCAGCGGTGTCGCTGTCAACGTCAAGCAATGAAGTGATTTCTTCGACAATGTCATCCATGATTCTTGTGAAGTATATCGCCATATATTGCAGAGCACGTACAAGCTCATGAATAATTCCCCACTCTTCGGGTAGTTCGTCAAGATGCTGAAGTGTAGCGAAACTAGAGAGATTATCTACAAGTTCAAGCACTTCGAATAGCTCGGTTGAGGGTAAGTGATTTATCAGCCCATAAAGCAAATTTGCAATAACGTCATCGTGTATGTCTCGATTCAGTAATTCCCGTTCCAATAGAGTTAGATTGCCAAGCTCCTGTGCACGTATTTCGTCAATCAAAGCTTGTATTAGAGTGTCATTAATATCTACACCGCTTGTTTCGATGGCTCTTCGAAGAATCCCTGCTTCGTCAAATATCCACTCAGCGTTGAAATCCCAAGTATCTGTAGTCGCTCTATCCCAAGAAAAATACTCTCCAGTTCTCAAAATTTCTTGAGTCCAAGGACATCGCCATCCAACAAAAACATAACCTGTTCTCGTCATCGTCCCGGGGTATGCTAATTTAATCGTGCCGGGAGTAGAGAATATTTGATGTTCTGGAACCTCCCCACTGGTATGTCCATTGCCACGGAATATGATTGTCACCTCGCCAACAATATTCGCAGTTACTGTCACATCACTGACCGGCATAACAAAACTAGTATCTTGAGCATAACGGTCAGCGACAAGCACATTATTTGGTTCCGCTGTCCATCCGACAAACTCTAAGTGTCCAGGAACTGTGGCTGAAATATGCACTGTATCGCCGTCCATGAAGTAGCCACCGCCTGTGCCGTTAACAACGGTGACGCGAAAAGGTACAGTTACCGTTATTTGCGCCGTAAAACCACCATCGACAGTTGTTGCCGTAATAGTTGTGTTTCCAGGTTTGATTGCCAAAACTTCGCCAGTAGCTTCGCTCACACTTGCCACCGCTAGGTCGCTCGAAGACCACGTGACCGCTCGATTGGTCGCATTGGCGGGCGCAACGGCTGCGCTTAGCTGAATTTGTTCACCAGTTATCATAATGCGGTTGCCGCCTGAAATGGACACACCAGTGACCAAGATGGGTGCAGTCCTAATTCCCTCGCTACGTTGTGCAACGCCTGCATTCCAGTTGGCACTCTGCGCAGCCCTTGCAAATACATAATATGTGGTGTATGCACTCAAACCAGCAAATGTTGTTTCAAGTTGCCAGCCAGTTGTCGGTACGGTAGTGGATGTGCTAATAGCATATACCACCACTTGATTGCCGGGATTGTTCGCAATCGTAACAGCATTCACTGTTATGCTGTTATGTGTGGGTGTGCCGCTAACAATTGGAATGCTCACCACAGCACCGTCGCCCCTTGCCACAGCACTAGCTGTTACCGTACCTGAAACGGTCACGACACTGGTCGTGTTAGCTATATTTGTTGCTGCAATGGTGGATGGCAACTCGATTGCTTTTGTGTTTGCATTGTGTGTAGTCGGCGTGCCTGTGATGGGCACAGTAACGACTGTGTTGCTCATGCGCACTGCCGTTCCCGCAATCAAGTCAGGCGGAAGATTTCTCACGGTAAAGTCAGATATTGTGAGGATATTAGCATTCACAAACGTTCCATTGCTCAGTGTGAACACAATGCTACCTGTAACTGGTTGCCCAACTTGCAGATTTGTTAGGCCCGTTGAGTTCACTGTGATATGGGGAAGTGGTGTCCAACGTGCAAAAAGCGTGTGGCCACTGGAGTTTCTTACTTGTGTATTTTCAGTCACGCGCTCGCCACCAGTTCGAGAAGTCCACCAGCCATTAAACTCGTGTCCAGCCCTGTTTGTAGTTGCTAATTCATAGTAGTCCCTATATCGTACTCTGATATATGATGGGTTTGGTGCCGTGCCGCCATTTGCATCAAATTCAATGGTTACTCTAGGTCGGCAAATTCTATCACTGCAACTACCAATAAATCGCGGTGAAGCCTCAACCAACGCCCCCGCCAGTCCCATTTCCCGCACGACAATGGTCGCCGTGGCGGTTGCGCCGCTGCCATCAAGCGCTGTGAATATGGCGGTCGTCTCGCCGGGCACAAGGCCAGTCACTCGGCCATGTTCATAGCTGAGAAACAGCCTACACGTCCAAATACATGAAAAAGCACTCCGGCGGGAACGAGAATGTCACTCACCTCGCCAAAGTCCAGTTTGCGCTTGCGTATATAAAGTGCACCAGCAAGCAACGCGCCGATTAAACCACCGTAAAAAACACCAAACCCCGGCATCATGTTCGCCCAGTTTGTGAGCGTCCAAAAGCCGGGATTCGTTCCATGCTGAATGATTTGGCCGATTAGTTGAAGTGTCTTTGCGCCAATCAATGCGCCGAAAATTACGCACAACAATGTGCCAAATATATCAAGCCTAGGCGTTCGAAAATGAGAGTGTTTGCTGCGGTGCATGCCAAGCCATACTGCCATAACGATGCCAACGGAAATTGCAAGCAAAGGCAGTGATACGAATTGTGCAATAGAAAGCAGAGTTTGTTGCATAAACAAATCTCCTCGTTTTTGAGTCCCAAAAAACACCTTATTCCATCATCATTTTAACAATATTTTATTCAATTGTCAAGAAAAACCTCATTGCCTAGGAAATGTTTGGAGGAACGCACAACGATTAATCGTTGTTTTTGTGCATTCTTACAATAATTTGACTCTTTGGACAATTTCCCTTGACAAAGCCTTTATGCAAAAAAAGAACAAGAAAATAATCACAGCAACACATTTTCACGAGC
>Ga0131853_10023593_pt1 | contig 11104 bp, 10 predicted proteins | sample TergutLab28metaG_FD_92764 | JGI IMG/M metagenome (GOLD analysis project Ga0131853, IMG submission 92764) | Labiotermes labralis P1 segment gut microbial communities from Petit-Saut dam, French Guiana - Lab288 P1 (version 2) (version 2) | ecosystem: Host-associated > Arthropoda: Insects >...
CTACAACTACTCTGATCAGAAGCTGTAAGTTCCCCTAGCAAACTTTGTTCAATCTCATCCTCCAACAAACACTTCCTACTTGACGCCATCATTGCAACAGACTGCAGCTTCAATTGAAATCCACACCCGAAAACAGCGGTGAAGGAACAAACAGTCTATTGATATATGAGGGTGATGTCATACACCATTTCAAAGCTACAAGCTCAGGTAAGTGACGATAGCGATAACATTCATTTCCTGTTTCATTTGACTGTTAGAGGGACGCATAAAACCGTCTGTGAAATTAGGGACTGCAAAAAGAAAACCCAAAATTCGAGAGCAGAGAAAAAAATGAAGAAATAATTTCTAGTAACTGTCTCCCATACCATAAAAGAGCCAGCTCCTTCACGAACAAGCACGAAGCAGCCCAATTACATTTGCTCCCTATGTTATCGAGGTATAGACGAATGAGTGACAGCGTGCAGCATGACAAGCAGTCGCATCACTCCACAACTGCAAAAAGAAAACCCAAAATTCGAGAGCAGAGAAAAAAATGAAGAAATAATTTCTAGTAACTGTCTCCCACACCATAAGAAAGCCAACTCCTTCACAAACAAGCACGAAGCAGCCCGGTTACATATGCTCGCTATGTTGTCGAGATATAGACAAATAAGTAAGAACGTGTACCATGATGATCAGTGCTCGTCACTCCACAACAGGTGATGTTTTCGCTATGACGAGCAGTGCTCGTCACTCCACGCTGAAGGGTTAAGGCAAAAGTTGCTGTTTGTTCAGCAATCTATACAAAACACATAAATGCAATGTGAACACCATATAGAAGTTTTGGATATTAACTAGTGGTACATAAAGTGACCGCTAGATTTTAAAAGTTTAATCCCAATACACTACTAACTAAAGAGAAGTATGCATAAGGTAATAATCACCACTTGCCTGACTTGCTGCCTGAATGACACGTTTCTGAACTTGGACTGAAGGGTCTTGCAACAGCATAGACAGATTGACTACAACTTTTGGTAATATATCAGGATCTTTCTTACTGAAATGAAACATGTAATAGAAAATGAACTACATGAAATCTGAAGAACTGCCATATACATTTATCACTGAACAACCTTCTAAATCAGTGTTGACTATCTAGCAGCCTGTCAGTAACACCATGTTCATGAATATACTGCATCTAGTGCCTAGATAATTGATAGATTTTACTTGCCTAAGGCAAATACCATGACAACCTTCTCCCATCATAAGAATCAGTAACATCAAATTAGCATGTTTATATATATGTCTACAAATGATTTATCACTTTCAACAATCATTTATTATTGTGGGTAGTCAGAAATGTTTACAGGCCATGTAAAGCACTGTGACTTAGTGATGCTCCATGACAGGCAACTGAGGCTAGTAACAAGACAGTTTTGCTTCATGCCAACACGTGACAATACTGTAAGACTGGATGTTCTAACAGTGATGGTACTGATGATTCAAGTCTTCTGGGAAGTCAAACAAACCAAGATGCATACTACTTTTCTTTGCCTGCTTGACCCTGAAGATGATTTACCCAACAATACATTAGTTATTAGCTTTTTTGAGGAATATGCTGGTAGTAGCAAAAACATATCACCAGCCAGGGTAAATATTCAACAACCTCAGTACACAGGCACCTGTGCCATTTGTAGTGTGCTCTAACACTTAACCCTAACACTTAACAAGCATTAATTGAACATTTCTGCAGATACAGTGGTCCAGTGTAACTGCCACATGTTTGTTCTATCCGATTTCAAAGCAGTGGTTAAAGACAGAACCCAATGAAATGTGAAGTGAAAGTGTATGACACATTCAGAATGAGTCCGGCTTGCAACCAGATGAACTTAGAAGCTCTGCATGATCATGAAAGTGACTGCATAATCAAGAATGTTGAACTGGAACGACATGGACATGAATGTGGTCTGTTTTAAGGTTTTCTTGCAGTGAATGGCCTGCTGACATGCCACAATTCAGGTCTGGAAGATCCCATACATAACGCACACTGAAATGCTCAGTGAATTCCAACACTGCATCTGAATACAATTACTTTATCATGGTGACAGACTTATCAGCAAGAAGTTCAATTTCTGGGGCATTCACAATGAAAAACTGCAAGAAATGCACACATTATCTTCACCATATCCATGTGTCCGTATAAATCCATATTATGAGCTGCATACAGCTGTCAATGTCGACATATCTCTTAACTCCAATACTGGGGAGATTTACTCAAATTTGTTGAAACACTCCCAATTTTTGTTAAAATCAAACAACAATAATCGACCCTTACATGTCTGCTTATGTATGTTTCTGACTATTGTACATCTCCAACACAATGATTAAAACTGGACAATAATTATGAACAATTTGCACAAAGACCCACCTCCATTATAAACACAATACATTATATATTTTAGGCAGCAAAATATGTTCAGAACAAAAGCCACAAAAAATTAAACTACATTTTATACTGTATGCTTACTTCTGGGTAATTCCCCGGCGTCTTAATTTTATATGCCAACATTTCGGAACGCTCTGTTCCACCTTCATAGGTGGGTAGGTATGAAGAATTCTTCATACCTACCCGCCTATGAAGATGGAACAGACAGAGTGTTCCGAAATGTCGACACATAAAATTCAGACGCCAGGAAATTACCCAGAAGAAAGCACACAACATTCAGACCATGGCAAAAGTTTGAAATCAAGAATACATTTTATACTTTTGCCACATGTCTGATGATATTCATGACAATAACCCACAGGATCTTTTAGCCTACATTACTTTCCTAAGGAAAGAAAGTATGCTTACGAAATTACCATGCCCTGTGTGTGCGTGTGTGCCTGTTTTGTGTGTGTGTGTGTGTGTGTGTGTGTGTCTCTGTCTGTCTGTTGGTCCTCCATTAAACTGCTGAACGAACAGACTCCCATGAAACTTGGTATGCATGGTTCACCACTCATGGTCATCCCAATGCTGCATTTTTTAATTGCCTGCAATTAGTAACAACCATTGAGGTGGAAGAGACACAGTCCTACTTAACACAAAGTCCCAAAATGACATACAACAACCCTCCAAACCTTTAGCAAATTTTGTTAACATATTATTTTTGAAGAATGTACATCAACAGCATGGCAGATATGTGGAAATTTTCTTCAGATTATGGTCTGCAGACAAACACTAATGACCGACTGCAGCCAGTCATGTAAATATAATAAAGATAAATCACAAACATACCTACACATAAAAAAATACACAGCTTTGAACAAATACGCCATGTCATCTCAGATTTTGTAAGACTGCTGTAATAGAACTGGTGCTTTATATCAGATCCTACACATGGACTTGTAGATCCTACAGTCAGTGGCCAAAATCTTAATTTTTAACTGAACTGTTCATCTAATTTTACAAAAGCTTCTTACATTCTTGTGACTCTAAAGACAATGTTATGCTGGGTTACATTTTGTACATTTTTCCCCAAGTGATGGAGAAAAAGGCTATTCCTGTGCACCCCTCCTGTTTCACACAATTGACAACAAAGCATCAAAAGTTAACATTTGTAAACTGAAAGTCTAGACACAATAATAGAGTCAATGTGCCAGAAATGTTATGTTACACCCACATTTTTGAATCTGTATAAGTATCTCCCTAGCTGAAACAGTGACCTATATTATTTGCCTTACCATGCTTCTTCAATGAAGCCCACAATGAATTTCCGTACATCACCAATGCGATCATTTTGAAACCCTAAAACTTCATCTAAGAAGTTATCCAACAAACTGGCATCCTTATTGATGATAATTTCTTGTACCCGACGAAGATAATCAGTTTTACTGTTGTCTGTTGCCAATGATGCCTGATTTAACCATTCAACAATCTGCAACACATACAAGGTAAAATACAGCATGTAATTACCTCAATATTAAGTTTATCCTGTTCTGGGGTGATGATATTGTGGACAGTTTACTGTCTTATCAGTGTTCCAGAGTTCCTTATTGTTCTTTCTTCGAGGCAAAGCAAAAGCCCATGGCCCTCACTGATCTAAGTACACAACCACAACTTATGTGTCACATGTTCACTATCAGGAATGTGATATCTTTCTGGGGTGGCAGGGAGACAGGCAAAGGGTCTGAATGTTCAAGAAACATGCATGGAAGATGTGATCCAGACAACCAGTCATGGGGCAGCCATAATTAAATCTGTTGCATAAAGCATGAATAAACCTGTTTTCTGCAAATTGAGTGTGTCTCACAGCGTTACAAATATGTATACAGTATATGATAACAAACTGTAACTTCAACTTTCAACACATTTATCAGAATTTATACCCTGGATGACAAATAGTGAAACTGTCACACTCTGTGCTTATAATTTGGCCACGATCCGAAAAAGGGGGTTGAAGGCAAGGCATTCTAACTGACGGACTACAGGCTTGACTTGGGATGGTCACTTCAACTTGATGGGGAAGAGGGGAGTCTTGAAAACATCAGCAATATTAAGTCCACTTCTACATGAGGCAATTACCCATGAAGAGACTCAACATTACCATCAAACTACTATGAAAGCCTGAAATCATCTAATTATACTTCAATGCTTATTCCAATCTGCTCCTGTAATGGCATATAGCTGCGTTTCACAAAAACAAATTCCTAAAATGCATTACGTTTTGCTGGACTGACTACAAGTGTACCTAATTCTGGCACTTAACTTTTCTTAAACAATTAGGAATGTGAACAACTAGTTGACTTTCAAATAATTCAATTTCCACCAAACAATTGATTACTTCAGTAAAGAAATCATTTCCCATCTTAGTTTGTAAACCGATAGCCTAGTCAGTACAATGACTGGGTTATGTGTTGGATAAACCGGAGTTTAAACTGTGGAACAGACGTGACTCTTCTCTCCTACATACTGTTCAGACTCACACATGAGGTCATCCAGCCTCATATTCAGTGGGTACCAGAGATCTTTTCTAGGGACAAAGTAGCTGAGGTGTGCAGGTGACCACTCACCTCCATCTAGCCCTGAGGTTAGGAATAACTGAAGCTATACCTTGGCTCCCACTATATGCCACCATGGAATGAACAGGGAAAAATTTTTCATATATGAACTAATAAAACCACAAAAAATACAGTGATGCCATTAGTAGTTTTAGACTGCCAAAGGCATGTGCTGAAAAAATATATATGTACCTCTAGCCAGAAACATAAAATGAACTATCAGTCTTTGATCAGTAATACAGACCAAGAAGTAAACAATACACACTTCAGAACTATAGTAATTGCTTAGCTCCTCTTAATCTTTAAATGACTGGGTTGGTATTTAAATTCTGGCACACAGGTTATGAAAAATGTATTATTTGAACAGAAAGATAAAATTACTATTTATACTATATTTTGTGGAAAATAAATCAGAGACAATAAGAACGTCTCAAAAACACAGTAAATTTTCTTGTTGCCTAAATATATAAAATGAATTTCTGGGGTGTTTTTTTACCTGCATTCACATCCACAAATATGGGTTGTTGAAAGGTTAATTAAGTCAGAGGGCATGGTGGAAAGTTGCATTACAAAATTATTGGCCCTCAGTTAATTGTTGGTAGGTAATTTACTGGCCTTGAGAAACCTGTCATGCTTATTAAAATGTCATTTTTCATTTACATTTCCCCATATGTTGTGCTTACAGTGCCAATATTAGATTTATGAATTTTTCTTCATAGGTTGTAGCAGATATAAGTAATTTTTCTCACTATGAAATTCCAAAACTAGTGTCACATACCACATTACATGTGGTTCTCACAGTGGTCCTTGGAAGCAGCAGATTTGCATGGCTAACAGAGGCAGAGTTCAAGGAGAAGGCTACCAGGCAGAGGCCTGCTAACACTGAGATAAGTGTTGCAAATGATGTTCTTGGAATACTGGGTGAACTGTCATTATATCTAGCCTTCCCTCTACCAAGAGTTCTATGGAAGTGACATAAATTTCCTACCTACTCTTGAAATGAATATGAGCAAGGATATTTAAAATAAACTGTAATGGTAGATGTCTAAGAAGACAATTTAAAACTGTATCTGGGCTTGGTGTTGGAAAAGATGTATAATGGGGTTACCTCACAGGGCTCCTGAGTCTTCTCTTTGTTTGGTGGAGGGCTAGGTTAAATGGTTCTATGCTGCTGCAGAGAAAGTGCTAAGTAGCCTTGAGGGCTGAGAATGGGCCCACTGAGGAACTATTTAAAGGCTTCTCAATGACTCTGCTCCATATATTAGCTAAACCCTGGACTACACACTGACAAATCTTCCAGTGATGAGAAACCAGCAGATACGACACCAGGAACTTTAATTCAGAAATGCATTTGTTTATTTACAGTTGATTTAACATGGCTGTTAGACACAGAAAATAATAAGTTGAAAATATGGATGAAACAGAATTGTATTAATATTTTTGTTTCATGCTGAAGGATTTGATCCAGTGACAATATGTTCAAGGAAGCGGTCGTGGCCCAATTTATGGTGCCTCCCCGGGTTAGCCTTGATGAAATTGTGCAAACAGCCATGAACCTCAAGTGAGGATAGTCGATGTCCTGACCCCGAGTGAAATACAGCAATCGAGAATAGAAGTCGGAAGAGTTACTGTCCGAGCCATCTTCCTCGGTTTCGTAAAAGAAATGAGTATTGTGAAGACTAATACATTCCCACAAGTCACTTCCGACATACAGCTTGTAACTGACGTACAACTAACCTTATTATTATCATCCTCCACGAAGAACTGTACAGCAGTGCTTCGCCGGGAATCCATGTCCAAACTAATCACTTTAAAATCCGATTGCCTTTTAAAGGAGGTTAGGAAATGCCAGCATAAAGAGTGGGTGATTTCCTTGTACGCTTATTAAGAATATTAACCATCTTTCTTAACGTTGAACTTATATTTTCACAAATATGCTACATATGCTTTCCAAAGAAATAAATATTTCTTTTAATTGTTTCGACTTCTCATGACATCTGCATGCTTCAACCCACGCAAGACGCACTCCACGGATTATACACATTTGTGTTTCAGTAGAAAGCAGAATCTCTCGTTCTTGTCACAGATCAAAGTCTGGCATCACAAGCTTATTAGCATGATTTGAGGTACGAGCTTATTAGGCTCTAATCGTTTTAATTTCCGTGTTACATGGGCTATTTTACGGTCGCATAAGCGGCATTTATATAAAACAAACCTCATATTTACATTTAGGCTTCGTAACAAAACAATTCGCGGCCGCAGTGTAGATTACGTCGTCACGGAGACCATATCGAGAAACGTTAAGCGCATGGGCGTCTGACCTTCTCATGGAAAAGTGCCAAGCACGTTATTCTGCGCTGGTTTAGAGGCCGCAAAGGAAAAATAACAATAAGTGATATACCCAACTTCCTCAATTATTGTGTAATTTTTACAGTGAATGCATTATGGAAAAACGTACATTCTTCGCGCATATGTTACAATGCACACACAAACGCGTGTAAAGTCTTTCGGCTTCCTTCTGCCTCGCACCACGGGTCCTACTACGAACTACGTGTATGCACATCGCGCACCATGTAAATGTCACAGATACGGCTCGCTCGTTACTTCACAAACGCACCCAAACGGGGGCTCGCTCGACAGCTAGTGCAGTGGCGCGGCGAGCAAAGCAAGTTTATTATTGGTCATTTGACGTAGATCGCATTAAGTTGGAAGTTGTCATTGCATACTTTCAAGACTTCATTGTGTGTTACAGCAGTGTTTATGACATTTGTGTAATGATTACGAGATTTAATTTGGAACTACCAGCAAGTTAATTGATAGTATTTGTGGAGTTTATTGTTATGCGGTGTTTTAACAGTGATATACATTCGAATGTTTTAACACCGATGAGTACCAAGGTTACATTGAACAGGATCATGTATAGTTGTTCTGGAATATCAGAACGCTTTTAGCAATCAGAGTAAATACAAGTTTATTAGTGACTAAGAAAGTTCTTTCCATAAACTGTAGAACTAAGTGAAGGAGGCCGCAATGGAGAATGGCGTGAGCCCCGTTTCTTGTCTCGTATGTGCACTGTACATGCGGGAAGGTGTTACGCTAAAAACACATCTTGACACTCATCCGAAGGATCAGATAATTGCGGCATCGGTCAGGATTCTGCAGGAGACAGCCCAGACACTACTGAAAACCAGAGCGACAATCAGATGTTATCAGTTGCTGGACCTGGCAATCAGGAACTAATATCAGGTTCTCAGTGCTTCTCACCTAGCAGCAGTCACTTTACAACAGCCATAATATACCAACATTTCCTGAGCAGTAATGGCTGTGCCACAAATACTGTTATCCCACGGTATATCTCCTTTCCTGCCATCCTGTCAGCACCTGGTGCTGATCATTCACCTAGTAACCAGGCTGCTTTCATGCAGATTGTGCACAGCCCTTTCCTGGTTCAACAGCAGCAACAGTTTCAGTGACTTCACTATCTTTTCAGCAGCCTTTCATGCGCCCTGTGGTGCCATCCTATTCCACACATCGTGTTCCCCAGCCACAAATCAATGTTACTTCTGTTCCAGTTCCTCCAACTGTTCCATATCCAGCCAATGGTTTTCCAACAGGCCATGTCCCACAAGAGTTACAGAATGCAGGTAACGTAATTCCTTCTTCGGTTTCTCTTCCATTTCTTTGTGTACTAACTCATTGCCCTGTTCTGTATCTTCAGGAGGCTTTTTACTCTCTTCAGTGAGGGAACAGAATACCAATCACAATGAGCAAGACACTGTAAACAAACCAACATCAGTGTCATTAGGCCAGCAAAGAAATCTTTCTGAAGAGCCAAAGTTTATGGAAGTGTTCCTTGAAGAAGATACAGAGACAAACATGGAGATAGAAGATGGAGAGCAGCTCCCAGAGAATGTGTCTGCTTCAGTTGATACTGTGGAGACAGCAGAAGTGCTCAAACATGAAACTGAGTTAGAATCAACTGTCGTCAATCCTTGTAGCACGTGTATTGAGGTATTTGCAACTCCCAAGCTACGGACTAGTCATGAACACAAGGCGCACAATAAGTCTAAAGAGAAGAAAAATATATGTGCCACTTGTAAAAAAGTCTTCACTAGTGATTCTGAATACCAGTCACACCTTCAGACACATCCGCTCGAATGTTTGCAGTGTGGAAAATATTTCTACAGACATCAGAACCTTGAATTACACCTAAAACGACATCTTGGTATCAAGCTGCACAAGTGCACCATATGTGACAAAGCATTTGTAACAAAGCAGAAGCTCGCAGAAAATACAAACTCACACGGGCAATGCACCGATCAAGTGTCCGCTCTGCGATGAGACATTTAGGAGGTACAGCAACCTCATCCAACATAAGAACCGACATCACATGAAGATGAGGGTAAAGGATTTAATTTGTCACTGCGGCGAGGATATTCCACTCAAAGAAATAGCTAGAATGGCACAAAGAGATACATGATGAGAAGCCCAAGTGTTGCATCTACTGTAGTGAGTGCTTCATTCATGCATCAAGCCTGACAAGATACATTTGCAAAGCACATGACTGTCATTACATGCCAAAGTGTGGGTGTGATGTGGAAAACGTGGAGTACAAGTTGTGTGGATATGTTTTCTTGAAAAGTTCACTGCCAGTACACGTTCGTATGCACAGTGGCGAACGTCCGTACTCTTGTTACGTGTGCGGGAAAGACTTCACAACTAAGTGGAATCTGCAGCTGCACCAGTGGACTCAACGCAGCATGCAGTTCAAAACCCTTTAAGTGTTCCTTGTGCAAGAGTGCGTTTTTTTGTCGTAGTGATTATACTGCGCACATGCACTCACATCACAACATGTGGCCATACACTTGTAATCACTGTGGCTGCCAGTTCATACGCAAGTATAACTGTCTGCGTCATGTCTGGGAGCATGAGGTTGGCAAGTCATTTAGTTGTAACGTTTGTGGTAAGCTGTTCCACCGTAGTTATTACTTAAAGGAACATTTACGTGTGCACAGTGGGGCTCGGCCATTTGCTTGCCATATCTGCAGGAAGGCTTCCAGTACTAAGTCCAACCACAATAAGCATGTGAAAATTCATCACGCTAGGGAGCCAGTTAATACAGAGGGATGAGCTAGATGTAAGTTCATTTTGTTCTGTGCCATATGTATTCAATCTGTTGTGGTGGGCAAAGGATTGAAAGGCATCATGTATAAAACTTAATTTAGGGATATGTATCTTAATGTGTGAAGTTTGACATTAATTCTTCTCTTGAGAAGTGTTGTACTGCACTGATCTGTTAAGCAAAAAGTATGCAAGTAACTATGTAAGATCTGATATGTGTGCAAGATGTTGGTAACGGCTTGCAATTTTCCTCAATGCATGGAATGTACCTCATTTAATGAACATTGTTGCTGTAATATTGTACTAGTCACATGTTTTCTTAATTAAGACAGACAGACAGACACCGACACTTATTACAGACTTCCATCTAGCAATATATTGATTTCACTGAGGATGGTGTAGTTGTTGCCAACACCTAATCTTATTTTAGAGAAATGTTATTTGTAATGCTGTGATTTTGTGGTCTTTCTTAGACTACATATCAAAATTAGTGGTATTTTATAAGTGTCATGTGCCCAGAGCTAGCATGTGTTCAGTGTTAGTTTACCTTCAGCATGCCATATGCTGTAGTTTTGTGAGATACACTACTGATATCTCAATTCCACTTAAGTTCGTATATGCCTAGTAAAGGCTGCATTTTTCTTGTGGTTGTATTTTATAATGCCATAGTCCTTGTTTGAAATCATGTACAGACTTTCTGTGACAGATACTGGCATGTGACATATACTGCATATTCAGGGTAAATTACATGTATCATAATGTTTAAATTAACACCATCGAAGACCACCCTGTTTATTCACCAATGATATTTTGTGTTAATTCATTTCATTCATTCATTCATTTTATTTTTACTCCATTAATCCATACACGGTCACAACAACCAAAAGGATGTGGAACATGTCAAAACACAAACACTCAATAAAAAACAGAAAATTACATAATGAACAGTAGACAAGTCATTAAA
>Ga0131853_10023598_pt1 | contig 11104 bp, 10 predicted proteins | sample TergutLab28metaG_FD_92764 | JGI IMG/M metagenome (GOLD analysis project Ga0131853, IMG submission 92764) | Labiotermes labralis P1 segment gut microbial communities from Petit-Saut dam, French Guiana - Lab288 P1 (version 2) (version 2) | ecosystem: Host-associated > Arthropoda: Insects >...
GGGCTGGCCCAGGATAGAGACAGGTGGCGGACGCTTGTAAGTGCGGTAATGAACCTTCGGGTTCCGTGAAATGCGGGGAATTTCTTGACTAGCTGCAAACCAGTTAGCTTCTCAAGAAGGACTTTGCACGGAGGCAGCCAAAGGTTGTGTAAACCAAAAATGACAGAGTGCAAATTTAGAGGTGGTGTAAATTGGCAAGGGGCCTTAAAGCAGAGGCATACAGCAAGGGCTGCATGTAAAAGGTAAAGCAATCCCATTACAGGCCTGGACAGGCCCAGAGGGTTCCAGGAGGTTGAGGCTCCCAGATTTCTACACATTCGGCACATGAAGGTGGTAAGGTTGTCAGCCCTACACACTGGCCACCCTTACCCCCCAGGAAATATTCCTGTTTCTCATTTCTGTTAAGAGGCTGAATCAACAAGGGCTGCATGTACCCTGTATAGTTACAGACCCTGACATCGCAGTTCTGAAAACCTGTTTTATTATAATGGGAAAACGATTATCTGCAACAAATACTGTACACTTACTGACATTTTCTGAGCATTTCCCTATTATGTGTATTATGTCATCAGTTTCTGAGCTTCTCATAATGTGGGTGCACAGCAGATTCTCACTGACCTTGACAGAGGAGAGTTTTGCTAATGTTGCAAATTTACTTTAAAGACAGATGGCAATAATGGGCACTTTACGTGAGGGCCACATGCATTTGTGGTTGTTTTTCAACCAAAACTGACTAAGTACTTACTGGCTGAGAAAACTTCTATAACAAAATTTACAAGTAAAGTGAAATATACACTTTATGTACTGTACATCCCCCCCCCCCCCCCCAAAAAAACTAACAAATTTTTTCTGGGCAGAAAACATTTTTAAAAAAATTTTCAAAAAAAAAGTAAAATAACCTTTTTTTGTATTTTACCCCCCCCCCCCCCCGCATAAATACTGTAATTTTACAGGTTACTGAGCCGAATTCAGTGAAGACACCAAAATATTTAGGCTATAAATAACTTCATTTCCTTCTTAACCCCTTTAAACGCCAAGTTAAATCCCATCTGCCATTTGCTGGCATTATTAGCTCACCATATTCCCCACGTTTGCAGGATTAGGGATAAATTTCCTTGGACTCATAGCAATTAATTCTTTTCCTTCATTTTGAACACAGCAAGCTTTGGCTGTGGCAGCAGATGCAGCTCAGGTAGCTGCAGGCGGAAACCATTTCGCTATAGGAACATCGACCAACGTTCTGTGTAAGTAGACCAGACATAATTTACTGGATTTATTATGCAAGCATATGCCAATGCAAGCTTTTGAGTTTTCACTACTGTTGTTGTAGTAACGGCTGTCATCTTTTAGGCCTTGATGTTGTATAATGGGTTTTGTTTCTTTTGGAAAGCACACCATCACTTGTAAAGACCCTCAGTGATGAATGTCATTCAAAGTGTATTGATGATAGACCAGGCTTCACATTCTTTTTCACAGACTGTTTATTCCTTTGAAATTAATAATCAGACCCTAATGAATGGAAAGTTCAGAAAGCAGAGTCATACTTCAGGACAAAATAGTCTTAGTTGCACAACGAATTCCTGGCAAATTTTCTGTGAAATCCTGAAGTCCGTTATCTTGTTCACAAGAGCCGCTACTGGGTCATATGATTCCAGTACACACACACACACACACATATAAATATATATGGTCATAGTATATCTTCCTACAATCCTTTTTAATATTATTCTTTCACCTATTCCTACACTTCCAATGTGATTTCTATGCCTCGATGTAAGAGGTTCAAGTTGTGTTCAAACCTCCTCCCTCTATATACCCTGACTATCCATATCAAAAATATTATGTAGTAATAATGCAAGCTAGAGCCCGTTGTTCAGCATGTTCAAAAAACTACAATAGCTACTATTAGCTACGTCACATCAGTCTGTCCACATGGAGCAACTCGGCTCCCACTGGACAGATTACCATTAAATTTGGTATCTAAGTATTTAAAAAAAAAAACTGAAGAAAATCCAAGTTTCGTTAAAATCTCACAAGAATAATGTGTACTTCTTTCTGAAAATCGTGCCATTTACGAGATAATACGAAAAAAGTATGGTGTACCCAGACAGGCCACAGATGACAACATAATATGGCGCATACACTTTGCATGCTGGATAACTAAGGCTACAGACACATACTCAGAATATGTAATACTTCTTTCTTTTCTGCCACAACAATGGTTACGTGAACGCGTCTCACTGTCAGGTTTATACGTGCACTGCCTGTATTATTATTATTATTATTATTATTATTACACTGATTTTAACATAATTGCGACATTTGTCAGAGATAAAAACCTTGAACAGACCTGTTCTAAGGAAAATGCCCTACAGTTTACTTCATGACATTAAATAATAATAATAATAATAATAGCATCAACTGCACTTATATAAACAGAATGTGATTTTGGGCCCCTAAGACTGGGGGATGGATGGAACTTGTTCAGGGCAATGTGGTGTGGGTGAAATTTTGGTAATGATACAACAGACTTAGTTTGATAGTTACAGTTGGGTTCTCAGTTTGTCACTTCCTCCATAGCTGGCTATGAGCAGTCACTAATTAATAAAATTGTAGTCACTCATTCATTTACTGACTTATCATTATCCATTAATATATTTTATTTTTTATTTATCTACACTTTTAGTACACGTAGTCTATACATAGAATTACACATTTGAATGTCAGAATTACTGCAAGATGGAAAGAAGTAATTATGGCTAAATTTATGGTAATATCCCGGTATTTGTTTGTATGGCAGACATTTGAACCCGTGTTTCTTGGGTCAGGATCAGCAGTGTAAATAATTCCGAAGCTACATATCTGCTGCTAGTATATTTCCAGCTCTTCAGTTATTACTTTCTTTACGCAAGTAGTAACATGGGTGATTACACTGTTACCAACAGACCCTGCCGCTGGCGGAAGTGATGACTACATGAAAGGAGTTTTGGGTATCCAACTGTCGTACACAGCGGAGCTGACCAACACAATATACGGGTTCCAGCTGCCCGCTTCACAACTTTTGGGATACGTGAGGCAGTTCTTCGAAGCTGTGCGTGTTTTTGGCACATACGTGAAGGATAACTTCCCAGCTAAAGCATAAAGAAATGAGTTTGTAGATTACAGAACATGTGTATGAAACAAATATGTCATAATGTCATTATGTTTTCTTTAACTCAAAGTTTTTAGCCTTTCCAAAAATTAATTTGCTGGAAGAAGATGGTAAGTAAGACGTAAAATTATTGTGAAAAGACAAATGTTTACAACAAATAAAGAATTTTAATTACCTCAGTTTCGAGATATCCTATGAAAATGAAAAAGATATTACACAAAAACTAGCAAAATTTGCTCAAATTCTGGGAACTATAAACACTTTTAATGCAAATTTGGTCCAGAAATTATCAAGAATAAAAGTATACAATGCAATGCATCTCCCTCTCTTTTTATATGGAAGCAAAATTTGGATCCTTAGATAAAAGGATTAAAAAATAATTGGCATCAATTGAGATGAAATTTTTCAAAAGAACAGCCAGGTACATCTTTCTTGACCATAAAGGAATGAAGAAATTTTGGAAGTGTAAGAGTAGAACCAGCTGACTAGAAACTACGAAGATACAAATCAAACTGGCTGCAACATGTGACAAGAATGAACAATAACATAATGCCAAAAATAATGCTGAATTATAGGCCAAATGGACAAAGACATCTTGGAATACCCTTGAATAGACTATTAGATGAGGCAAAAACACAGGGCCATCAAGGCCTAACTCATGATGATGACGAATGTTCTGGATAGCACAACTTGTGAACCCAACATTCAGTACAAAACCTTACATCAGCGTTACGGGACAGATTTGGGAGTTGTCAAGCCATGTGGCTCCCATATTTACAGAGTGACATTAGTATTTTACACATGATTAATCTTTAATCAGAATGGCTCCAGAGCACATCACTTGACTGTCTGTGACAGCTAAAATACTTTCAGTAGCTCATAAAATTGTCATCAGGTAGCAGCACCATACTGTGAATGTTTCAAAACAGTAAGTAATATACAAAACTTTTCTGAAGTTTCCTGCAGGTAAAGTCCAAAATGATCAATATTGATTCATACTTCATTAACATGCCAGCAGAGTGCAGTAATATCTGAAACAAATGCAACACATTCAACAGCTCCTGCAACAATCATCAGAATGCAGGACCAAACTGTGGTAACTATATGATAAAACCAAGAATCAAAGCTCCTGCTTCAGAAATCATGTACCTGTACCTCCTCATACATCCTACTACCCATATACAAAATGCCATTTTGCAAGTTCTCGGCAAGCTACCGCAACAACATAAGCTACGACGAGTCCGCACGGATTACCAGCAAACCATGACATTCGTGTGTACCGCAAGTATGATAGCAGAATTTTTACATACTTCTATAACACTTGAACAAGCACTACCACCACACCAATATACCAGTACACCCTGACACAAAAACAAAAATATAATAATAATAATAATAAATAATCAAATTAGGCATTACTCATCAAGACTTATGGGTCATCCATAAAGCTGGTACCCTTCTGTGACACATGCATGAACTACTGTACCATGACAGAGGAAGTAACTGGCCCACCTCGACCAGTAACATTAAATGGTGTTCAATGACTATGGTATGGTGAACTGAATTAATGCGCTCTATATTTCCATGTTTTGCATTATTAAATCACATTTATTACACAAAACTGACAATATTCTTAACAGACTTGCTAATCAAACAGCAAAATATCAAATAAGTTTGACATACCTGTAACAAATCAAATGTTCCTCATACATAAGTTATAGAGTTTACACTTGGTTTCTGTATGTCAATATGCAGTACCGTGCGTCCACCCAGAACGTACCACTGTACCACACACCTCTGCACACACTCACATCTCAGGTTTTAACAGCCTTCTCAGAATGCATATAACTTACTTCACTCATTCTTCATTTAATGATGCTGTACACAGCTCAAACTACACGGTGTCAGACCAAGGTGGTTAGTGAAACAAAACAGGGAAAGGATGTGGAAAGAAACACCAAGGGTCTGGTTTCAGGTACTATGCTGGCACTTGCCAGGGGGGAAAATCTCGGTCCTGATAAGCAGTGTCCTGGCCAAGATATGAACCCAGGACTTCCAAATATGAGGCAGAAATGATATATACCTTACCAAGGCATTCAGTTTAAACATTTGAAATAGTTGATGAATAATAAAAGTTAAATGCGTTTCTCAAATGATAAGAACAAGACGTGATCATCACGAATTGTGAGTTGTTAGGAGGCCAATACAGCATTCACTGAAAAGGTGAAAAAACCGTCAAAATTCTCGATAACAGGAAATTTAGGTCCATGGTGATACAGAAATGGGGTTCTCTGCAGCATGACCATAGCACCCACATGCTCAGACACAGCAACACTGCATTATTCTAGTGTGACTCACACACAAACTGCACATTCTTAAGAGAAAACACCATTTCACGATGCTACAGATAAAAATAAACTTGGCTAACTTAAATTATAACATTGCTTTTCAAACATAATTAATAATGTTGAACTATTCACATTAATTAGTCACTTATATCACTACATACTTCAGTCCATGTTGTGACATCACACACCTACGAACTTTATAATGTTCATAAGTCACTCATTTACCTCTCACAGCTGATCATAGCTGAGAGTTCCTCTTGTCTTTATTTATAATAGAACAGTCTAACTGTTTCATCAGAACAGTATACCATCAACAGTACCACAAAAGCAATCGGCTCCTGCATCTGTAAGCACACTAAAGACAGACACGCAAACCTTTACGAACGACAACCTTGTACTGCATCCCACAGCATACTTCATGAGGAAGGGAGATGGAAACAAAATTCATTTACACCACCACACAGCTACATTTATACAAGATTTGGGGTTTAACCACAGTGAAGTCGAAGCCTTCGCCCTTCTGGGCCGTTAAACAATGTAGGTTGGTTGGTGGTTTGTCAGTTTGGGACAGCCTATTGGTCCCAACTTGACCTTAGAAGATGGGACTGTTAAGCTATCCCAAAACATCAGTGCAGCCACCAACCTGCATTGCATAACATCCCAGAAGAGCACAAGCCTAAACTACAATTATTTTTTAACCAATTATCAAGTATGCAACGTCCAGCTTAAATCAGAACCCGCTCACAGAGTGTAAATTAACAATCTGTATTACACAGGGCATTTATTTATCACAGTCCTGCTGCCGGCAGAGCAGACATCACTGTTGCAGCATACCGACAGATGATGCCGCCCATTCTAAATTGCTCAGTCCTGCTCAGCCTTGGTTTAAAAATATTCTCTGTATTCCTGACTGTGTAACATGTTTCAGTAAGCACATTAAGTCACACAACATGCAATGCACTTGACTTATACTTGATAAAATAGGCATCTGGGTCTGAAGAGGGCACTATGTGCAATAAAACATGTCACGCATTCTGTAACATTCAGTAACTGGTGAATGCAAATGTAGTTGTTGTGTGATTGTGTAAACAAACTTGGTTTATGAATGGCGGATAAATGTAAATGATTATGGAAACAATGTAGAGAGTATCATGACTTTTGTTTTACCTAATGAAGGATGCACCCCAGCTCCCAAAGTACTCCGTTTTTAACCTTAAATGGATGAACGGAATACTATCGCCTTTTCATGCAAAACAGAAAACATTGTCCTGCAGTAAACAAGTTAACTGAATACCGCTCTGGTTGAAGCAGATTTGTAGGGTTTAAAAGGCGGTACACTAAAAGATTGGGGGACCACGGTAGCACAGTGGTTAAGGTGCTGTGCTACAATTCGGAAGGTTGCTGGTTCGATCCCAGCTGGTGTCAGTGGATTTTTCATTGACATAAAATCCTTCTGATCACACTATGGCCCTGGGGTCGACTCAACCTCTAACAGAAATGAGTACCAGGAGTATTTCCTGGGGGTAAAGGCGGCCGGTGCATAAGGCTGACAACCTACCACCATACTGTGCCATTGTCACGAAATCTGGGAACCTTAACTTCCTGGAACCCTCTGGGCCTGTCCAGGCCTGTAATGGGACTGCTTTACCTTTACCTTTACACTAAAAGATTAAATAAAAACTGAACAATAGAAGAGCCTAAAATGTCCGAGTTGTAAAATGCCAATTGGCAATCTGATATTTTTATGGCTGCATATATTGAGATAACAGTCCCCTGGGATATGACAATATCATGTAACAAGAGATATTGCAAGAATATGCTGCCTTCATTTTCAGGGTAGAATATGGTGGTTCAAGGTTCCTCTAAATAAGAGCATCTATCTAACAGACCGTGCCTAGTCACATCCCAAAAAATAGTAACCTTAACAGACACAGGTTTTAACAAAGGCCCCTGAAGACAGCTTTAGGGGCTGACATACATGGGGCAGTATATGATATGCACAGTGCAATGGATGGTAAACGTATCTGTGATTGTTCAGAAAACACCAGGTTTAATCCTTAACCTTTTGACGCCTAATGTCAACTATAGTTGACGTACCGCACCGCTAACCTCTAAAGTTGCATTTTTTATATTTATTCAACAAATATAGGTACTGAATATCTTAAACATGGTATATAACTCTCCATTTTTTTCTCTTCAAAATGCAGTTTGTTTCATAATTTTAACGTATTTGGTTCCTGTATTATTCACATTTTATATACAGGGTGTGCTAAAATTAAAAAAAATAATTCCGGCGTCAAAAGGTTAATCTTGCTCTCAAATCATCTGCCTCCATACAGAACAATTTAGGCACTTACACACATGTTAATTAAAGTGCCTCATGTAATATCAAAGTTTATTACTCACCAACAAATGCACTAAAAACCGTCTTAAAAAAAAAATATTAAAATTTACATTAAAATAGCCCCAACATGTTTTGGTGGAGTTACACCATCTTCAGGGAGCTCATTATTCGTGCTTGCTAAAGTTACACCTTGTTAAAATAGTCAATTTTGGTTCATCAGTGTATGATTAAATCAGCGGTGACGTGGCTACATATAATGGTAGTGTCCTTGTTGGTGTGTGTATGTCGCCTCATGTAAATTCATAATAATCATATACCAGATCTACTGAAAAAGGATGTGGGATCTAAGACTTGAACGTATTTGCCAGATGTGAAACACACATGTCCGTGAATGACAATGTACACGTAAGAATGTCTGAAAATGAAATGGGGGAGAAGAGGGCCCCTTCAGATAATGAAAGGCACTAGGCATGCCCACACTAAGGTCAAGTTAGACAGGTGGCAGTTAAAATGCAATGAATACTACTCCAGTTGCTCCAGAAACTTTAGATATATCATTCTTGTTGCTGCACTGTGCATATCGTCTGGCGATAGCCAGTATCACGCAGCAAAGCATAGGACGCACACCCACAGTCAGGCACTCTCAGCAACATACCCTTACACAACAAAACATGCTGCCACAGAACAAGGATTATATAACGAAAGCAATCAGTAACTAGTTTTTAAACGTGACTTTAGCAAGGGAAGTGTAGCTCCCTGAGGATGATCCTTGGATCGAAACTTGTCTGAGCAATTTTAGTGTTTTAATGTGAAAAAGTTTTATGTATGTGCATCAGTTGGTATACTATTAAATAATTTAGATATATCATTTCACAGATTGTGTTTACCATCAACAAGCAGTGAAACAAGGAAGAGACTGTTTAAGAGATTCACATACCAGCAGGTCAGGTACTATTAGCACTTTTCTGGTAAGGAGTTTTCCCCTAGCAGTCTGTGGGAAATTATAATAAAAGAATGAAGTGAAGAAGCTTAAAATCCTACAGACATAACCAATGGCAAAACAGTCACTTTAATAAGAATAAGTATACACAGATTTATTAATAATCATATTAATCAATTCAATATACTTTGCCCAAACAGCAAATAAAGAATACGGCCCAGCATACTAACTTTGCGTTACAGCCTACCACATCCACAGACTGTTCCAACACACATTACACTGGTTATATGACCATCAGTTCTTCAGATTCTACATTTTTAACACCTTCATTGTACTGACGACTGCGGAGAGGAATAAAACTGTTGCAGCTTTTCATAATGCTTTTGCTCCTGCAAGAACAACGAACATTTCATTCAACTCAGTAACATAGGAAACTATAAAATCAGTCAATCCCATGGCAAAAAACATACCTTTCCAGAAACTGATGGCCGTATCATTGCTACTGCCTTTGAGAAGTGCCTATTGGAAACCACTAACTTTGCGGAAGTATTGTTGGTAGTCACGAGCTCCTTCAAGGCTTCAATTCCTGCTTCTCGAACCAGGGCAGCTAGATCTGCCCCAGTGTAACCAGCACATTCTGCACTCTCTCCAAGGGTTTTCAAATTAACATCTGGCCCTAAGACAGGTCTGGTACCATGCTGTACGCAGTAAACAAGAACATGGAACAATAAATATGTATATTATGTCATCTATACACAATTATGTTTTCTATGTACAATACAGAGTCCATTTTAATATTAACCTTTTGGCGCCGGAATTATTTTTTTAATTTTAGCACACCCTGTACATAAAATGTGAATAATACAGGAACCAAATATGTTAGATTTATGAAACAAACTACATTTTGAAGGGAAAAAAACGGAGAGTATATATCATGTTTAAAATATTCAGTACCTATATTTGTTGAATAAATATATAAAATGCAACTTTAGAGGTTAGCGGTGTGGAACGTCAACTATAGTTGACTTTAGGCGTCAAAAGGTTAATCATTTCCAGCAAAACATTGACTACAGTCGACAAGCAGTGTGCTGCTCAAAATGCCACGTTCAGTTAGAGACAACACAAAGAACGTGCCAATTATGGGATGTTCAATTATAGCTGTGTGGGAAACACACACATACACTCTGTGGCTGGTGTGCTGTGTCCACTCAATTGGAATGGAAATCCTTTCAGTCTGTAGGTTCCCATTAACTTCTGGCAACAAACAGCCTGGCACAAATCATAAAAAGAAAATATATTTATCTGTACTCAGCTAACAAATTTGTCAGCAGATCAGCCTGTTTCCACATCCAGCCGAAACTGTTACACTCCCTCTCCAACCAATTCCCACACATTCCCCACAAAAGGTTTCAGTCTTAGATGTGATGCTGTGCCAATGGGCAAGTAGCTCTCATCATTGCAAAGGACTGCACTGCCTTTAAAACATTTGGAATTACTCAGTTGGTAATACACCATCACATCCCAGAATAATCACATCTTCAGTAATACCTTCGTGAGCGCGTTCAGGATATCCACTCTGTCGGATGCAGATGGAATGCCAATATACAGGATCTTGTCCAACCTTCCAGGCCTCAGCACTGCTGGATCAACAATTTCTGGGCGATTACTGGCAGCCATCAAGAACACCCCCTTTCGACATTCAATCCCATCCATCTCCGTCAACATCTGATTCACCACACGCATACTTGCTCCACCCTAAACAGAATTCCAGTCAGTATTTACCATTAAGTACTTCAAACCCAAAATTCCAGTAAGTATCTAACATTAAGTACTTCAAATCTGAAATTCCAGTCAGTATCTACCACTAAGAACTACAAATCTAAAATTCCAGTCAGTATCTACCATTAAGTACTTCAAATCTAAAATTTCAGTCAGAATCTACCATTAAGCACTTCAAATCTAAAATTCAAAGTACTCTACTATTACAACAAAGCACCCAACTCTGGGGAGTCCAACTTAAGAAGTTAACTGTTACCCATGTGTTCAAAAATTCCCCACATGCGATGAAACAAATATGTTCATAACTGTGTTTGTTCTTTTCAGTTTTACTTAATATATATATTTCTGAAAGACAATACAATATCATTAATTAGCTTCATGTAATTATCAGGTTCTATGACAAAGAATCATAGGGTTCTCATACATTCAGGTATGAAATTAAAGTGTGTTCCCATTTCTTAAACTGGCCAATAATACTGTACCTCTCCAGAATCTGATCTCTTTGGACAAAGTGCATCCAGTTCATCGAAGAATATGACACA
>Ga0131853_10023600_pt1 | contig 11103 bp, 5 predicted proteins | sample TergutLab28metaG_FD_92764 | JGI IMG/M metagenome (GOLD analysis project Ga0131853, IMG submission 92764) | Labiotermes labralis P1 segment gut microbial communities from Petit-Saut dam, French Guiana - Lab288 P1 (version 2) (version 2) | ecosystem: Host-associated > Arthropoda: Insects >...
AAAAGATTATATAAAGATTCGTTTAGCAAAAAGAAGGAAAAAAAAAAAAAAAAGAGATTTCCCCCCACTAAATAAGCATATAGTTCAGCAAAGAGAATTGGCATCTACAGTACCGAGCACGTGGTGGGAAGCTCTGGTGGTGAATAATTCAAACACCCGCATCTACGGAAGGAGACGGGGAACGACAATGCGAACGGTGGGAGGGGGGGAACAGAAAATATCCCCGGGATATGAACACGGGCTTAGTTATGCGGAAAGGGGCTACATGAATCAAGAGCGACTGTGGGAGGGGGTGATAATATTATATACACACACATGCTACAACAAACTACATTAGTACATATGTATATAGCGGCGTTCGGGAGAAAAAGGGATTTACTGCAGACAGAGCTCGCTGATAGCTGTTGAAACACTGCTTAATCCTTGACACCGCAGTGGTAAATGTACATGCCATGTGCTTCGACATTCAAATTCTCGACATTTTACCCACAAAGTGTAGTCTGTTTGTGTGTTCCGTATGGGTCACTGTGACTAATTCTCCAAACAGCATTAAACAGTCTGTATTCGTAATGGAGGTGCAGTGTGTTTACTGTGAGTTATGAACAGGCTTCAAAATGTTAATGATGCTGTGTCAGTAAAATTGACGCAGGTTTATTACAAATTCCGAGATAGTGTAGTCAGTATTGCGAGCCGCTACGGGCTGGACGGACGGGGATCGATTCCAGTGGAGGGCGGGATATTACGAATCTCTCCATACCGGCACTGGAGCCCACCCAGTCTCCTGTACAATGGGTACCGGGTTTCTTTCCCGGGGGTAAAGCGGCCCTGGCGGTGGCGTTGTGCACCCACCCGCATCTAGCGCCGAGGTTAAAAACGAGCTGAGCTATACTTCTACTCCCCCTCTGGCCCTTCATGACCTGTTCTAGCGTGAACTCTACCTTTACCTTGACCTTTATTACGAATTAGGTGTTATAAGGATTGGGGTAAACAGTCGTGGCCTGCTTTATATCCCTGGATCGATGTATTAGCAGTGCTGGTATGCAATTTTGGAATCTGTGGTGTGAAAACCCAGCTGGAGGGGAGGTGGGCACCAGTAGTTTGACAATATCTTCGTATGTGCCTCCTTTTGACATTCGGGTTGCAATTGTGGAATTAGCTACGGTTTTAGTCATTCGTTGTATTGGGGGGTCCCGGGTTCATATCCCAACACGGGCACAGAATACACTGATTCATATTTGAAGTTTTACCTCACTCACTTTTGGCATGTTCTGGTAATATTATACCATAAAATGGGACTATCCTCGAGTTTTGAGGTTCTCACAGCGGTGACTCTAAAGATTATTGTCTTTCGGTATTTGACGCCGTGTACCTCACCAAGGATCCTGCCGCCATCTTCGTTAGGTAGAAGACTACACGGTGTCATATCCCAAAAGACAATGTCCTTCAGAACTATAACCTTATCCTTCCCAATTCGTCATTCATAGCCACCCTACAATTGACTCTATAGTGCAAATAACGCAGCAATTAATCGCAGCAAGTGTGACACTTGTGCCACTGTTGTGCTGAGGCTCGTTGCACTCAGCAACGCGGGTTCCCTGTATCTGATTTCGCTTCATTTCATATGCAGAGGGTTTGCACAGCGTTTGATGCATTTCTCATTCATAGACATGAAGAAGTGTGTTTCAATTCCGGTGTAATGAAAAGCGCCATATTGCTCGGTATTTAAATTCGTCGTGACGTGTGTGTGTGTGTGTGTGTGTGTGTGCGTGTGTGACTGAGTTACCTCACGGTAACACCTTGTCCCTACCACTCTGTTCGCGGAGGAAGTCCGACGTACCAAAATAACCTCTCACAACACTCTTTTAGTAGTGAATTTAACAATACCGTATCAACTTAAGAAGTCAGAAATGTAATGTATTAGTAAGTAACGTTATTACGTCATAAATAGCAATGGCAATTGAAAATGTTATGTGGCTTAGAGATACGTAAGCAAATAAATTTACGTAGTAATACGTGAACAAATAAATATTCAACTAACTAGCGTATTGATTAATAAGTAACTACGTGCTGGATGACAGAGCAATTTTAAGGAAACTCGAGTTTCTTTATGTTGTTCACAACATTCCACAATGAGGTAAATACATAAGTGAATTAACAAATGTAAATAGATGTACATATTAAAATGTAATACAAAATGCGCAAACACGTCAGTAGAAATAAGCGATGAAAAGACAACTAAGCAACAAACAAAGAAGGAAATTATACATTTATTAACATACGAATTGAAAAAGCGATTAATTAAACAAACTTGTCGGAAAATAAATAGTAACCACTTAAGCTTGTATAACAGGTTTTGTATTTCATTTTAATATCACACGCACCTGCGTTTTATATAAATTAATTTACAACACGTATTAGGCTACTAAAATTTTTTTTACAACGGCGCAACAGTCCCCCAGAGGGCTCCTCATTGTCGAGGTTTCATGATCACACTCAGACACTCCTGACTCGGGAGAACTCCTCTGAACGAGTGATCAGCCCGACCCAGAGACCTCTACCTGACAACACACGACACTCATAACAGACACCCATGCCTCCGACGGGATTCGAACCCACAATCCCAACACGCAAGCGGCCGCAGACCCACGCTTTAGACCGCGCGGTCACCGAGACCGGCACAAGAAATTTATTTAACAAAATTAAACAAATAAATGTACATCAAAGGTATTTAACGTGCAGTCGGTGACCACAGTGCAGCTGTGTCCAGATAGCTCGTACCTGAACTTTCTCACCGACCAACAGAACTCCGCATAGCAACAGCGTCACAACACAGACCGCTGTCAAAGGGTCAACATTCCAACTAACAAGAAGACACCCGGAGTACATATCGATATCGATTCTCACAAGGAGAGTAGGGCTACCGGCAGAGTCTAAGCGTGAGGACGGAAGGAGCAGATCATTAGGTTGGCAGGGTGGCGTCGGCAGGGATTGGGTAGAAGACGTTCAGCCATCATCACACATGAACATTAACGCTGTACAAAAAAACAGACTTTTTTTGTCTCCCCTAAAGAAAAATAGGCTTTTCTACTCAATTTATATGTGTTCAGAGTCTCGATCTGGGGTTACAAATTTTGTACCGCTCTTCACTTGCAAGGGAAAGTATCAAAACTTAACCTAATACCGCCAGCCCGATGCGTGATGGTTTTAACACCAATCAAGGCACACTTGCCGCGAAGACATTATCAAATGACAAAGACGTTTTGGCAAGAATGACGTATGCTTTACTTTGGGATGCAACAGTCGATATGGTGTAGATAACGGAGCTGCCTTGGTAAGTCCTTCAACTCACCCCTACAGAATTGCATTCTGTAACCACAAAATGAATACAAGGCTTTCTTAAAAACAGTGGAAGAACAACGTAAACGCTCCTAAATAGCTTTTGATGTTTTGCTGACCGTGCATCTCAGTTTAATCTTAGTAATTAACCAACTTAATATACAAATTCTTGTTTTATAATTAGTTTATTATAAAACAAGAATTTGTATATTCAGTTGAGTAATTACTAAGATTATATTGACTGCCTTAATATCCCAAAAACCCCACGTATACCGAGTCATCAAACGTTAGATAGAATGTTTGACTGAGATATCTCACAAATTCCCAGATAATCTGTACAAAATTTAACATCTGCGTCGCAGAAATGACGTGATAACTTACCGCTATGACTGACTACTTTGTGATACATCCATTCAGTTGCTTCTTGTTTAACGACCCTGTCAATCGCCGAGATCAAGAGGCGTCGGAGAGGAATGAATAGGTAAGGAGCAGTGGTGGGAAAGGTCTGACGGGGAAAAGCCGAGACACCCGGAGAAAACCCTGTTGCAGTACCGTTTTGTACACCACAAATCTCACATTGACTAGCCCAGTACCAAACACGGGCCTCCTAGGTAATCGACTGCTGTTGAAGTGCAAGGTAATGCTGCTTTATATATAAAAAGAAGGAAGTAAACATTTAGTACGCTAGGCTGAAGCATAACATTAGTAAAGTGAAGAAACTCCACAATAAAGTCGCTCATCTAAATTCAGTACGCATCAACACGTTTCCCACGTGCGGTTTCCATATGGAATACTCACTTTAAATTTATGTAGCACACAGAATTTTGGTAACGCGGCTACTTTTTAACATTCTTGAACCACACTGACGACGGAGACAGCAGCCTTCTCCGAAACGTCTGTGATCGTTTACCATTTGACACGGCATACCTTTCCAGGATACTTGAGTCTTTATCAGCACCTTATCTGATAGCTGCAGTTAACATAAGGTAGAGATGGGTGTTTGTTAAACGACGTGTTATTTGCATATGAGTACTACGTCCCTTTAGTGAGTAAAGTTCAAACTGTAACAGGCCATGAAAGTCCAGGAGGGGAAGTAGCGGTATAGTTGTACTCTTTCTTTAATCTCGGCGCTGTAAGGGGTTGGTCAACGCCACACCTCGGCCGCTTTACCCACGGGAAAGACCAAGTACCCATTGCATAGGAGGCTGGGTGGGCCCCGGGGCCGGTCTGGACGGGTGCGGAATGTCTCGCCCCCAACCCGAGACTGGATCCTCGGACCGTCCAGCCCGTAGCCAGTCGCTATATCAGCTGAGCTATCCCGACTCACGTCCCTTTAGGGGGCGGAAATATGAACTGCAGAACATTCCTTTGACTTCTGTTTTATGGTTTATGTGTTCTTATTTGTACATATGAAGTTATATGAAAGTAGATTTAGTTCTGTAGCCATTCAAGTATACTGTAATTAACCTCAGTTTGCTCCGGGAGTTATGGCTTGATGTGCAACCAGAAGAAGTCTGAACCACAAGGGAAGATCAGGGGATGATAGAAAGGAACAGACCTTTCTCTTATAACTTTGAAGTGTTCTTTTATCTCTTTTATTTAGCTTTACTTTCTGCTTTGCTTTTCCTTGGGGATAAACAACTGTAGTGAAATTGATACAAATTCAAATACTGGAAACAAACAAAGTCGACGTTGGTAAGGACTATGAAAATAGAGCCAATAGTAGAGCAGAGGAAATGAATTTACCGACAGACCGATAAAACAGTTGACAAACTAAAATAACAGTGAAGCTAACGGATGACAAATACGAGCCAACAGTAACGCACATTATGGCATGGCAGGTTAGTGTACATGATTTCATATTATGTATCAAAAATTCTAAGCGCCAGAAGGGTGATTTTAAGCAAGTGCCATTACTGAGGACCCACAAATATCAGGCGCCATAGTACAAAATTTAGTCTCCCGCAATTTGGGCACCCCTGCATTAGCATTCCCTATTCGTCAGGGGGTACTGTGTTCCAGCCTCGATCCCAAGACACATTATCTGAAACCAGTATGACTCCCTACGAAGAAATACTGGTGGTGTTGTTCTTTAGAATATACTGTCGTCTCAGATATTCTGACAGCTTACTGCGGTCTTCCTCAGTTCCTCCTGGCAAACTGCAGAATGTTATTTCAGACTGGGTCACGATCGTTCCTCCACAACTTAAACAGCTCGTTCCTTTATCATTCTAACACTCGACACTATATAATATTGGATAGATAAGCATCGTTAAAAAAACATCAAAATATTTAACATTATATTTTATATTTTTAATAATATATGTCAAGTGCCGATCCCGGTAGCAGGCTGTCTAAGGCGTGGGTCTTTTGCCGCTCGCTTGCTGGGATTGTGGGTTCGAATCCCGCAGAGAGCACGGATATCTCTCTATTATGAGTGTCGTGTGTTGTCAGGTAGAGGTCTCTGCGTCGGGCTGATCACTAGTCCAGAGGAGTGTGATCGTAAAGCCTTGATAATGAGGAGACCATGGTCCACTAAGGGCCGTTGCACCATGGAAGAATAAATACACACACACACACGCACACACACACACAGAGCTGGCTCAGGATAGCGACAGGTGGCGGGCACTTGTGAATGCGGTAATGAACCTTCGGGTTCCATAAAATGTGGGGAATTTCTTGACTAGCTGAGAACCAGTTAGCTTCTCAAGAAGGACTCTGCTCCATGGAGTAAGTAATTACGTAATATACACGTATTTGTATATAACGCACAGCACTGACTGGTATATAGGCCTACGATGCTGCAAGCATGTAACCTACTCAGCTGGAAGTCATTAGATAAATCCCAAACAGACTCTTCGTTAAGCATTCGGTAATTTCTCAGCTATTGGTAGATACTCTAACATCCTGTAACTGATACACAGTCCTTAAATAACCCCAGAAAATTGATCAATAGAGGAGAAGGGCGAAATGTGCAGTCGGGACTCAAACCCGCATTTCCGACAGACACCCACTGTAACGACTGATGAACTGATGCGCCCTCGTGGCAGGCAACTGTCCATTTGTCCGACAGTGTATTGTACCGACGTGTGTAGCGTCTAGACAGCTAGCAACACACAGGCACCAGCGACTGCGAAAGCAGTACAGTACTTGCCATTACACGTCATGTCTTCTTATTATGTGACAATTTCTACATGTGAGACTGGCCGTCTTTTTACAAGTCAGCGCGTGTCTAGTCAGCAGAAGATGCGGGTTCGCATCTCGCTTATGTGGGACTACGTGTATATCTTGGGTGAAGAACGGCTTAAGTCAAACATAATTACGAATGAAACAATTTGTCTTGAAATAACTTTAAACCAACAAATGTCTTTATTTGTAACCTGCCAGTAACTTTCACTTCATAAGGCCTGGGATTTTAACAGTTTAAAAGAAAAAAATAATTTAGGAATGCACGCACAGGGAAACAATTCTGCTAACTTCCACTCATTCTTATTCACAGATCTTAAGATTAGGAAAACTGCTGGTGGTAGATGACTTTAAAATGATCTGATGAGCTCGAAAAATGTAGACAACAACCCAAAATCAAGTAAAGACTTTCTAAAATAAAATAGGTGCCTTAAAGGGGGTTTAAAATCCACTTTAGTCCGTGTATTGTACACACAACAATACGTGACAATTTAAAAGGTTAGCGTGTTGTCGTAATTTAAATATTTTTGGGTTTTAACGTTATTAATGTCCGTGCTTTAGTAAACAATGCCTACAATAAAACCAACAGATGCACTTGTTGGCTGTGTAAATTATTTTTGAGTTCTTTACACAGCGCAGGAATTGCAGAGTTATCATCCTTGTCTAGCCCACACAAAAATTTCGTAATGAACTCAACAAATTAAATGGAAATGAATTTCATGTCTTTAGAGGCAATGACAGCGGTGCACTTCCGAATGTGCTACAAATATGTCAGCCAGAAGGGGGACTGTCTGTCGCCCCCTAGAGAGATCGAGTAACACGCATTTCATTTCGAGTGAATCCCCAATTGAAATTGACTGTGCTAAATCCGCTACCACACAAATCATCAGGGTGTTTCTGCGACGTGGCAACATTCAAATCCCCTTGCTTCAAACAGTGAACACTTTAAATCCATTGATCATTACAGAAATCACGGTTTAACACTAAAAAATCTCTATATGTGTGTGTCCACAAAGTGTATTTACTTTTTTCACACATTTGTCACAACACTCAATCATTAATTCCCCACACAGCATTAAACAACTGCTGCATACTATCAGATATATATACAGGGTGTACACAAAATAATTGCGCGGTTTCAAAAGTTAACAAGAAATTTATTTCTCACCTCACACGGGCACAACGTACACTATCAGCTGCAGCAACTGTCCAAGTTTCTCATACGCTACCAGCAGTTCGCTTCTCATGGTTACTGCGGGGCCAGTTGCCACGATGGCCTCAAGCAGGAAAAGGCTTTCTGTGTGCTCCGTTTTGAGGTGTCCATATCTGTGATTACAGTGCACGAAACTCACCTGGCAGGTGCGTCTTTTCTAAACCGTGCACGAAACTCACGCTGCACTGTACACTGTACACCCTGTATATATAGAGCGTTTATTATTTTTTTAATTTTTATCCCTTTTATATTCCGATTTTCTATTAAGGCTGCGTACCTCCAAACAATGGTTGGCGAACCGGTAGTGGTACGAGTACCATAGTTTAATAAACCATGCCTTAATATGTAATACACGAGGAGAACCACATGGAACGTTTAATTTTCAAATTCTCACGCAAGCACGCGCACGCACACGGACGCACGGACGCACTCACGCATGCACAACAGTTTCACTACGACTGTGAAGAATGCGTTATTACTAGCCGTTATTCAAATAGGGATGTCATCGGGCTGCCTCTCAGACGTCGGTACAGCCAGGGCGACCCGCTGAAATAACTAACAAACGAAGTAGCTACTTTGACTATTACGTCTGCGTTTTGTTTAGACACATAGCCGGAATAACGGGCTAAGGATTTAGGAAAAATACTATTTGGTGACGATTACAAGTGTGCTGGCAGATAGCTACAAATGTTTCGCAGCAAACCGCTGCTTCCATCTTCAGAGTATGAGGCCGTCAGTATCTCAAGTTCCGCAAGTACGAATCAGGCTACAAAGTTACTCACTGTGTAATTTTCTCCATCCTCTCTTCACTCCCCGTCTTACGTAACGCCCAAGCTAGCCACTAGGACACACTGACACTCGACCGGACCATTATAACATGTCCCGGGGGACGGACAGAGAATTCTGCTTACCGGGGCGAACCCACCCTTCCCCAGTGATTATGTGTCGCTCTGGGGAGGACCTGACGCTCAATAATACATCAATCGAACTGATTCTCGCGTTCGGGGTCCCTCAGGGATTCGAGCTTAGGCACGTTCTGCTACCTAGACCGGGGTTCGATGCCTGGCGGCGGGTTTTGTTAATTCGATTCCATATCTCATAGAGAGAATTACGTAATTACGATTGGCGGTGTTGAAATGGACTGCAGAGCAGCTCTTACCCTGTGTGTTATGTAGTGGTGGTGTTGGTGGTGGTAGTAGTAGTAGTAGCAGCAGCAGCAGCAGCAGCAGCAGTAGTAGCAGTAGTAGCAGCAGCAGCAGCAGTAGTAGCAGCAACAGCAGCAGTAGTAGTAGTAACAGCAGCAGCAGCAGCAGCAGCAGTAGTAGCAGCAACAGCAGCAGTAGTAGTAGTAACAGCATCAGTAGTAGTAGTAGTAGATGTTGCCCATTTTATTGTATCCCTGCTCATCGAAAATTTATCGCGTAGGAAGACTGAATCCGCTGTGCTGTAAACAAGGTAAGTTGTACTGCAGGAGAAAGCGGACACGAAATTCGTGATAAAGACGTTCAGAGACGCGATAAAATGAACATCCTATTAGTAAGCCATCCCTGTATTGTCCTGGACAAACAGTTAGGGCTCCTAGAGGGTGAGATTCTCAGAAGTTCTAGACAATCGGTACATGAAGATGGCAAGGTTGTCAGCCCTACGCACCGGCCGCTTTCACCCCCCCCCCAGGAGTACCCTTGGTACTCATTTCTGTTAGAATCTGAGTCGACCCCAGGATCGTGGTGCGGTCGGAAAGATTACGTCAATGACCCCTTCGGAAATCGAACCTGCGACTTTCCGGCTTGTAGCGAGGTGCCTCAAACAACTGCGCCACCGGGTGTCCTGAAATTATTAATACTGGCAATAAAAATCACTTTAACTTATTCCATAAGCAGTCGATCCTTTTAAGGACGTTCGGAGATTAAGCACTAATTTTTGTTTAAAATAAGTATTTCCATCGCTTACTACGTCTTTCAGTATCACATTTTCTATGAAATTTTACGGACCAATATACCGTCTACCAATTTAACCGTAATGTTTACGCCATCAGTGTCCAGTTCGCAGTCTATCCCTCTAAAGTTGCTTCCAGAAGGCGCACGTAACACCACTTCGAAGAAACCTATTGCTTCCATGCTCAGGGTATAAAACTACAAAACTTAACATCGCAGAGAGTAATAATCTGATCAACGATGTAAGCAACCAACAAGATGCAACAATTTTGGTTTATTGATCTATTTGAATCTACTCTACATGTTTCGGGCGACAAACTCGCCCATCTTCAGGAGCACTTTTGGCTGTATTTACAGCTTTGGTACAATGCACCGATATTGCTGCCGACCGGTACATTGTACCAAAGCTGTATATACAGTCAAAAGTGCTCCTGAAGATGGGCGAGTTTGTCGCCCGAAACATGTAGAGCAGATTCAAACAGATCAATAAAAGATCAATAAAAGAAAATCGTTGCAATTTGTTGGTTGCTTACATCGTTGTTATAATGATGCACGGTCTCACAAACGTCAAATTGATAATCTGATATACATTGCCACGAGAACCTTCGGTATTTTTCGTACACAGCCACTCAAAGCACAGTGGTAATTATATGTACCAAATGCTGTAACAAAGAAACTCTTCATTTCCCCGCAGAATGCATTTGATGTTGCATGTGATGCCTTCAATTAGCGCACATTATAGTTTCCCATTGCTGCTTCTGAGTGTGTACTGCATTGTTTCACGTCCGTTCGTTTCACGCCTCTTTCCTTTAACGCCACGCGAAAATTTATAACACTTCTTCATTTACGCCCTCTGGTTTTCGGTTTAAAGCCCTTTGGCTGGTTTCCTTACACCTAATTGTCTTTTTTCTCTCGTGGGAATGTATTCAATTTACGCCCACTTTTTCACGAACACAACTAGGACGTAAAAAAAGGCCTTGGTGTACATATACATATACATGTACATATTAATAATTTCGACGAATGTCAGCTTTCAGAAGGACGAGCGGGAACATTCTAGAAACCTTCACAGCGGTACGATTTTCGTTTCCTCCATTTAATAAATGTAGTTTTTCTCACAGCACTCCCCTTCTTATTCTCCTCTTTCTTCTTCTTCTCATTGTCTGGTCGGTGTTCTAAGGGTTACCTTTCTTTTATCATTCTTTATCGTACACGAATTTTTACTAGCAAAATAGAAAACGTTTATGATGTAACACAAAGATACAATAAAAATCTAATAAGGGAGCTTGCACAGCTACAGCTGTACACGACATACAGCTTGCACAGCTACAGCTGTACACGATATACAGCTTGCACAGCTACAGCTGTACACGACATACAGCTTGCACAGCTACAGCTGTACACGATATACAGCTTGCACAGCTACAGCTGTAC
>Ga0131853_10023602_pt1 | contig 11103 bp, 7 predicted proteins | sample TergutLab28metaG_FD_92764 | JGI IMG/M metagenome (GOLD analysis project Ga0131853, IMG submission 92764) | Labiotermes labralis P1 segment gut microbial communities from Petit-Saut dam, French Guiana - Lab288 P1 (version 2) (version 2) | ecosystem: Host-associated > Arthropoda: Insects >...
AATTTATTCTTTTATTTTTTCCTAAAAAAAAAAAAAAAAGAAAAATTTTTTTTATTAAAATTTTTTGTGTTGTTTTTTTGTGGGGGGGGGGGGGGGGTGAACTTTTTCTACCAGGTGGAGTCAAATGAAAAATAAAACAGTGAAATTACTTAAAGAATGGGGAGGGGAAGAAGACAGAAAAGTCAATGGTGTATAGGTATGGTAATAACAAATAGAAGAAAATGCACAGCAGATCATCTAACAGATTCACCAATAAGGTGAACAAGATTGCCAACAGTGCATTACATCATGACAAAAGTAAGTGTTTCTTGTCTAATCAGTTTTTCAATAGACAAGTGATAAAGATATGTCCTGCAGGGGAAAACCTGCCATGCAAAAATGTAAAAATCAGGCTAATTTTTTGATAAACTTTGTACTTTGATCCCAAGAAAATATAACATAATACTTCACTTACAAAGATCACGATTGCATATTAATCACATCAACATGGACATAGTTACTTCTGTGCTAAAGAAAACATTCATAAATCACAAATCATAACAAACCACCTAAAAAATGTTAAGTCCAAAGTCATATGCTGCTGACACACACACACACACACACCTTCTTCAATTACTTTACTTTCTGCTTACACACGTCAATGCTCAGTACAGTCACATGTCATTACCAACTGCAATGAAATCACCAAAACTAAATGTTGAAGTACCAATGTTGCTGCAGTCATTACAGGATGCTTCTGTTAGCAGGGTGGGGCGGGCGGGGGGGGAGAAGAAGAAACCATGGACACACAAAAAAAAACATAAACAGGCTGCATGCAAGCAATAAATTGCTTCTCAACTATGATAAAGTTTAGCCACCAATGCAGCCTTTTAAACATATGAAATCAGAAACTTTGTACAAAATTCCACATACAATGAACTCCTAAAGCAAGAAAACATTTTTACATGACCATGAGAGGAAATTAACATTATTCTAATTGCAGTAGGACATCAAACTGTTAACTTCTTACAGAGGAAACTCTGTATCCAATGGACATTTGTTATCATGACCTGTCAGTGGACAGTACTACTGTACTTACACGTGTCTAACCACATTAAGACACAGAAATGAATGATCAACTCTTGTTATGAATATCATCAGAGGACAAAAAGTGATAATATATTCAAATGCTTTTGAAAGTATACAGATATACACATTTACTCAGCAAGCCTGATCTTTCAGAGTTACACCAAAGCTGCTGTACAACTGTGTCAAATGCTTGATGATAGACAGATGCATACACAAAAGCATATGTGGCCATAACAAACCCTTCTAAACATCCATACACGACTCCAAAGGAGCTGACCACCCCCAAAAACAGTGTCAAATAAGCAGAAGTGTGTAACCTAAGTGATACTGTTTCTTCCAGAAAACCATTTTTATCACTTTTATAATAGCCATACAACAGAAATCAAGATGTAGGCAACATTTTATAAAGAAGCAGAATGTGAGAGGATGAGCAGTCTAGCAAATTCCTTCTCAAAAATTGTAAGATACAGTAACAGCAGTATTTGGCAAGTAAAATTTGGCCCTAAATTTTAGCCCACTTAAGCTCTATGCCATTAAGACATACTGGAAGGGTGGGGATTACATTCACACATTCTTGAACCTGGCATCTGAAGCGTGTAACAGGTCAGCTCTCATTAATTGATTTACCCTGTGAAAATAATACCCACTACCTGTTGGACAGAAGGCTTATATGGATGCTGCAGAGATAATCTATACCTTTCCTTGGAATCAGACTCCAATTCCCCCACTGGTCTAGCCAGTAACACAGCAACACTACTGTACTACTGCACCACCTGTAGCATCTTGGGCAACTTTACAAAGGGTCCTAAATTTGTCTACCTAAGTTCACAGTCCTTCATAGGTAGTTCCTCAGCTAATCAAGCAACTCCCTACACTTTATGTAATGTGAAAGTTTATTACCATATTCATAAAAGCCAACCACTTGTTCCCATCCTCAGCAACATGCATTAAGTCTGTGTCCTCCCATTCCATTTCAATATTATTTCACCCAGGGGTAAAGTAACCAGGGCGTGAAGCTGACCACTCACCTCTACCTAGTGCTAAGGTTCACGTTGAATGCAACTGCACTTCCAATCCTCCATACACCTTCCTGGCATGTAACGGAACAAACTTATCTTTGTTTTACCTCCATCCTACTGTTACTTCCTCCCCCATGAACCCAAATACCCTATTCAGCACCACATTCTCCACCACCCTCAGGTTACATTCTTCCTTTAATGTGAGAGATCAAGTTTCACACCCACAGAAAACAACAGCCAAAATTATAGTTATGAAATTTTTATTTTTTGTGTTGTTGTATAGCAAACAGGAAGACAAAATTAAATAATTAAATAGTGCAACCACTGGGTCTTCAAGTTATGTGATGCTAGAACTTTTACTACAATGTGATTTTGAACGAGATATTACACTACCATACCTGACACAAGCAGTTTGACTCCACAATGTGTACAACATACCAGACAGTGCTTTGTAATTCTACATGTAACAGAACACCAATGAAATATACACATGTTCTAGCCTTTTATCTTTCCAAATAACATCTTTCACTATCAGAACGTCCGTTAGTGCTATACTAGAATAATATCTTTGTATGCACAATCATATTGCAATACTTAGCATTTATGTTGTATACTGCATCAATAAAGTTGCAATTGAAACAATAGTATTCAAACTGAAAGGCAAAAAATTCTGGACCAAATGGTGACAGGCATTCCTCAAATTTAATGTGCTCTTAACTCCTCTGCACTTGCATTTTGATTCATCTGTGTCATTCCTAAATATCTGAACTTTTCCAAAAGGTTTATTAGTTAACTTTATGTTGTGCTTTCAACCTACATTCTGTTGACAATATATATAAGTACACAGATTTCTCATCCTGACTCTCCCAAGAAGAAGACAAACTTTCAAGAGTAATGTCACCCACCAATGAAAAAAGGACACCTCATAATTTTTCTATGGGTTCTGAAAACATACTTCTCAAACACGATTTCTGTATTTGGGCATTTTCTTGACACAAACTATAACGCAGACACTGATAAGTCATATTAAGAACATGACAAACCTGCAATAACATAATAATGCAACACCTTCATATGACTGGAAGAAGAGCTAGGAGTCAATGCTCCTGCCAACATGTCAGACAAAAAGTGAGCTATAACTACCCTAACTATACCACTCACACAACAATATTGTTTTTAACTTCCTGGGAACTAAAGCCAAGGCCCTCATTACATTAGCAATGGGTCCACCTCTATTCATGAACTCTTCCAAGGATAGCCACCCCCCCCCCCCCAAAACACACACACACACAAATCAACCACTCCCAATACATTCAAATGTTTTCTCATAAGTCACTTTGCTACATGTTTCTGCTACATTTATGTGATGAGCTGACCAACATAGAGAATAAGCATAAAATACACCATACATGAGTAGCACAACACAAACATAGCAAGGAATATATTTTATTTTGTGTAAACTGTAGTTGCGAGGAGTGATTTAATTTGCACATAACCACACAGATTAAAAGGCACAATGCATTTGGTATGTGAAGAATAATTTCCCCACTTCACCACAAACAAATCAGGCGTCACTTTTAAATGGTAGTTTCCCACTCACAGTGAACCATCAAATACACAGTCATTAGTAGTAACACCTGCTTTATTAATACTCAACATGTTTCAATCTTCATACAACTATCATCAGGGAGTTAAAAAATGAGTGTGTGTTGGAAATTACATAAGTTTTTCCATACTTTGTGTAATTTAATATTTTAAGAGTTATTTGTAATTAAAAACATTACAGAATACTCATTTTCATTAATCAACATCTTATTTCTGCCACATATTTTACTGAAGACTATGTACAAACAACATACATGTTACATAATTCAAATACTCTTCATCATTCAGTTAAAATATGTAAAAATATTCTGAAGCACTTTTAAGTCAATTGCTAGCTCATACCCCATTGTAACAATGTTGCAAAATTAGCTTTGCTGTAGACAACTTCAATTCATATTACACATATCCACAGATCCTGTTCTGTTCCATGTTCTCAACTTTTATTAACATGCCAGATGAATTCTTCAAGTTTAGATACGTGTGCAGTGGTGACTATTGGAGACGTAGTTTTCTGTATTTTTAGGTTATGCACTTTTTATCTCATGGTGCAAGGAAATGTTAGTTGAATTAACCCATAAAATTAAAGATTTTTTTAAAACTGTCATATTTTGATTGTGTGTGGGTCCAGGCAAATGTGTGTGCATGCATGCAAGTTATATGGCATACGGTAGCGTACATTGTGTAATTCTGCATACCCACCACATATATATACACACACACCTATGTACCTTTATTCAGCTCACATGTACATAAATATTACCAGGAAAGAGGACATGATCTGCAGACATACAGAATAGAAAACTGGGGCATCTTCAAATTTATTATTCCTGAGATGTTAACAAGCAATACTTCAGCACATTTTAACTAAATGATACAGCGAATTTAAATAAAGTAAGAACCAACATACTGGACTGTACATAACCTTCAATACACATACAAACTAGAAATAATATACTGAATATATAAAAAATACATATTTTGATACAATATTGCTAATCACCAGCACTACCCAACATGTTACATTAAACATAGCACAGAGAATAGAGAAAAAACATGATTTACTAAGCAGACTCGTTTGTTAGTGGTGGCTATACAAAGATCACACATGATAAGAATACCAAAAAAGTAGGTATTATTATTTGCTGCTGTATGCATATGAATGGTTCATTCTAAATAAGTTATACCAACTACAGAGTGAACAATAAATTGCATTAAGTGCGGAAGTTCCTTCTATCACACAATTCGAAGCAATGACCATTAGTGTCCGAAACGACTGTACAAACAGCAAACTGCAGAGCACAGAACACAGCATGGGACATATTCAAGGAACAATTAAAGACACAAATTGTAGTTTTTTTATGCACCAATATAAGGGCAGGTCTTGGGTTTCAAGTCACGGTGTAAATTTTCCTTCACACTATCTGCCCAGTGCTCTTGAAACACGTGGAAATATCTACACGCAGTCAACAAGTGCACCATAAAACTCTTATCAACATAAACTACACTAGCTGACAAACCTAACAGAACCAGGAAAGATCGCAGTAGGATAAAAAAACAATTAAATTTGGTGTAATGTGTGATGAAAACCATGATCTGCTTCCTAATTCGATGTAAATTTTACGAATATGTTATATAACCCTTTATAACACAAAACCCACTAAAAACTGCCCCATAAATGCAAACATTCATCCAGTGTCGTGGGAAAATACTGTAAGGCAACTGACAATTTAACCTCAATTTCTATTGTATTGTCACTTCACAATATGCTGATGCACGACGAAATCTGACAGTACAGCTAAAATGTTCAATGACTAGTTGTCCTTATATAAATTAAAGACTATACACATACATACACACACACAAAACCAAATGAACATAAATTTAATATTTCATTCATAATTGATTCTTGACAAATATCCTGTTCTGAAGGAATGATGTGATGTTATTCACGTGCTTCAATGAACCCTTCAATGTAGAGTGTCCAGTACACTCACATGCAGCATGAACCATACAACAACAGGAGATCAAGGAGACTCAGAGCATAATATTCCTTTGTTCATAATATAGTTATGCATCGCTTAATGACAGGGATACTTTCTGAGAAATGCATCGTTCGGCAATTTCATCATTGTGTGAACGTCATACAGCGTACTTACACAAACCTAGATAATACAGCCTATGACACATATAGGCTATATGGTATAGCCTATTGCTCCTAGGATAATGAACCTGTACAGCATGTTACTGTATTGGATACTGTTAGATATTATAACACAATTGTAAATATTATAATATATTAATTATATTATATTTTAATATTATAATCTTACGGGACCACTGAACATGTTAGGGAACATGGAGGGGGCTCCCTTACCAGGGACTCTGAGGGAAAGATGAATTTTCAGGGGAGGGGATGTACAAGGTTCTGTGGACAAGCTTCTTTGTAGGGGCCCCATTGGGGAACCTGGGGAGGGAGTCCATTTACAGGGAACTGTGAGAGATAGTGGGATAAGGGCTCTGGAAATGGAAAATCTCTCCTTATGGGAGCTGATAGGGGAACCTGGAGGTGTAAAAGGAGGCTCTGGAGATGGGCACCTCTTTCCATGGGGGCCTTGCTGAGAAACCTGAGAGGGTTCATATGCCCGGCGCTTATGTGTGGAAGAAGGTTCTGGAACCGGTGTCTCCCCATATAGGGGCCCCATTTGGGGACCTGGGGAGGGGGGTCCGTCTACTGGGAAATTTACCATGGATGAAGGGAGCTACTGGATGGGGTGTCTCTCTCCAAAGAGGCTCACTGCGGAGGGCCTCGAAGGAGGGCTCCTTTACTCGGTACCCTGGGTTATGAAGGGAAGGCTCTGGGGACGGGCATCTCTCTTCATGGCTGCTCAGTTAGGCAACTTGGAGTGGGCTCGTCTACCAGGGACTTTGAGAATGGATGAAAGGGGCTCTGCAGGTGGGGTGTTTTTCTCTATGGGAGTTCTGTGAAGGGAACCTGGAGGGAGGGCTCCCATGCTGGGGGTCCTGGAGGAGAGGTAGAAAAGGCTCTGGATATAGGCATCTGTTTCCACAGGGGCTCCATTGGGGAACCTGGAAGGGGGCTCATCTACCAGGGACTTTGAGACATGGATGAAGGACGCTCTAGGAATGGAGCGTTTCTCTCTGAAGAGGCTCAGTGCGGAGGGCCACTGGGGAGGGCTCCTTTACTAGGGGCCCTGGAAGATACATTAAGAAAGGCTCCAGATACGGGCACCTCTCTCCATAGGGGTCCCTTTATGTCTGAGGGAAACATGGAATCAGGAGGGGGGAGGGGGTTCTCATATACTGAGGACTTTGAATGATGAACAAAGGAGGGCTCTAGGAACGGGGCAACTCTCTGAGGGGACTCCATGAAGGGTCCTGGAGGGAGGGCTCCTTTACTGAGGACCCAAGAAGATATGTTAAAGAGATATTTTGAAGTGCATCATCCCCAATGTGTTATCAAAATAGCAGGATCACACCCCAAAAAAAAACACCCCACATATGTTGTATAGCTACTCAGTAAGTCCATGTACAACCTGAAGATGGCCAATATTAGTGGTCAAAACATGTAGTTGTGCCTAATGTAGCAGATAGCCAATATACTACTAATAAATATATAGTTGTATTTTGATGATATATACACATATTACATTGATCCTGCTATATGTTAAACAGATATATCAAGAGAGATGTAAAAATGCCCTATAAGTGGGTATCTCTCTCCACAGGGGCCCCGTTGGGGAACCTGGAGGGAATTCACCTGCCGAGACTTTTTGAGAGAAAAGGATAGTATATCTGGGTTCCTTGCTTGGAGCCAGAGGACAGTAAGATTTTAAGTCTGGGGGCCATCTGGAACTTCGGTAAAGGGACAGGGCTCTTCTAAGCTGATATCAGATTATGGGGCACAAAGGGCCCATCTATGAGGCCTAGGTGCATCAGGACTGTAAGGGCTCAAACCCAATGCAAATCCATCCATCCATCCATCCATCCATCCATCCATCCATCCATCCATCCACCTACCAACCTATCTACCTACCTACTAACCATCTTTCTATGGGACCACCAAAGTCAATGGGGTCCGTCGTTGACCGGAACAATATTATGCAGTTCATGACTGTATAAGGGGATTGAGGATATCGTAACAACATTTGTACCATTTTGTTAGTACTGGAATGATCATGTGTAAATAACTTCGGTTCTGTCACAATTACTTTCTTACTTACTCCATGGGGAAGAGGTGTTCTTTAGAAGCTAACTGGTTCTAAGTTAGTCAAGATATTCCCTGCATTTTATGGAACCCGATGGTTCTTACCGCACTCACAAGTCCCCTCCACCTGTCCCTATCTCGAGGGTAGCCATGCCCACTTTTGGTTTAATTATTGCTTTGAACGTGTTCCAAAGCATATACATATTTCTGCATTTTAATGACATCTACAATGACACATTCCAAGAACCACCAGAACTGTTCAAAATCTATCCTATCACTGGGCACCCAAATTCAAAATTCCAGACGTTAGTACGTACCCCAACAAAACACTTCAAATGATAAATTACTCGCCTTATGGAAATGCTGCCTAAACTTCAAACAGTGAATTACACAGAAAAAGTCAGTTCAACACAAAGACTTACAAATTCTGCAAATTAAATTCTGGTTACATGTGGTCCTCTGTAGTTCACACCAGACAGGAAACAATTCTGGAGTCACCCATCATTTCAAAAGACACCAAAAACAACAGCAATATTTCTGAAACCCTCTTAACCTCTAGTCTACAAAGAACACATCCTGTGGATTTACAAGTACAGTCAAACCTGGTTATAACATGTTTATGTGACACCTCATCTACAGTATCAGATATTCTGTAGTACCAATATATTTCCCACTGTTAAGTATAACATTATACCCCTGGATTAGAACATTAGCTTCCAGTGACACCAAATATACAATCTCTGTCATCACATTACAACCAATTTTGAATGTATTATAAAATCTCTGGGTTTGGCAAAGTTTCTAAAATTGTGCAAAACTGATGGTGTGGGGGACCATAGCAAACACAGCAGTCCTGCATACACTGTCCGGGTGCTGTGAAACATGCAACAATGACGTAACTTACTAGAGAGCCTAAGTCTAGATAACAATAAGGATGGGGGCAGCAGGGAGAAACAGAATCCTCTGTGGGTGGTTCATTATAATCAACAAGTTGTCAATACAGAAATGTAAGCAGAGGAGAGGAAAAGAACATTCAACTGGCAGACCTATGTGAAATCATTTAAAAGACTATTCAGTGCCACAGTTATCAATTCTCTAGTCACATACAGGAAAAATATAGGACAGGAAGTTGATAATCTAAACTTTAGAACAGATGTGGTTAAAGGTTTCTTAGTAAAATATGCAGTACATCATGCACTATCAGATTGCCATGATACTGACCAGGCAGAAAACAGACTTTAAAAAAAGGTCATTTTCCAAGAATACCCCCCCACCCCACATAAAAGTAAAGTCAACCATTATGCTGGTGCAAGATCCGCAGCAAGCATGGTAGAAGATGAGTCTTTATATCAGTGTTGGGACAGTGATATTGCTCTGTGTGTCAATGGGCATTTCAAAGCCTACCATACAAGGAAATACTGATATCATGTCATATGCATATTTATCTACAATCTGTTAGAAACCACCAGTTCAAACTGTACTTATATACAACAAGAAACTGAAACATTTTAAATCAAAACCTATGTAATTTGCAACTTAAGTGTATCTCCAATAGCCTTAAATACTGCTCCTGCACTGCATTATGGACTGGGGTGTGTAACTCCCCACCTTGAACTCTTATAAATGCTACTCATCCATAGTTTTATGTTAGACAGCTCTACTGCAAACAATGTTTCACTGATACTGTTCAGTCACAACGGTTTATTACTACCAAGATATATGACCAACAACATGACTTCTATTCCTACGAAAAAATTGTAATTACTTACAATTTTGCCACTTCCAAATAAAACATAACACAATACTTGAGCAGTGACTTTGGCACAAATCTTCGCGGCGTAGTAATGCCACACCCCTATCAACACATTCAATCTGTGTTGATATGAAATACAGTACCCACGCCTTCGTATAGCTTGGGACCGTGTATTTTCAAGTACATGCCTTCAAAATAAAGTACTTAAATGTCAGCAGTTTTCTATATCCCTAATACAATAAGAATAAATCGATGCATGAACGATACAAAACGTATAAAACATTTAGTTTACTACAGCCACCCAAGCGCCATGTGCGAAATGCCTTTTCCAGTTGAGGAAATTACTACAGAGCAAACGCATGTACGTCTCCGTGTGAATGCCTTTTTCATACCAAACCTATAAGACATGAGACGGCTTACAAAGTCTTACCTTAAACTGCTTAGCGTTACAACATCTAAAAAGCTGATGCACAGAGACAATACCACACCAACGCACAAAAACGCAATATGGCGACCGATACCAACTACTTAGAATCATGCAATTGATCACAACTGCCCGAGCGTGTGGTACGTTCTCAAATGTATGTTTGGTCCTGTAAGACACCTATCGTGCAAAACATTGTATGGTTTGGAATCAAGATCACATATAGTTTACAAGTGGCGGCGAAAGAGTATTGAAAGTGTGAAATCAGAAATCAATACGTTCAAACAAATCATTACATACATCTTTCTTAGCGTGTTTAAAAAATTCAGAGAACAGTACAATTTAGTCACAATATTTCCGTTCATAGCAAACAGATTTAGTCTACAGCATCAGAAAATGTATATTCCTTTCGTCTTATAAGTTTGCGGGATTTCACATTGGAGTGTTGAAATTACACGGTGCCTGGTTGTATCTACAAGCCTGTACGGCGTCAGAACACATAAACCCACATTCTATTAAGATAATATTTAATACGTTGATCGTAACGATAATAGTTCCTGTTTACTGCCTTTATTCAGAGTAACGGTTATTGTATTGCTGTCGCCATTTATGTAAGCATACAGTTAACCCTTATCCTGCTAACGAGGAGAATATGGTGAACTCCTAATAATGCCAGTAAATGGCAGATGGGATTTAACTCGGCGTTTAAAGGGTTAACCGGACAAAAGGATACCTTCCGACACGCTTTAGAGTCAATGCGAGAAATGAAGCAAGTCTGCGTACTACGGTGCGGTTCTTAGGTTTGATGGGTATGATGTAGTGTGTGTATATGTACCCATTTACTCTATGTACCGCAACGTAGTAAGTAGACTAAGATAAGTATGTAGACATGTATATATATATATATATATATATATATATATATATATATATATATATATACAAAACAAAGACTCAGTTTATAATTTTCACATATGAAAAAAAAAGAAAAAAAAGAGAGAGAGAGATA
>Ga0131853_10023604_pt1 | contig 11102 bp, 3 predicted proteins | sample TergutLab28metaG_FD_92764 | JGI IMG/M metagenome (GOLD analysis project Ga0131853, IMG submission 92764) | Labiotermes labralis P1 segment gut microbial communities from Petit-Saut dam, French Guiana - Lab288 P1 (version 2) (version 2) | ecosystem: Host-associated > Arthropoda: Insects >...
ATAATCTTAGTAATTAACCAACTTAATGCACAAATTCTTGTTTTATAATAAGTTCATTATATGCCTCTACATGTTTCGAGCACTATGTGCTCATCATCAGGAGGTCAAAATTGTATTATACAGGTGGAGTGTGAGGATACCAGATTCTGTATAATACAATTTGACCTCCTGATGATGAGCACATAGTGCTCGAAACATGTGGAGGCATATAATAAACTTATTATAAAACAAGAATTTGTGCATTAAGTTGATTAATTACTAGGATTAAAGTAAGGAATTTGCTTCTTGCCATGCAGCCATTTGCTCAATGGAAACGTAAAAATTCAAACACACAAAATTTTTTTATAATTCTACTTGTATTTGTGTGTTGTGTGTACTTTGTATCTCGCTGTAGTGGAAGAACACACGTTGAGGGGTATCTGAAAGCAGAGCGCTGAAGAAATACTTTCACCGAAGAGCGAAGAAGTACCGTTGGATAAATAAATAATATGAACCGCCAGAATTCATATTACTTACCAGATATTTAGGATGATAAATCCAAAGGATCTGATCCCGGTGGCCGCGCGTTCTAAGGCGTAGCTCCGCGGCCGCTAGCTTGCTGGGATTGTGAGTTCGATTCCCACCGGTGTCATGGCTCTATCTGTCTTGTGGGTGTTGTGTGTTGTTAGGTAGAGTTCTCCGCGACGGGCTGATCCATTGTCCAGAGAAGATCTACCGGGTGTGTGTGGAATTGTTTGCGTGTCACCAAGTGTGACTTGGGGCAATAACAATCTGCACACCTACAATGAGTAGGTGTGCAGATTGTTATTAGTAGTACAAGAGGTCACGTGTAAAAAAAAAGAGCAGAGAATCAAGGAAAATAAGATTAGTGGGGCGTGGAACTGGCATTGACCAGTGGCGTACCTAGGAATTTTGTTCGGGGGGGGGGGGGTTCAACAAATTCAGTTGAGGACAGAGGAGAGAGAACGGGGATCTGGGGGCGGTAGCCCCCTACCCCATAGTCAAGGATTCTGGAGGCCGCTGTAATTTTGTACAAGAAATTTCATTTCATATAGTAGAAGTTTCTTAATTTTTGGTACTTTAAGAATATTTATGATGACAACCAATTTATTTGCCATTACCAATGTAAACAAATTGCGAACCTAGGTAGTTTTAGAATTTTGCTGCCTTTTTTCCGAACATCTTGGAGTGTTGGCTTCCTAAATTCAGCAATTTTTAACAGTTTTCACAATCGAGTTGAGTTTGGCACGATTTTGGAGGGCCTTCGGAATTTCAGGGTGGGGGTGGGGTTGAACAACCCAAACCCACCCCCTTTGGTACGCCACTGGCATTGACTATGTAGGCAATGCATCATCATTTGCAGAAGAATAAGAACGTAAAAGACCTTTTGGAAGGAAGATGCTGGTTTAGACTCTAGGTAAACCGCAAACCCACGCCTTAGACCGCGTGGCCACTGCTATCGGCGGGCCTATCACTATAACATTAAAAAGAAAAATAAAAAACTAGTGTTTCCTTGTGTTGTGAGTTGTGTGTGACTACTTGGATAACAAGATATGTACCTGGATTCACACGGCTGAGGTTAAGAACTGGTCAGGCACAGTTTTGAACTAAGCCTTTGGGATTCAGAAATTGTGGAGGGTTTCTTCAGTTCTGGCAGAGTCTTAACTTTCAAAAAGGTCTGCTGCTGCAATAAATTAGTTTATATTACTACCTTTTCCTCACAAATTCTAAAACTGATCCGTAAAATCCTCTGGCATTGAATACAGACCACCATAATGCAAAGCGCACTCGCTTCACGCCAGCTGCAGATGGCTTGTCCTGTGAAGCTGCTGGATAAGGATGTGGGCTGAATCCTGACGACAAGTACGCTATTACTGAACTAAGCGTTACTTACATAATATCGTTTCTTTAAGCTAAGTTCAAGCGGATTTTCCAAGAAATCGACCGAACATCATCGCCGGCCAGTTTGTTTTTTTCCTAAAGGAGATATGTCGGATTCGAGTCGCGCTGTGGAATTCTTTTAGCTATCTAAGGATTCTATGGTTTTTCTCATTCCCTCGATGCAAATATCGCTAGGCCAAGATCGCTCGCTTCTATGCTCTTCGCAGTTAAGTACTCTCTTAACATTATTGTTAGGCACACATACATTTAACTTATACATTTGTATAAAACACAGGACATTACGTTTAGCGATAAATACGTTCTTACTTAAAAAAAAGCCGCCCAGATTAAGAAATCCAAATATCTCATAATGCAAGTGTTAGGTTTTGCCAGCGTTGTGAATGGAGCATTGCTTCTTCGGTGACACGAAGCTACGTCACTGGACGTTTGGTTGCCGTTGTCGGAAGACAATTCGATAAGTCTTGAAGTTTTCGCAGCGAATTCAATGAAATGTTCTCAGGCAGACAGCTGCGTCAAGATTTGAAGGTTCTCCGACCTTTCAGGGACTGACTCCGTCCCCATCTTAAGGGTGCTGCCAACGGCTTGGTCAGCAACACCCTGAAGATGATACCAGTGATTTGTCTCGAAACATAGGGAACTAGACATCCCGTAAGGCAGAAAAATGGACACTTCGGCTCTCATAATGTTGCAGCTTTATGGTTTAAGAAATTGCAGTTTCTCCAGTCCGTCTTCGTGTGAACATCTGGTGTTAACTGAAACTGAATCAAACTGTTCTTATAATGAAACCAACTAGATGCACTAATTTCTCAAATTTATTTTTGGAATAGAACTCTACATGTATCGGATAGTTTCTCTGTCCATCATCAAGAGTCTAGCACTGTACACAGCAATACATACAGGTTATGCTGACTGCTTGTGAGCAAGCAGTCAGCAAAATCTGTATGACATATACCATTGCTGTGTGTACAGTGCTGACTCCTCATGATGGACAGAGGAACTGTCCGAAACATGTAGAATTCTATTCCCGTAATAAATTTGAGATATTAGTGCACCTAGTTGGTTTTATTATAAGAATACATCATGATGCACGTTCCTCTGAATGTCAAAAAATGAATCGAACTGCTTCGCGTTTGTCAATGCTGCCAACTACTCCCCATGCCTAATAGTTTTACCGGCTTAAAGCGGGTATCTGACATCCAAATACAGCTACTTGCTTTAGGATCTTTAACAGCCAACCGCGTCAGGTGTGCGCAATACTTTTTCTTCTGTTTTCTGTCGTTAAGCCTTACAATCCAGTTTTCTGCTATAAGTTTGATGTGAACTTGATCCATCTTCTAAACCTAATACGTTTTCTTACGGAGTTCGGATTTATAATATGGACACACTACGGAATATGTAGGCTGTTATTTTTTCTCTTGTCGTGATGATACGAAATGCGTAACTGGATAATGGCTGACGCAGGTTTTGCATCACCGGCAGAGCCCTGGAGCAACTGGTTTCATTTGCTTTACCTTTAATCCAGGATTGTGTGCAAGGGGTAATGTCACTGCAGTTGATTGTAACTGTAATCTTCTGTCGTGTGTGTGTGTGTGTGTATAATGTGCTCTCTGCAAAGCGATACTGCTCTAGGGGTGCCTGCGTCTGACTCTTGTATTGTAATTGAATTTAAAATTTCGACACATCTAACAACGCAGATCGCCGTAAGACCCGTTATTGATGAAATTCTCAAAATATTTCTTTAAGGTTCATCTTAATGTTACCCTGTCTTCAACGATTTCCACGTTGCCTTTTTAAAAACGTTTTCTCGAAAATAACTCTGTATGTAGGCCCAGTTTCTCTGTCATACCAGCTACATGTCCTGCCCATCATAGCCTCCTAACTTTCATTATCGTAAGCAAATTTTTTGCCTCTTCATATTGCTAATTTATCGTTGCACAAAATCTTTAATTAGTTACTTCCTTCTTGTGACAAATGTGCGGGCCCCTTAATTTGTGTTTCATTCGACATTTTCCTTCAGAAGACCTACAGTCCTAATTTGCGTTTCGATATTTAATGATCCAACTTTCGCAGCTGCGTTAGCCGCAATGATTACAATTTTCTGGTTTTGCTTCGCTGATCATCATTCAAGAGGCAGGCAGAAACTAATTTTTTATTTTATTTTATGTTTTTCATTGTGTTTCTTTTCTTATTTCTTATTATTTAGAAGTAAGATTTGTGAAAATTTAACAGAACTTTTTTACGACATGCTGAAGGAATATTTATTTTCAATGTAATCTCCATATTTGTCGATAGTCTCTTTCACCTTTAAAAACATGTATTCTCCCCCGGGATAAAGTGCTCTTGTTTTGGGTATAGCATCACGTTGTGTTTGCTGTGTAATCGAAATTCTACAGTTCTAGCTGTCTTGTTAGTAGGGGAAAAATTGGGAAACACATGAACAGAGTAGAAAACTACCGCATGTACGTAAACAAAAAGCCACTAAGAGATCAGGCAACTGAATTATAACAGCACCGTCGATTCTAATCACATTTTTGAGGTAAGATCAGTGAACAAATCACAATAGAGAGAAAATGGTAAGCCCCACCTTTCACACGGTAACGGTACCTCCATTAAATTTGACATCCATAGGTCCGTGCATCGCTAATATATTCGCAGCTTACAACCAACAAGATGCGACGTTTCTCAATTTATTTATTTCTGTAAGACGCTCTACATGTTTCAGACGAGTTTTCCGTCCATCATCAGGGGCTCAAAACTGCACATACAGCTTCAGATATTGGTCTGACAAATATCTGAAGCTGTATGTGCAGTTTTGAGCCCCTGATGATGGACGGAAAACTCGTCTGAAACATGTAGAGCGTCTTACAGAAATAAATAAATTGAGAAACGTCGCATCTTGTTGGTTGTAATCTGCGAGTACCTGCAGTACAAAGAGCTCGATTAGTCCTTTTCCAGCTACGCGGAAAACCTGCAGGCTAAATAAGTAACAGTTAAAACTTGTAAATCTCGCAGCATAAAACCTACAACGTTCATTGCAGGAATCCACAATACAGTTCAGCAACCATAACACAATTATATATAGATACGGGCACTACGCGGATGTAAGACTTGAACAGAACTGGTAGCGTGTCCAGAATGTTGGAGCTGGTTCTGTGTAAAAATATTCTACAGAATATTTAAATAATACTCGTATGTTCACTGAAACATGTTGGTACCTACATGAAGCTACTTTTCCAGATAGTCACTAGTCATGTCGTGGGACTAGCTTTTGAATGCTTTCATCGATAAAAAGTCGCTGTTAATACTTTCAGCCAACTCTGCACAACGTCTTTTGTCTCTCGGTTACTTTTCAGACTCTGGCCGGAAAAATATCTCTTGAGGGAAGAAACAAGCGATACTCACTCGGCGCAACGTCGGGGAAGTATGGAGAACGCTCGAGATTTTTCCACTTGAACTCTTCGATTCATGCACGTCTACTGACGACGGAGCGCGGTCGCGCCTTATCGTGCCTTTTTTGAACAACCGACACCATTTCCTCACATTCCCTTCCTTCATTGTATTCACCGTTCACTTCAGCAATCTGCCTGTCAATTTCCGCCGAATGAATATTTTTGTCCTATGAAAGTCGTATCACCAGCCGCACTTCTCATGTATCGAATCTTCGATTTTCTTGTTTATATCTAACGACTACAGCGAATGGAGGAAAAACTGACAACTCAGTAGGCAATACACGTGTAACCCTTGCCATACAGAAGGTAAATGGCCTTTACAGGAAGTGCGCGCGTCATCTGCGCGCCCTCCTACGCGCCATCGGCTTTTGGTTTCTGAACGCACCTCTGACTGAGCTTGGAAGCCATATACATTCCCCACACAAACAATAAGTCCACATATTTGAAAGAAAGTTCCAAGTTGTAAGTAAATTAATACATCGGATTCTTACTCTACGGGGGGAAAAAATTACCGTGATATTACCGTGATGTTGTTGGTTAGGAAATTAGTCAGCAAGAAAGGATTGTGTTCAGCAAGATTAACATTTAAAATTACACGTATTAATCAACAATTCCAATAAAAAATTACAAAGACTGGACGTGTGTATTAAACAATTTATGTAAAAGGACCAATACTCATATCCTTGAAGGATGTGTGAAATTATAAATGTACAATAATATAAACAACCATCTAGATGCAACAATAACAAATTTTATTGATAATTACAATCAGCTCAACATATTTCGGGCGATAATTTCGCCCATCCTCAGGAGCACAAGACTGTGTTTACAGCTTGTGGTATAATGCACCGACGATGCTGCCTGCTGGCAGTATCGTCGGTGCTTTATACCATAAGCTGTAAACAGTCTAGTGCTACTGAAGATGGGCGAAATTATCGCCCGAAACATGTTGAGCTGATTGTAATTATCAATAAAATTTGTTATTGTTGCATCTAGATGGTTGTTTATATTATTGTATCAATGATGAAAGGTCACACAAACATCAAATGTAAATGTACAGTTTTATCGCTTGTAAATTAAATTCCTTCACTTCCTCCTTGTATGTAATTACTTGCAGAAAGCTAACATCGAAGGCCAAAAACTTATCTCAAGCTGTGTAGTAAACACAACAAAAATGTGTGTAATGGGCGATAGAATTTATTTATGTAGCATTGCACTGATATTTTATCCCTTTACTAGTGTTTTGTAACTGCCTTGCTCCTGAAAACTTCAAAGGAATGTACAAGTTCAAGAGGAAGAGAAATTAATAAAGATCCATTCTTTTATTAATTGCTATTTCGCTTTCAGGGGTTTTATAACTTGGAATGTGAGATATAAGAAGAAATGTTGCGAAACGAGGTGAATGACATGGGGTCTTATTGCAGTTTAGAAAATGCTACAAAGTCCCATAAAACCTGTTTGGTTGGGAATTGTGCCAATGTATTGCGAGTAAAAATTTTGATTACATACCCATGCTGTTGGTGCGGCATATATGATAGTTTGCTTTAGTGCTGTGTAGAGGGCTGGATACGTGCTCGCTATTGGGTCAATACAAAGAGAGGTATTTCGCCTACCAACACAACACTACGTTCAGCCATTGCATGCGAAAAGGCACTGAATGCCCACAACGTAGCTTCCAGTTAAAACTACAGAACAGTCGGAATGTTTGTGGAATGGGGACACAGTGTGACCAAGAAATTAAGTTCCTCTTTCTCAGAGACAAAAATATCTTTCCATTTTACAGTCTTACATTTTTTTCTACAAGAATAGTAGGGTTGTGATATATCGTACATTGTAACCAGTCCATATGGAATCAAATGGAGGACAAATTGGCACTAGGACAAGCTGTACGCCGATTACTTCGGTTTTTCCCCGAGTATTACACAAAAAAGTCCCATATTCTGCAGCCACCAACGCTCTATAGTATGACCAGTTGACAGAGTTATTACATGGACTAGTTCTGTCTCTCTCTCTCTCTCGTGCTTTGTCCTTCCAAAATTGCTATTAATGCAATTATTAATTTTCATGGACAGATGTTAATCAAGCCAGTATACAAAATTATTCTCCATTTCATGCATTTTAATTTCCAAACATCAACATTAGTACGACTACAGTGAATTATTTTTATGTGGAAGACTCTGACCCCACTCTGATGGCACGCTGTTGAAATGTATACATTCTAAGAGGCAGAGAGAAACCTAGGGCGATCAAGGAAAAGAGAGGGAGAAACCTGAAGACGAAGGACGCCTGGGTGGCTTCTACTTCTGCTGATCATGATTATGATGGGAAGTAAGAATGTATATCTGAAAAATAAATTCTGTTAAAATATTTTTGTATAATCTCGAACCAACATGATCGCCTCACGGAGGGATTAGTTTTCCTTTTTTCTTGATGTTCCATTTCGTAGTAGACGCATAGAAGTCATTAAGTTTCAAAACGCTTATACATCATTGCATTTAATTAATGCCAGAGTAACGATGAAATTTATTATTTTCATCAGTGCTTACAGAAAAGATTCTGATGTAATTAGAAAAATTTTGTCTTTGCTTTTCTATAGTGACTCAGACTTTTCGTAGCTGAGACGTAAGCGGAAGGGACAATAGTGTCAAACCGACATATATATGTTTTCTGTCATTTAAGTTCTCAGATGGCGATATAAGAGGTAAAGAGTGTTGTACTATTTAAATATAAGAATCGCGAGTTCAGTTCCGACCCGACGAATACATATTTGTTACTTGTAATTTTAAATTTGCTGCCATCACTGAGGGTTGTGTTATGGATATTTATTCTCAAATGACGCAATTTAGAAGCTCTTAGTCCTTAGTAACAGGTGCAGCTCCTGATCAGCCTCATAACTTCCTACACTCTTCACCCGAGACAACAGTCGTCATCGCGCGTACAGTCGTGGTGTCAAATGAAAACCGGCCCCTGTCGAGAATTCACACCTGGTCCGTTAGCACGCAGTAAGTTTGCTGATTTATATGTTGTGGCTAGAACTGCAATTGCTACTTCTAATGTATCGTTCTGTTACGGTAGCAGCATTGTGACTGGATGTTTCCTCACTCTAGGAGTACTAATGTATGCCGTAATAAATGTTTTGAAAGATTCTGTGATAAGAAGCTTATTTCTACAATCGGACTGCAGAAATGCTAACAAGAACAAGAACAAGAACAGGAACGCGAACGCGAACGCGAACACGAACACGAACACGAAAACGAACAGGAAAAACTGGAAGAGGAAGAACTGGAAGAAGAAGAAGAAGAAGAAGAACAACAACAACAAAGAGGACTGAAATGGTGTTAATTATACCAACCTTTATTTAAGTGAATTAGCTTTATGGCGTAGCAGTAATTTTGCATATGTTTGTAAAGTTTGATGATTGTGTTGCTCAGGTTGTCACTACGAATTGCCACTTTGCACTATATGTTATCCTGAAATAATATATATATTTTTATTGCTTCAGAAAATGTGTGAGGGAGAGGAAAGGTGCATACAGAGTTCTAGTGGGAAAATCAGAAAACACTACTTGGAAGACCTAGGCGCAGAAGGGAAGATGATAGCGATACCGATCGACAAGAAATGTGATGGCGGGGGGGGGGAGGGGTTTGGCATTGCGTCGATTGATCTGGCTGAGGAAATAGACAGGCAGCGGGCTCTTGTGAATGCGGTAGTGAACTTACGGTTGATATAAAATGCAGGGAATCTCTTGACCTTCATTAGTTGGATAGGCTTAAGGAGTTATCGATCAATGGTCATTGTTTGTAGCTCCAATTTTAACAACTGAGCTTTCTTCCGTTATTCTGTGTGTACTGATTTCTTCCCATTTAAGGAATAAGCATTGATCTTTTGTCTAGTAGATGCCACCATCTGACTGATGTTGGTAGAATAATTTTCAGTATGATTTCTTGGAGATGGTTGCTTACATTAACTTTACTTAGAAGCATTTCGACTACTAAAGTGATTTTTTTTGTGCGTGTGTGCTTCAGTGTTGTTATTTCAAATGTATGACCTTGTTTCTTATTGGGGGAGGAGAAGGGAGATGAACGTTAATTAGACCTGCTGGTGTTGTGATCAGGAAATTGTTAGAGTTGAAGAAGGCTGAACCAAGTGGAAAGTTTATAGCATCGCTCGTGACTTAACTCCGACCACCTAGTTTTGCCAGACACTGACACTGATGGAATTGCATTCGGATTCAATTAAGTTCAATTTATTAAAGTTCAGGCTTAAGAGAACAAGTCGCTATTATGAAGCAAGCACAAAGACGCATATAAAACACAGAAAAATACAAACACACAAAAGAAGTAAATGAACAAAACCAAAATAATATAGTAGGACGAAGCAGTAAAAAAAATCTACAACAAAAGCTCTTAACTCTCGAAAACAGATATTTAATTTGATGTCAAAGTGTCACTTATGAGCGTAGAAACTGCTTCAGTGAAGCAATGGTTTTCCTAAAGGTACCATCGTCTTTGCACACATGATTAGCAGCCGAAATGTATCTGGCAGACGGGGAGTGTCTGTAAGTAGCAGTAAAGAGTCAAGAGATTCTGAAATTAAAAGGAAGAACTGGAAGTTCGTGTAATATCGAAAAGAGACGGGCAACATTTTGAACCTGAGTAAACAGAAATAAAAAAATAATGCATCAAGGAGAACTCTTCTGTTGTACAGGGTGTGAAGTTTAGAGATTTAAGATAATCCTCGTCCGTAACGAGATCATAAGTTAAGAAACGATTTTGACGCAAGGCTACTAACTTCCATCGTATGCGTTCCAGCTTTGTGGCGTCAGTGGACTTTATGGAGTTCCATACAGTTGAGGCATGAGGCATAATAATAACAGACATTGCATATTGATGGGAAAATTCTTAGAACACGACAACATGTAAAACCGGTAAGGAACCTAGCTTGTGAGTGTCAGGCAGAAGTTTTAAGTACCGGCGAAGAATGGAAAAGTTTCAGGAGAGTGACTGAATGCTGAGTACAGTAATAGCAATAGTGAAACTTTGGGCTCTGCTGCAACATTTTTAATTAGATAATTACAGACCCGCTGCAATTAACAGGTCCTTGATAACGTCTCTGTAGAATGTATTACGCCCCCATTTCAACATGTTGTATTTTAAGATGTCTTGTGTATTGTTTTTTGTCTTGTGTGTATTGTCGTAGTTATCTTGTGTGTATTGTTGTCATATTATGTGTATTTGTTGTACTATGTGTGTATTGCTGTTTTTATTTTACATGCCGGACTGCTGGCTAGAAGTCAGTATTCGGAAGGTCCTACGACCGGCCATCTCGACACAGGTTTTGTCTTCGTTTCGCTGTGCCTAAAAGCAAATGCTGAGATGGTTCCCAAGATTCCAAGTTGCCACTACATGCTTCTCATATAGCCCTCCTGACTTAAATTTATTAGTAACCAATTTCATATTTTGTATACATGTAAAATAACCACTGCCACCGGATGACAACACAATTGCAGTTAATAATAATAATAATAATAAGGGCTCAATGGGTATGGGAGAGGTAGTACCTTTGTAAGGGGTTGACCCTGCACTGGTCCTCACCAGCCCAGGTGTGCAGCAGTGCAAATTGAGGCAACAGCCACTCACTTCCCTGCACACAAGACCGTCCGTGCGTAGTGAGTAACTACATCCGACCAGAGGTGAGCCTGTTTAAACGGAACACGGCGGATCTAGAGGAGTAAACCTCGAAAAAAATCCC
>Ga0131853_10023605_pt1 | contig 11102 bp, 13 predicted proteins | sample TergutLab28metaG_FD_92764 | JGI IMG/M metagenome (GOLD analysis project Ga0131853, IMG submission 92764) | Labiotermes labralis P1 segment gut microbial communities from Petit-Saut dam, French Guiana - Lab288 P1 (version 2) (version 2) | ecosystem: Host-associated > Arthropoda: Insects >...
GATACACGGGCGTTCAGTAGGGGAGAGAATGTCGGCCTCATAACTAGTCCGTACATATTGCCATATCTCTCCAACCGCCGCCATCTAGACACTCGATAAGGCAACAGAATAGACTGTGTCTCGTTCAAGATGGGTGATTCGACAGTGCTCGTAGATACCGAGAGCGATATCACGATTAAGGGAAAAGAATTTAGAGGGACGGCCGGATTGTGGGAGCTGTTGAAGCGCAAGTGTGTGAATCGGAGGAAAATCACGACAGACGATCTGAAAAAATATAAGAAAATATTGGAGCTGACTAACGCTCATTTGACCGACTACCGGACCGGCGTCGACATACAGATAACGCGAGGATCTAAATATCGTGACGTCATTGCTCCCCTCTTCCCATATATCAGGCGACGCGGTATCGAAACAGCGTTACTTCGTCGGTGGGCAAAATACTGATGGCCGCCGCCGCCGCTAACAGATTTTACTATGACCACGCCATTCCTACGGCGTCCGACCCTGCGAAAACTCGGTGTGGCCGCAAAGAAGAAGAAGAATATTAGGCTCGACGACATCAGAGACTGACTAGAGAAGCAGGATGCTTACACTCTTCACCGACCAATCAGGAAGCGTTTCGAACGCAACCCCTATACGGTGAATAACGTGATGGACGTCTGGGAATGCGACCTGGAAGATGTCCGGGCTCTCGGCAGATTTAACGATAATTACAATTGCATTTTATCCGTCATTGATGTATTTTCCAAATTTCTTCACCAGGTCCCTCTGAGGTCAAAGACAGGTACAGCCGTTGCGTCGGCATTTACATCGATATTCGAGGACTCTAGTCGCCGCAGGCGTCCCGTCTGGGTGCGAACGGACAAGGGCAAAGAGTTCTTAAATAAAAATTTCCAAGAGATGTTGAAACGCGAGGGCATCCAGTTTCAGGTGCGTAGGAAACCAGACGTTAAATGTAGCGTAGTCGAACGCGCGCATAGGACTATTCGCGATAGGCCGTATAAATATTTCACTTACAAAAATACCTATACGTATATCGACGTTCTTCCAAAATTTGTCAATACCTTCAATGACACGGTTCACTCGGCGACGGGGATGGCGCCGTTGCGAGTGACAGATTCGGACTTCCTCGCGATATGGAAGAGGATGGAAGGCCGGAGACGCGGAGTTCCGCCGCGAAGACCGAATTTCGCGTGGGGCAACACGTGCGTATCAGTAAGGAGAAGATAAAATTTGCGAAGAGCGCCGAGCAGAATTTCAGCACGGAGATATTTCGGATCATGAAGGTTATAGAGAAGCGTCCGCGACCCCTCGACGAATTGGAAGAACTAATCCGAGTTCGCGTCACGAGACGTAAGTCTATAAGATAGATAAAATTCTGAACAAGTGGGTCAGACGCGGCATTTTGGAACATCTAGTGCCCAGGAGAGGTTATTCGAAAGACTTTGATTCATGGGTCCGAGCATCAGCGTGAAGAGAGATGTCCAACGTCGATCCTAAACACTTGTTGTTGAGTAACACCTCGAAGAATCTATATCCTGATAATACGATCGCGGCATTCACGGCCGAGTTGGCGCGACCCGTAGAACTGGATTTTTCCGAAAAGTGGGAAGTGGGGGTATGCGAATTCTCCTATCCTCCGAACAGTGTGGATACGTTTAAAGACACGAATTCGTCGGCGACACTACAGGCTTCATATATTGCGATCTGATATCGCCTGAGTATGTGGGTAGAGCCCTGGTCCGTTGTATGAGGACTTTTATTTAGCCGTCACTCTCGGGTCAACACTTGTTCGATAACGTCTACTATCTGCCCGTCGAGAAGCGGAAGTTTAAATGTATAAGGATAGAGATATTGTAATTGACGGGCAAGCCGGTCGAATTCACGAGTAGCACGACGCCTCCGAAGGTGGTCTTACATTTTCGGCGTGTTTCGACGTAGTAATAATAATAATATAATATAGCCTCATCATCATCCTTGCCGAATATTTTATGCTTATGGATCCTCTCGTGCGGTACTACCTTCACCAGGCGGGTCATGGGCGTGTCGCGGGGAGGCACGACGGCATAGGACCCGTCTACGAAGCTTCACCCTTTCTTCAGCGACGCTACGGGATTGGTAGTTTTTTGGCAGGGCTAAGGCGAATGGTTGGACCGGTCATCTGGAGTGGTGCCAAGACTGTGGGGCGAGAGACGTTTCGTACCGGATGCGATATCTTGACAGACATCGCCATATGGACGGACGAAGAAAACCCTCGGGATATTATCTCGCGTCGCTTGAAGGAGACGGCTCAAATTCTTATCGGTAAGTTGCGGGGAAGAGGTCGCAAGCGCAAGGCAGGTGGAGGAGTCGCGAAGCGGAGACAGAAAGGTGGTAAGAAACCAAGGGTTAGAAAAATAGATATCTTCTCCTAAGATGTATCAGTCTGACTGTCGCCGTCAACCATGTCTCTATCTCTGAGTTCCGGTTCGATTTATTTGTCCATAGACCGATACAGACGTCTGTCGTCGAGACGACAGGAGTGACGTACAAACCCATGGCTTCCGTGGAACAGAGCGATCTAGATTTCCTGATACCCGCTGATAATGACACATACATCGACCTAAACATAAAAATATATATTCGGGGTAAACTGACCAAGGTTGACGGTACAAATTTGGACAAAACACCTTTTACTGCGGTGACGAACAATTTCTTGCACTCGCTCTTCAGTCAATCTAGCATCTCTCTAAACGGCGTGACTATAACCCAGGCCAACGAACTCTATAACTATCGATCGTATTTCGAGACCCTATTGACGTACGGCATTGACGCCGCTGCCACGCATCTGACAAATGCGTTCTGGTACCTGGATGACGGTGACTTATTGCCTTGCGACCCTACAGCCGCCGATGCGAAAAACAAAGTTTTCATCACGCGATGGAACAGGATAAAACAGAGCAAGGAGCTTCAACTCTACGGCCGATTACACAGCGACATATGTAACGTACCGCTATATCTGCTCCCGGGCGTCCGATAGCAGATCAAACTCACAAAGGCCAGGCCGAGTTTCTAACTGATGAACAAAGATGCGGAAAGAATGACGGTTTTCAAATTTCTCCACTCCAAACTTTTGGTGAATCGCGTCAGACCCAGTCCGTCGCTCCTCTTGGCCCACAACATCGCACTCGGAAAGGGCGCCCTCGCACGCTACAATCTGACCAGAGTCGAACTGAAGTCTTTCACGTTTTCTAGCGGAGCGCAATCGCTTTCCATAGACAACGCCATGTTGGGAACCGTCCCTAAACGACACCTATTCACCATGCTGAAGAACAAGAAATTTCTCGGCTCCGTGACGACGAACCCCTATCATTTCCGCTACTATGATCTGCGTTCTTTCGCGCTGAACTTGAACGGCAGACAGGTCCCGACCGAAGGTCTGTCACTGGGCATGGATCACGAAAAGACGTCAGTCATGGGGTACAGGACGTTCTTTGAAGTTTCGGGCATTCACCACTCGAAGTCGGGTATCCAGATAACTCACGACATGTATATAAACGGCTATTTCATGCTACTCTTCTACTTGACACCCGATCGAGCCGCCTCTGAGGGATATACGTCACACCCTGATAACGGCAATATCAGAGGGGAATTGAAATTCAGCAAGCCCTTACCCGAACCCAACACGTGTACATTCAATCTCGAATACGATAATTCTGTTTGCGTAGATACGTCGCGAAAAATCACGACGGATTTTTTAAAAAAATAATAATGAACACAACGCAGATAGCGTGTACGTTGAAGGACATGAGATCGTCCTTGGGCGTCTTCCACTCCGATATGTTGCCTCGCTCCGTCACGCATACAGGCACAGTCATAATCAACGCCAATCCTTACACAGAGAAAGGTTCACACTGGCTAGCAGTACATTTTTTCCAAAATTATCTAGCGCCTATTACTTTGATTCGTACGGTATCTTACCTCTCGTCCACGACATAGAGTCCTTCATACGACGTAACTATACCGTCTGGTATTATAACAAGAGACAACTGCAAGGTGTGACGAATAATATCTACGGAAAATATTGCTGTCTATTCGCCCTATACATGGACCGGGGTTCACCGCCAAACATTTCGTCGGGCAATTCGACGGTGCGTCGTCAACAGCAGACCGGCAGATGGTCTGTGGCTTTGCTTCCGAATTCGGGAGAAAGGGTCGTCGCCGCGGCGAAGTAACGACGACGACTGCGGCGAAGGTGGCGTACAGTGCAGCTCCAGTCTTCTATATAAAAGGTGGGTACTTAATCGTAGTTTCGTCATTCTCAGTTATGTCGACCGCCGATATGGAGGTTGTAATAGATTTCGAATTTTTGAAAGGGCGCCAGGGTAAGATCGTGGTCAAAGAACTCTCTGTGGCGGCCAACAACATGAACAATTTGTTCCGTTTCAAAAGCCCCTATACCATGACGTCACACTGCTCAGACGTAAACGGGCTCAATTGGGAGGACGGGCACATAGCCTATCACGATCTGTACATGGTCGTGAGCGAGGCGGTAGCGGAGTTCGCTCACCTCTACTGCTATGGCATAACAAATGCAAATTTCTCACCGAACTGTTGGGTCGCCCTATTCTTAACCTGCAGGATTTCAACTGTCCTCAGCACACATCCTTCAATCATACATTCTGGTGCAGCCTGCCTTGTCACAAATTTCCAAACGTCGATTGCGCTACCAAAATCGCGCATTCCCTCTACGCTTCTTTGATGTACCACCTGCAGACGAATTCTTATGTAAGGTGCCGTAAAGACATGTCTCGTCATTCGTCCAAATTTGTTTCAGCTACTTAAAACTGAACGAGCGGTAGGCTGCTCGATCACTCTGCCCTCGACAATGTCTACTAGAAGACGTCGACCGGAAGCTACCGAAACAACTTCGCCTGAAGCGTCGGCGCCTAAACGCGTCCAACCGACGGAATTTAACTCCTCCGACTTCTACTCCGAAGCCTTCAATCAGATATTCGATCCCAAAAGGGTCCGACTGCGACGCCTCTTTTCCATCGACGAAGACAGGACCAAATACGTCTCCGTCGATTTCTACGCCGCTCGAGATTATCATCCCTTCGTGGAATTCGGATCCGTAAAGAAGAACGACTTTGCCATCCTCATTCTCGACGATAGGTAGGTCGACAAGATGGTGGAATGTCTGCCTAGGATATGCGAGTCCATGTGTGGCAAAGAGCAATACGGGTGCAAGGAGGGCGATTTCAGACTGAATAGAATGGGAAGCTACAGGATCGCTCGATTGTATCTCGGTAAACAGTACATCGGCCTGAGACTCGGAGACTTGCAGTATCCGTCCAGAATGTTTCACGTCCTTCAAAATCAACTGAAAGTTTACACTCTCTCTCTACCCGACGTCTTGACATATGTGACTGTAGCATTAACATCGGTTAATTATGTCGAACCGGCTTCTAACGCCAGTAAGCACATAGTGTATTCCCAAATGTTTGACGAACTAAAGACGACATTGTAAAAAACAATTATTACACAAATACTTATTATTGTTTAAAGGTTTGTACTTGCTTACACTCACAGTAAACTTACTTATTATTATTGTTAAAGCACATAGCAGCTTGTAAACTAATTTTCATTGATCGAAAAAAACTACTTCATACCAGATAAAAACAACGTATCACTTTATATATTCACACGACGTGTGAAACCTACTTTCATTTCGAGTCGACGGCAATGGAGTACAGACCTAATTCTAGGCCAGAGCAAAGCAGCCCACTTCAAAGCGCCACGATTATCTAGCAGGGACCTAAATATTTAATCTTCGATAACAAAGATTCGCGATTGAAGTCATACACACTTTGGCCTCACGATATGAATCCTTCTCCCGATTCTTTGAGTGCTGCGGGTTTCTACTACAAAGGTATATATATCATCCCTATCTTTGCATCAATATTAGAATCATTATCTTCGAGTCTATATACGACACTATATTTAAAGGTCAGGGTGATGGAACAATATGCTTTCACTGTGGCGGAGGGTTAAAAAATTGGCGTCCCGCAGATGAAGCGTGGAGGGCACACATACTCTGGTTTCCGTATTGCGTCTTCATTCGTTATATCAAGGGAGAAGAATTCATACGCGAATGTCAGATTTGTTGTTTAAACTCGTGTAATCACACTGCACTAACCTGTTTTTCCGAAACTGCTGCTGCTGCTGGACGGTCGCAGGCGAGTCAAAACCTTCCCGGCACCTCCTCCTCTACCACGTAAACGTATGTGATGGGCTGCAAAGTGTATGTATCAGATTTGGTCCTCATAACTTTGAGGCATTGTAGCTATCCAGCAAACTACATGGGGAATTGTGGGTAATATTTTTTTTTCAACGAAGTTGAAGCTTGCTTCAGAAGCTAACAATGCCACAATATACGACCACTAAATATGACATATACACTTACTGCCAAAAGAAAACTGGATCCTGGACGAGCGAGACGAAACACCTTCACTGCACATCTTCAGTTTAGACGTGTGTGTGTGTGTGTGTGTGTGATATGGGCTTTAAAGTGTATTTATCAGAATTGGTGCTCATACTTTAGAGGCATTGTTCGAAACAAATTACATTACCAGAAAGTTATGATCACTATTTATGACAAATACACCTACACAGTAAAATGACAAAGGCAGTTGAATCCTGGATGGGCGAGTCGAAACCCCCTTCCCTGCACCACTTCTTCAATGTAGACGTGTGTGAGACGTGCTGCATAACGAATAATATATATACTTACAGGCATCACCTAAAACTAAATATGATCTTATTCTGGTTCTGCATACGTGACAAAGAACAAGATAATATTTCGCTTACTCGTCTAAAGAACAAACAGAGAGCAAGCTATGTAATCTGTAATATTATTAAAAACATATAAATAAAATATTTAAAAAAAATAAAGATGAACTTACCGAGCAACACCGTCTTCAGATACGTGTTCACACAGTTAGTGCAACCTCTTTAATTGGATAACACGTTTCTGTTTCCTAGTATTCAGTAAGACAGCACTGTTAGATATCAAACAAAGAAGACGCACTTACTCAACAAACCAGGCTTGTCGATATGCAGGCCGAAGATCGTCCTTCGTATCACTTAGCTTTATACAGGAATTGCGTAAAAATCAGCTAAACCTTCAACAACTGTGTTGAATTAGATAATCCCTTGTTACATTCACGTGAGGAGCTTCGAGACACGCTCCACTAACGAGTCTACCTCTACATAGTGAATGCAACAGTGTACTGTGGCATGATCGGACCTCAAAGTTGACCGTGCCAAGTGTACTTATTCCTTTATATCATTGCATCAGCATTTTAATGCTGCACACCGGTAAAAATTATATCACACATTTAAAAAAAACTTGTAATGAAAACTTGCATGTGCAATAATTGTCATTGAATCAGCATTTTAATACTGCACGTTGGTAAACAAATAAATTACTCACTTCCTCGAAAAAACATGTAATGCGAGAATTAGACTGACGCATGTGCATTAATTGGAATTGCATGAGCATTTTAGTACTGCAAACTGGTAAACAAATTAATCACTCACTTTTTAAAAAAGACACGTGTAGCAAGTCTCATGCTGACGCAAATGCATTAATTGCCACATTTCTCAAAATGATTCAAATTAAATAATCCCTTTTTACGCTTACATACATAGCTCCGAGACGCGTTCTGCTAACGCGTCTACCTCCATTTCGTGAATGCAATACTGTCCTATCAAATCACCCTATTGAACACGCTCACGCTACCAAAATCTACGGCGGCTTTTACTACAAGTCTGTACGAGGGCACTTTACCCGACTACACAGCGGAGGCCTGGGGGGCTTCGAATTTTTTTGTGGGGGGATTTGGCCTTCTTCCCCATTCTTTAACTACTTGACTGCACGGAGGCAGAGGCAAACAAACTACGATGCCGACAGCTGCGTCGCTTCATACTCTACAAGTCACGTGATCTTCTTATAGCCTAGAGAGGGCTATGGAGATACTTCTACAAGACTTTACGGGGGCGCGCATGCTAGCAAACTGTACGGTGACTTTTTCTTTTTGACTACAAGACTGTACGGGAACAGACACACACACACACACACACACACGCGCGCGCGCGCGCTGCCGAAAAATTTACGGCGGCTTTTTTTTACTACAAGTCTAACGAGGGTCACACACACTACCAAACTGCACGGCGGTGGCGGGCGCGGGAGCAACCACCCCGATTATGGCTGCTTTTTTCCCCCACCGCCGAAAACAGATTATTTAAAATATTATTATACATTTATTATAGTCTTACATTCATTGTGACTTAGAACACTCTTGCTCCAAACTCCACAAGTCACACTATCTTCATTTTTTTACCGCAGGGAGGGAAATTTTCACTCGCCCCAGGGAAATTTTCCCTCATCACAGTTGGCAACACTACATACTTTCAAATCTCCCGCCGGAAGGGAGGAAGTCACGTGACCACGGAAGTGGAGGGGGAACCTTTATTCTTGAAGAAATCTTTACCTCCCCTGGGCCAAACCCGACTCACTTACTACTAAGGACTCTTTATCACACCATTCAGGACTGGGTTTGTTCTCGGTCAGTCTGGGCCTTAAACATCCTACGTGGGGACAGACAAAATATGTCTATTTATATACATACGTCTCGTCATATAACGCCTTAGCAAAATCATAAATTTGCGCACACGCCTATAAGTGCATAACAATCAACATATTTTCCTCCTTTATATTTGCGATTTTCCTTCATATAAACTTCATTTGTTTATGATATGTAGAACAAACACCTAACAACAAACATTAAGTAACTTGCACTTAAATTCTCTAGTAATTTAAAAAAATTAGAAGTTCCAATTTCTAGCTACTTGATGTACTGCCGTACGAGCGGGGTCCATTCCCGATGGGGTCATTTGGGTTTTCTAGTGAAACGTTCCGGCCGCACTACGTCCCTGCAGTCGACTCCACCTCTAACAGAAATGATTGTCAGGTGTATCTCCTGCAGGGTAAAAGCGGCCGGTGCGTAGGGCTGACAACCTTACCTCCATGTGCCGATTGTCTTGATATCTGGGAGCCTCAACGTTCTGGACCCCTATGAGTCTGTCCATGCTTGTAGAGGGATTGCTCTACTTCACTTTCAGCTAGACTTTCGTCATCTACTCCGCCCCTTTGTTCAAACTTACACCTCGAAGCCACTGAAGAATGATGCAAAATGACAATTTCACCGAACATGGCAGCTATAAACTTGAATACTTGACACACAAATTGATGGTAATGTGTGTTACAACATCCACGTTGTAGAACAAGTTCAACCACAAGGAATGAAAAAACAGCGGACAAAACGAAATTCGTATGTCTTTCTGACAACTTAATTAATAGAATTACAAACCCGACAAACAAAACAAAAACTAACTTCCATTACGATCGTAGTCGTCAAGGAAAATTCATTTACTAGAAACTTTTCCGTTCTGTTACAGCACAGCCTCAAAAACTACAGCAAAACTTTACCCGAAAATATGGTGCAAAAATCCAGAGAGGGGTACACTTTAAAGGACACATCTATCCTCATCTAATAGGAAAAATAGACGTACCTCAACATCAGAAATAATACGACAACGGAACTCAGATTTGAATATCCGGCGATCACCAACGCACCGTTAAGGAAGAATTTTTAAAAATTTTAATATTTAAACACAATTCTGTAAATAACACACATTCTAAATAAAATAAAAATCTTTTTAGAAAGTTTTAACCAAATATATTCCACAATTGTGAACACTATGGGATCCCAAAGTGGGCAAACCATCTGGTGACGGAAATGTCGTAAGGGTCTGAAGATGACTAACTATTATTCGAAACATGTAGCCTTGATCAATAATAATATAAAAGATTGTGCTGACGTATACTGTGTAACGTTAATTGAATACAGGTAACATTTCATTTTTGAAAGTCAAACCTGCAATATTGTCCGTAAAATAGATACTTTTCGAAGATTCCATTACGCAGAATGTTTTCAGCAATCGCTGCTACGTGGTGCAGAGAATAAAGGCAGAAATGCAACAGTTTCTTGCCTTGGGTAGATGTGCCCGTTCCTCGAAACCTCATTAGCATCCGTGCAGAAAGTGTTTCCGCATTTGTACAGTACTTCCCATTAGACTGCTTGTGTTTACCCTTAGACTTGTACTTAAACGTAACAGCTTCGATATTATTTGAACAGTTTATTTACAATGAAATTTTGGCAAGGATGTCTCAAATAGTTAAAAAATCGATTCACTTTTAAAGTAATTCGTGTTCCCTGCAGTAAGGCAAGTCACCATGTTTCTATTTTTTCGGCCATTTCCAGTCTGGTATTCAACAAAATAATACAAAATTGCCTACTTCCGTAACAGAAGTACGATGGTAGATTTGAAATACACATTACGTTAAGTTTACCTTTTGTACATGTTGTATTTGTGGGCTCAGTCGTTATACCGACTGAGCTACGGGCTGGACGGTGGGGGATCGAATCCCGGTGGGGACGAAAGTTTTCCGCCCATCCAGACCTGCCCTGTGGCCGACCCAGCCCCCCGTAAAATTGGTACCGTGTCTTTACCGAGGGGAAAGTGCGGCCAGGCCGTGCTGCTGACCACTCACCCCCTTCTAGTGCCGCGTTCATGGAAGAGTAGAGCTATACCTCTACCCAAACTCTGGGCCACACCGGGCGTGTAACGAGATCGCTTTACCTTTTATATTTACGTGTTGTATTTTAAGATGTCTTGTATGTACTTTTGTTAGTTGACTTGTGTAAATATTTGTAGTTGTCTTGCGTAAATTGTGGTAGTAGTCTTGTGTGTATTGTTGTTAGTTGTCTTGTGTGTATTTTTGTCATCTTATGTGTTTTTGTTTTACTGTGTGTGCATTGATTTTTTTTTTTTTTGTATTTTAGATGCCGGATTCCTAGCTAGAAGTCAGTCAGTTCGGAAGGTCCTACGACCGGCCACCTCGACACAGGTTTTTCTTGGTTTCCCTGTGTCTATAAGCAAACGCTCAGACGGTTCCCAACATTCCAAGTTGCCACTACATGCTTCTCATGTAGCCC
>Ga0131853_10023606_pt1 | contig 11102 bp, 5 predicted proteins | sample TergutLab28metaG_FD_92764 | JGI IMG/M metagenome (GOLD analysis project Ga0131853, IMG submission 92764) | Labiotermes labralis P1 segment gut microbial communities from Petit-Saut dam, French Guiana - Lab288 P1 (version 2) (version 2) | ecosystem: Host-associated > Arthropoda: Insects >...
CTCGGGGTGTGTTGCACCGCTCCCCTCGGCATCGCCGTCCGCCTCCGCACCGCCGATGACTCGGTGGTCGGGCGGGCGTGGTGGGGGGGGGGGGGGGGGGGGGGGGGAGGAGACCTGGGGCATGGCAATGACACCCAAACCCATCTAGAACCAAGGTTAAAGAAAGAGTACATCCCATCTGGGCCTTCATGGTCTTTTCTGGAGTGAACTTTACTTTTTTAAATTTAGATACATATCTTTATGGTCTATCACTGCATTGACTTGCACCTGTCTACCTCCATTGATTTATTAGTTATGGCCACAGAAGTGAGAGCTAAACACAGGTATCATGCAGTCACTATTTTGTTGATCTACATTCTTAAAAACCCCTCAACAAAAGCTTTATATTTTCCAAACATCTATTATAATACAGCATTTCAGGACATTATATTACATGCTGTTAGAGTCACACCCACTTCACAGCTCTGTGAATGCTGTTACAACTGACTGCTCAAAATTAAAAAGTATGATGTTTGATGGTCCCTAGTCACATCCTTCATGAAAGATCTCAAGAAATCCATCCAGTTCAAATCTGAAAGGACGGGAACCCAGGACTGTGCACATAGCACTGTGACTTCATAAGCTTACTCCCCACTCATGACAAATTCTGCTCTGCACGTACCTCCTATGGTTCCCCACAGCAACAAGTGCCCTGTATCTAGTAAACTGCTTCACATCCACTGCATCATACCTAGAAAACAGTTCAGCTACCTGAAACACAAATATGCCGCTATGCCACTAACAGTGCCATGCTCTGCAACACAAAGCACTCTAGCCATCACCCCCATCAGTAAGATGTTTTATGTGAACTCTTCCACTACTGGTTCTAAATTGTGACGACAGCCTGTTTCAGTTCACAACGATCATGGAAAGTCTACACCACTCTCCCTCTCTTCACAGACATAATTTTAGTGCAGGCATATACCACCATGCTCTGTGTGAGAAATGTTCAATTTGAGCTTCATGTAAAGTATGATCATACTCAGTTGGTGAGGACTAAATTTAAGTTTACTGTGCAGCGATAAAGTACAAAGTACTGGATCTACAATCCAGTATGAGCCTTGGCCTTGTTGTGGATACAGAGTTTGCCTTTTTTAATCTTCAGCAACAAATGGAGGTGAGCTTTTAGCATGGCACCTGGCAAAACAGCTGCCAGTGCCCAATGGCAAAGAAGCTGGTTTGGTCACACACACAACTAATCTGATAGGGAACAGAATAAATTTCATCCCCCATGAAGGACCAAACCAAATTCATGTGTCATCTAGCTTACAAGGAGACTAACCATTATAGGTTCACAGTATATGCTCTGTGAATACATAACGTAACATCCAAAACAAGTGTGTATACAATGATGAGTCTCAGATACCTAGGAGTTTCATTCCACCTATTACCTCCAGGTGATCTCCATGTCAGAATATACCGTATATTCTTTAATCTAATCCGCACACTTTTTACAGTTTCAGAGGGCTAAAAAATCAGATGCAGATTAGAACTGTGTGCGGATTAGACTCGTGGTCATGAGCTGGATTTTTTAAAAATGACAGAGCCGTTGTATGTGCAGTAACAACAATACAATACAATAATTTATTATTTTATTTATTATTTATATTATATAATATTTATAATTTATTATTCATCAGACTAGCCGTCATCACTCATAACTGAATCGTTATCTGTCACCCAGTCACTATCATCTTTATCTTCACCATCGTCCTCCCACAAAATTTCATCTTCGGATCCGTCCGAAGCATTGCTTATGCAACACTTCTTGAAAGATCTGACGATAATGCTCTGTGGGATGGCTTTCCATGCAGCCGACACCCACCGTGCGACTTCTGAAGGCAGGTGAAGGAAAGGTGCGGATTAGAACCGGGAACTAACTTTTTTTCGTTTAAGAAATCGGCAAAAACTAGTGCAGATTAGATTCAGGTGCGGAGTAGATTTGAGAATATACGGTAAGTTACTTCCATGACTATGTGGGGAACCAGGGTGGTGTAGACACTACAAAAATTAGATCACAGGTTGGACGATCTGGGGTTCATATCCCGGTATGTGAAGGACATTTTTCTGTTCTCCAAAATGTCCAGAGTAGCACTGCGGCCCACCCAGCCTCCTATCCAATGGATTCTTTCCCTGGCATAAAGCAGCCAGAGCGCAAAGTTAATATATGCACCTCCATCTAGTGCCAGGGTTAAGAATGTGTGGAGCTGTACCTCTGCTCCCTCTATATGCCTTCATGGCATGGTCAGGAAAAACTCTGCCATGACTATGTGTTTGCCATGCAAGGACCCAAGGGCACAAGCCGTCCTGAACTAGAGTTCTGTTATCAGCATGGTCATTTCCTCTCTCATTCCATCGAATTCGCAATTCACAGTTTTCATATAGAACACTAGACTTACCTTTGAGATATCGACAGTTTGAAAACCTCTGACTTGAACATGAAGCAACTTTGGCCTCTGTGATGGAGGATCAGGCCTGTCCAGGCACTGAGAGGTGAGAACATACAAACAGACCAATTAGAGAGAATAAAAAGATGTACAAAACAAAAAATAAAAATGCAGTAAGTCCTGGAAAGTATGTATGATGCCTAATTTCCTCCAGATCCTTAAACTCAAAGGGTGAGATTCACAGAAACAGTGAGGTAGTAATTATACAGTTACATGATCCATTCTGCATGTAATTTCCTCTAATGCAAATTCTAACTACATTAACACATTCACTGTCAAAACTGAACGTAGTCAGTTTACAGAACACATTTAATACTGCCAGCATTAACTAAAATTGATGTTAGCATATATCTCCTTAGAATGTGATTAAAACTGTGATATACTGTATCTCCCATGAACAGAGGTTGCTTGAAAGGTCATTTTGAACCCTTGGCATTACCAGTCACCACATATTCCTTTCCACCATTTATTTTCTCTCCCTCCATCCTTCAACTTATGCCACAATTCTGCCAAGCTGCTGCATTCAGCAGATGGACTAACATGATGACGCTAATGGTTGCTTTTTGCAACCTTGCAAATATGGCTAAAAATTATGTACCATTTACTTTTAACTAATATTATCAGATAATAGAAACATGACAAAAGTGACTGCTTACCACATGGTTTACACTGGCTCGTATTAAATTCACACAATTCTTCTTGGATGCAACGCTTGCGAGATGTTCTCTGCTGGTCAGGTTTCTTGAGACAGTGGAAAACAACAGATGTTCAGTTCATGGATGAGTAAGACAGCATAAGAATTTTATACATGCTAGATACTTTACAAACTGACATGAATTAAAAAGCACCAAACTTTAACAGCTCAAAAACAACATTTCATATCATTCTGCCCATTCTAGAGAATGGCCAATACAATTCATTTCCAAATGACTACCACATTTCGGTGTGAAATGACAAATTTTCTTGTGGATTATGAGCCAGAAAAATTTTGCCACTAGAGATGTAAGTGTCTATCAGAATTGGTCTGCACTTTCTAATCAGCAGATAAGCCAAAGTTTTCAAGACCTAATGGCATTGCAAACAACATATCATCCAACAATTCCCTGGCACAGATGACCAACAAGCAAACACTTTAGTATTGTCACATTTTGCTCTGTATCCCTGTATTACTTATTGTCAATGCAACCATAAAATCACCAAAGTACAAAACTGGCACTTTAAAACCCAAGATTTCATTATTAACAACCCCAACATGTTTTGACTTTCCTCCATCTTCATGGGATAACTTCCAAATTTTCATTGCCATTATATGTTCTTACAGCAGCTTATTTGAATTATGATCAATGTATCTGCCTTTGAGCTATCTTTTGTCTGGATACATCCAACAAATAAGTGTATTTATTTCCTATATCTGTGATACTGTTCAAAAAAGGGGAATGAATCTTGAAGCAAACTACCATCTATTGAAATATAATATCAACAGTCTGAGGATACACCAGTGCTAAAGTGTGTCAGTTTCATATACGACTTACTGTCTGAACGGAGAGTACAGTGATGCTGACCTACTCGGCATTCAGCTGAATTAAGCAAATAAATAAATGAATAATTTAATTATAAGAGATGCTATACTGAGCATTGGAAATGAATTGAAATTAGGTTCAGCATGTTATTATAGTATTTTTTCTATGTGACCATAATTTTCCTGACACTATGTAGATCTTATTATATTATATTATGTTAGATAGTATGTATGACAATGTCTATATCCACAGGATTGTAACCTATCTTGGATGTATGGACCGCAAATAAATTACAATTACAATTACACACACACACACACTGGGAACTGACAAAAAAAACCACAATGACTGTATATGAAAATACTGAATATTCATAGACAATCGATGGTATTTGATTAAAGGTGGGTTTCTCAAAGTGTATACAGCGGTTGTGCCTATTAAACTAAACCTCAGAAAATATGTGACATGATGGCTGCAGAGTACATGCAGGTGAAACAAACTAGTACTACACAGAATCCTTCATTCTCTCAAATTGCATATAATGACAATTTTTAATTAATGGTCACCAGACATACGGAAGAAATTATCAGTTATGTGGAACTGAGAAAATACAGCATGCCTCAGACCAGCATATGCAGTAATGAAAGAAAAAAGGACAAGAGTAGGTCCAACTCTGAGCATTAAATTGTTCTGTGCGACTAAAACAAACCATCAGAAAGAAGGGCATATGACAAGTGAAAGTGTGATTACCTGAACAAAAACAAAATAATTTGAAATCAAAATTTATATCTGATTTCATCTTTACTTATTGAAACACCCTGACAACTGTTCAAAAATAAAGTAATTGCATTCAAATTCTGAAATCAGGTAAACAAGAAATCAGTTAAGGTGAACAACTCTCAGTGAAGCACACGCAGGAGCAAGACACTTTGAGGAGCACTATCCTGCCGTTATCTTTCTCCCTCTCTCTCTCTTGCAAGAAACGGAGAGAGAGAGAGAGAGAGAAAAACGGTTCCTTCCTACAATAATTCATGTACAGTGCTGAGTAAATAAGCTCTGAACCAAAGGTTCTGTTAGGTGGACTTCTGTTACACTGTATTTTGACATTTCCAAAACACGGGCAGGGGTGCGTGGCTCAACAAACCTGAAAAATGCAGTACTAACACTTCATCAAGCCACTGTAATCACTTTATGCTCGGCATATAAACAAATCTAATAATTCCTAATCTTTTAATGAAACTGTCCACCCATCGCAAATGTTACCCCCTTGCTTTATATACTACACCATGAAGGCATATACAGAATAAAATTCTGTAAGTAGCTCTGAACTGCAGTGAAGCAAGAGAATGCTCACAAATTATTACAGCTGAAACACAATTTACATGAAGGAAACTTCAGCATTATACTCAATTTTCTGTATCTGGAATCACGGCATCAAATAATAAATAACTGAATACAAACACATTACTTTGCACATACCTGCCAAAACTCAAAGAAGCATATATATGTGCCATACGAATAAAACAAAATCCTGTGCAGAAGGAATCCCAACCTGCTTCATGAAATTTCTCATCAAGTTCCTCAGACTGTTCCGACACTTTCACCCTGGCTTCCTGTGGATCTGAAACTGACCATCACATGCCTTTTCCTCCCCAACAATGTTTCATACACATAACATTTATGAAAGGTACACTAAGGGTCTGTACCTTAAATATTTATAAATACATATTCACTTATAACACCATATTATTTACCTTCCACATAACTGTTTAACACAATATTGCTCCATTGCTTTAGTGATTACCAATGTGTTCTGACGTACATGCATCATCTTCACGCTGAACTTGTTTACATGTACTGTATGCAAACAACAAAATGTTTCTACTCTGCACAACCTTGGAGGTAGCCAGTGCTCATAAAAACATTACAAAAATGTTTGTCTTCACCCACAATTTTTGTCTGCACAGTATTTCAAGGGAAGATATTGTGTTTTTAAAACCATGAGGTAACAATGATTTTCCTACTATTTTTATCAGCACAAATAACAAATAACAGAAACAATAACATTAAATACACAACTGATATCACAAAACTCAACAAGGCTAAGTGAACAGGATGTCTGATCATACTACATACCATGGATTGATCATCTATGATACTAGTAACTGAACAACCCAGTTCTTAGTTTTGCCACCTTATAACTTAAGCCTCCCACTATACCTAACATGCAAATACATTTCACACTTGGTCAAGGTGCAGCAAAGTTCATAAGTGAATGGTACCAGCATAGGCATTTCAAAAACATTGCACTGCTTTCACTGTTTTTTTTCTCAAAAATGTTCATCCTATGAATATTAAGGATCAGAATGAAAAATTCTGGACAACTGGTGCACTAAAACAACATTTCAAGGAATGATGCATCTGATACCATTACACATTCTGTGTTTGGGTGATTTTTTAGGACCACAAGAAATGAACACCAAAAAAACAAATATAGGAATGACATCCCTAGATATCAGTACACAAGAAAAATATCAATTTTCATTACTCATACTTTAACCACTCACAAATCAATAAATGGATTACTGTCATGTAGCACGCAAAAACCTTATGAGTACTGCTCTGCTTTGTACATGCAGAATGTAAGGAACACTCTTTCAAAGACATCAGTCCCTTCAGAATACTATCTTATGGACCTTCAATGGCTTGTATGAAAGTCTGTATCACTTTCAAAGCACTTCCCCTTTACACAACTTCCAATTTTGCCTTGTGCACATTCTGCACTCTTCCATCTGCTACCTACCTATCACATAACCATTAAATTGTTCACCATATGCATGTTAAGTTACAAAGACATATTGCCAATGTCTTTATAATGTGTAGGATTTCAGGTTCTAATGGCGGTGAACATGATGTCTGCCTTCTTCCTACCTGTGATTATCTTCATACCATCTTCAAATTTAAATTCTTGAATGACATTTACAAATCTGCTTATTTTCCATTGCAAAATAGAATTATAATATTTTGATTGAAAACACAGCATACAACAGTTTCAAAAGCAATACTAATGTCATCTAACTGTATCATCAGGTATCACTATTACTTGTCATCATGCTATTTGTTTCATGAATGTCCAAACAGTGAACACCATTTTTTTGGCATTTTTCACATCTACTGTTGGATCGTTCTTCATCCCAAGCGCGTGACATATTACATTATTATTGTCCTCTTCATTCCAAATGGCACAACACATGCTGTTGTGCCTAATCAAGAAGTTCTCAGTATTCTAATGCATTTGTATTAGCAGTTAAGTATGGGAACTATCAAAGAATTAATATCTGACAAACAAAAACCGTCACACAATAATAATGCTAGAAATATTACAGAATTTCATTTCTTTAATACGTACCATGACTTCTACCTTCACCTGTAAGTTCTATAACAGGAGAGTACAACACAATATGTCTTCCTCGCCCTTCTTTGAAGAAACGGTACAGATTACTCAGAATGTTTGAATCCCACATATCTGTCAAAACAAATATCAAGCAATGATAACTCTGCAATTTGCTAATGCCCGAACCTCACTTCAAAGTTGGCACAAATATATACAATTTAAAATAATATGAAATTTGTATAATATTGAAGAAACAGTGAGGTAAAATAGTGTATGTGCACATTATTTAATAGCACTAGTGTTAATATCAATGTACAGCAGCTCTCTGATCTGTCGGCACATATTCAACTATGTTTCAGTGCACACATTATGCATTTTATCCAAACAACATGATCAAAAACATAATAGATATGTGATTTAGAAGAGGATCCATAAAAATAATCAGTATGAAAAATATCTCTGTACCCAATTTGTCCCCATAATAAAACACTTAAAAACCTGGTCATGTCCTATACAGAATTAACTGACAACAAAATACAGACTTCTATTAAACTCTGTGACATAATCATTGTTTATTTATTTCTGTAATTTAACGATGCTGCCAGAAGAATACATAGTTTCAGGTATGTATTTAATCAACTTAATTTCATTCTTCAATACAACAGTCATTAAAAAAACTACACAAATAAGGCAGGAGAAACACAGGACATCCACAGAAAAGACAGACCAACTTCATCTTGAGGGTTAAGGAACAGGCACTATGCCTTACTCTTCAGAGTTCACAATGAACTTCACAAATAATAACTTTTAAGCAAAGTAAGACACCAGTTATGAAACTGACAAAGAAACTGTTTAATCTCACACCACAACTTGGTGTGGCAAAGCAGCTTGTCTGTCACATTCACATGACTGTAAGATCATGCCCTATACTTGTATTACAAGACAGTACACGTAGATATGTGATAACTACACCAAATGCAAGATCTTTATGCTTGCTTCTCATTCCTGGACTTCACATCTGATGGAGTCCTTTCAAGGGTACTGTAACTGTGAGAGTCCCATGTTTATCATGCATGATGTCAACATGCTACATATCACAAACACACCTCAAGCTCAGATGTGAAAATACATGGTGCACTTTAAATCTTGGAGACAACACTTATTTGTTGAGGTGAGATTTAAGATTGTCACAGCAGTGTCTATGAAGAATGCCATCTTCTGGGATGTGATGGCATGTAGTGTGATAGAAAATTGCAGTGTTTCAGATGAACAAAATCTACCAACCTGAACATGGAGACTCATAAATTTCCACCATACTGCACTTTTTCACATCCCAGAATAAATGTCTTTTTGTTGGTGCTGTCTTGCATACAAAAAACAGTGTGCAAAACACAGGGAGCATTATTTTCTTGACTTCATAATAAGAAATAGTATCGAATCATCTGTTCTTACACAACTCAGGTTCATCACCGTAAGCAGCCCTGACATAGATGAGACAAGCTTTAGCTAAGAATAAACAGACATTTAAATCTGTACTTTCAGTGACCCAAAAGTACCTACAACTGAGTTAACACCAAAATGTACATACAGTACTTTGAATGCAAATTAAAAAATACTGCATGTGTACAAAAAGTTTTCAATGCATTATTTACTCACATGCTGCAAAAACTTATATTGTTCAAAACCAGCATTATTAACCAACAGTAAGAAAATGGAAGCATCAATAGCAAATTAAGGTAAATCAGAAAATATCCATGGCATTAATCAATGAAACAAAAGTCTCCAAATAAAGATGACTGGAACAAGAGTTAAGGTAAGGAACAACATAAAGTACTACAGGTAATCATACCTTCTTTTCTCACTATCTTCTTCATCTCATAACTCAGAAACTTAGTATCATAAATAACTGGAAATAATGTGTGTATCTTCTCCTTAAACTCACTAAACTGAGCTGAAATACATAAACAAAGCTGCATAAGCATGTAAATAATAAAGAGGTTTCCTCTTTTTGTATTCAATCACAAACAGACTGGACGAGGTTGTCTTGTATATCCACAAGTTAAAGATGCATGAAAGCAAACTTGATTCAACAACTTCTTTACTGACTTCCATCAAAAGTAATGTGTTTTGAATTGTGTGTGTTTCAATAGTGTACTAATGTATTTCAAAAGCACTAGTTATAACATTTTTATTACCAATAAACCCATAGTCATGTGCCATAACAGTTCTGCATTTTTACAGCAACTAGTTGGCAGTCAATAGTTCTGCTTTTCTGATACGTTTGTACTAACGAACGCACATCACATTTGATCCAGTACTTCTAATTTTATGTTTTTTGCACCGTGCAATGTAATATAATTATAACATATAAACCAGCAAAATGCACCTTTTCTAAATGAATATTATAATTTTTAATTTTTTGATGCATTTCGAATCCAAGGGTTCATCTTGAGGAAGGTGGTTGTATATACAGGTATGGTATAGCATTTTACATGCATCAGTATAAGCAGTCTTGTAGGTAGAAGAGTTTGTATTGAACACACTTTTCTTCCTACCAGACTGCTTATAGTGATGCATGTAAAATGTACCATACCATGACAGTATATACAAATGTCTACCTGAAGATGAACCCTTGGGTTTGAAACATGTAGAAGGCATCAAAAAATTAAAATATTAATTTAGAAAAGGTGCATTCTGTTTGTTTATAGTGTATACTTCTAATTTCTTTGCTCCACTCAACCAAAGAGATCAACACTTGAATGATATGATATGATGATATTTATGTAACCGCAACTGGGTTGACACCCGGTGGCAGCATCACACGACACATTTACAACAAACAATACACACAATACATAGAGAATACAATTCTGGAAGTGCGGGCCGTGCCGTCTTTGCGAGTTATACCCTGACATTTGCCTTACAACTGAGGGAAAAGCACGGAAAAAACCTCAGTTAGGGTAGCACAAGGTGCCCTTAACCTGTCTTTTATAGTTTTCCATGCTCTTTCCCCCTTATATGCTTTGAACAGAGCACACATGCGTGATATCTTCCTATGCTGTGCCAAGGAATCCCAGTCCAAGCCTCCTGTGTTATGCACAAATTTAGCCGCTCTCTTTTGGACCCGTTCTAAAGCATTTATCTGGCATTCCCTGTATGGATCCCAACATGCTGCCCCATATTCGAATACTGGCTGTACCAGTGACTTGTACGCTATAGTTTTCGTATTTTTATTACCCTTTTTAACAACCTGCATTACAAAATGTAAAGCCCTCCAGGCTTTCTGAACCGTACAATTTACCTGATTGGCCCAGCTTAAATCGCTACGTATGATGATCCCCAAATATTTGCAGGAGCTTTCTTCAGGAATCTTTTGGTCCCTAAGGGTATAATTTAGCGGATCTTTTACCATTGCTCTCGTGAAGCTTAGTGCCCTACTTTTAGATGGATTTATTTTCATATCATTCTCCACCGCCCAGTCCCCCAACCTATCCAGATCTGTCTGCATTTTATCTACGTCTTGATTATTTACCACTTTTCTATATATTATACAGTCATCTGCGAAAAGTCTGATTTGGAAATCGATGTTCCTCCAAATATCGTTGACGTAAGCTAGGAACAGAAGTGGGCCCAACACGCTCCCTTGTGGCACGCCTGACGTCACTCGAACTTCATCTGACAATTTTCCCCCTACTCTAACTC
>Ga0131853_10023607_pt1 | contig 11102 bp, 4 predicted proteins | sample TergutLab28metaG_FD_92764 | JGI IMG/M metagenome (GOLD analysis project Ga0131853, IMG submission 92764) | Labiotermes labralis P1 segment gut microbial communities from Petit-Saut dam, French Guiana - Lab288 P1 (version 2) (version 2) | ecosystem: Host-associated > Arthropoda: Insects >...
CAACTTGATTATCAACTGACCCCTGCGTCTTGTATAGCGGCACTTTCTGTTCTTTCTTGCGGTTTCTGTCGCAGCAACTTTCCTAGTGTGAAGAAATTTGTGGTAATTGTTTAATTTATTTTTTATCACGTTATTACTGCGTTTAAGTTAAACATATTATGTTCTTCTCTTATTTGTTTCTATTTTATCCATTGTGCCACAACCTGACACCGGTCTGAACAAGTATACCTGTGCTCTTTCGGTCCTTTTAAAATTTGCTAATGAAATTTTAGTACTCACTTCAGTAAGTACTGTCCATGTCTTATCGAATTTCAAAAACTCTTCTTCTAGTGCTGATATTCAGTTTTTATCGTCTCCAACAAAAATTAATTGTTATTAACTGTCTCGCCATTCATACGCTTGTCTTTAGCTCTTAGGCAGCCTATGCAGTCCTCTTGTTCTACAGTCCAGTAATACGAGATGTAAAGTGTCACTTTATCTTTTACAGCGTATTAACCTAAAGAAGTTTAGATATTTGACACTGCCAACCGATATGTATCTTCAAAATTGTTACTGAAATATAAAATAAACCTGAACGTAATTAACTTCGGTGCGCGAAAAAATTGTTGCATATAAATCCAGAGTTACAACATAAAATTTGATGAAACCTACGCCCAGTTCTAACAAAAAATTAACTATTCCTCCATCGTTAAATTATTGTATAAAAAGCATTAAGTATATTCTAATACTATATGGAACACAACAAGGGATTCCGAGAAACAGCATCGTTCAAAGATACATATTTTATAAACAGTTGGTTTATGTTGGTCTTATATATCATCGATTATTTTAAAGTTATTCCTTAGGACTTACTCCTAAGGTCTGCATTGTAATTACAAAATAAATTTTTCCTTATGGAAAATCACGAGCTTCATCTCTGCACCCTGAAGGATTGACTACATACCTGTCTCGGCGTACTGTGCCGTTGGCCAGGTACATTAATTTCTAAACATTTTTCACATTTTTGTCCTCAAGCGGGTGTCGCGAAGTTGTATCTCGCTTTTACACCACCATTTAAAGGATAAAATGTTTCTAATCAGAAATAATCAAGGACAGTTGAAATAAATTTAATTACCGGTGGAAAATGTTTTTCTGATAGGGGGTACTGTTGGTATAGTGGCAGGAAAATCCTTCTTTAATGTTAATAGTAAGCTTCTCTTACGAAAATAGACGTTTCTATTCACTGGCTGAAGCTGGAAGTCATTTTAAAAAGCTTCAAATCTGATAAAAGACTTCTGTTGGTAATAAATAATCCAGAAGAACTTGAAAGACTTCCCTTCATCTATCTGAAAGCTGCCAGACAAGTATCTTTCTTCCACTGCTCCATATACAACGTCTGATTGACTATTATCAGGCCAGTGTCTACAACAAATCACTGTGGCTTTTTGGGAAGTCTATAGCACTACGACTCATCCGTCTACTCACAATTGCTCTCTGTATGTTACTGAAACATTTTCTATAATTCTTGTGACAATCTGACACTTTGTTACGTTTACGGACTGGTATAAGTACGAACACTTTGTGCAGTGTCTGAGACTTGAGAGTAGGGCAAGACATGCCACGCCACTGTGCCTATTGTCAAGCAGGCATGACTGCATTTTCAGCTTGATGTGCACATTGCAAGTTGACGTGGTTTATGTTTAATCTCCAAAACTATTGCATGGATTTCGAATAAATTTGGTGCCAGTGGTCTGCACTAAAGCGTGACAGTAGAATTTTAGAATCTGCTTATGTAGTTCGCACATAATGACTATAAAATTAAAGTCGTATGGAACTTAGCTAACTTCCTCAAAAAGTGTTTACCACGCAATATAATTTAATAAAACAAATTCTGAGCTCAATGAAATTAAAAGTGTACTTTAAATAATTTTGTCAATACTTTTAACGAAATAAGAGTAAAATAAATTTATAGCCTACTATATTAAATATGTAGTGCAAATAAAATTTCTGGTCTCGTTTTAAATAAAGGAGAACCACAGAAAGTAATGTAAGACTGTTATTATACAGAGCTTTAGAAATATTGGAATAACCCACAACGGACTATATATTTATACTAAAATTCCTCGGGCGGTATCAGAAGTAATACAGGGCCAACAGGCCGTTCAGTAAAGACTGTAAATCAAACATTCATGTGGAATTTTTATTTAGGTAATAATACATAAATTATTTTGCTACTCTTATCAGCATGAGACGCTCTGAAAAGCACGTGCATTGGCCAGGTATGTAATTAAGAAAGGATAGTCAAATTTCGAGACCCAGGAGAGTCTGGACCCACAAGAAACAAACACCATTTTGTACTACGAACAAGATGGTCAATGTACGTACGTCAAAAAGTGGTGCGTTAGAGGAAATATTTTTTGCAATGGAAAAGCAAGAATGATTTCCTTTGTGATGTTGTTGACACGTAGCTCTAAAACAATATAAAACCGTTAAGCCTTGTCGTAAAGACGTAAGAATGTGTTTCATTTTTTACTGCTGTCAACATAAATGTTTTCATGTAAGAGTGACATATATTTTTTCCCCGATTTTAACCAAATTTGAAATATCTCGACAGACTTTCGTGAAGTCCTCAATATCATATTTCGCGAAAATGCATTTATTGGAAACGAACTGATACATGTAGACAGGCGGGTAGAAGAACGGACAAACGTGACAAACCTCGAAACTGATAGGTGTTTTTGGCTACTTATGCGAACGCTTATAAAAATGAATGGTTGTCACGGTTTATGAACGAAAATCCTTCATTGATTACCAAAAATATCATTTGCGAAATAAAATTAAATAAGCTTTTATAAGAGGCTTTCTCGACACAAATATTATTGTAATTATGCACTTGTATTTTACCGAATAATAAGAACTGAACTTCTAGGAATCGCAAGAAAGATGTCACAGGGTTATTTAAGATAGCAACAGTTCGGCAACTGCCTGAAAGGGAAGAGAGGAACCATAAAAATTACAAATATGCCTACCTGGACTCCAAGGTTTTTATTTTTCCTGGACTTCACGAATAAGAAACAGGAGTGCTACGTAACCACATGATCGCGATAATGTGGCCTTCTGAGTCGTTACGCCGTTTTGTCGCATAAAAAGTTTCAAATGTGGGTGAGAGTACTGCTACAGTAAAGGTGATCCCCAACTGCAAGAAAACATGGTGTCAAAATGAATGAAATAAGAATGTGAGAACTAAACACTTGGCCGATGAAGCTGTTTGTCCCTCCAGAGAGAGAGAGAGAGAGATGCAGGACAATAATAATGTTCACGACAGACAGTTATGTAGACGCTAAGATCGTGTTCGTCTTGCATGGTTCGGACATTGGAATGACCTGTAAAGAAACATTTTCTTTAAAAAACACTGTTTCAATTCATCTATCATGTCGGATATAATGATAATCTGCCCTCCTAGGATGGAGAGAAATGTGGACTTTAATCCCCGGCGTGGAAGGGACGCTAAGAACCCAGAGCCACGTCATGTCAGACCCTTTGCTGCCCTGTCCACACAAGGCCCTTATCTCTACGCTGACACGCCAACAAGATGGATGACAAGTTTTTACGCGTACTGAGCCGATAGCTGATATCGTCACGAACATTACTTCTTCCAGCACTTTTTATTATTGCTTGAACCGAACCATCTTCACAGATCTGAAATTCGTACACACGTTTGTCTTCTGATGTCACAAGCTAAGTTAATGATTTCGAAACCCTGACGAAATTAACATTAAAATTTTAAAAAATGAATCAATGGATAAGAGTAGTTTATGAGAATGTAGCCGTCACTAAGAACTCTGTCGTGTTTCACAGAATTATCACACTAATTACATTAAACGGTCTGTCACTGGTATCTGTCACATTGTCACAAAAAATTTCACATAATCTGGACCGTGCATCGTGATATATTTGTTTAACAAACAACCAACAAGATGCACTTTTTTCTTAATTTAGTATAATAATCTTTCCTCTACATGTTTCGCATAGGGTAACTATCCATCATCAGGAGACAGTTACTATACTGTATATGCAACATATGGTATTTACTGTGCATCGTCATTGACTAGCTGTTACACGATCATAATGGAACCCTGATCGTGTTAGCAGCTAGTAACTGCATTCTGATGATGTGTAGTTACTCTATTCGAAATATGCAGAGGAATGATTATTAGAATAAATTAAAAAAGAAAAGTGCATCTTATTGGTTCTTTTTTAAACAATTTATCACAAATATTAGAATAAAAGTGAAGATGTGTAAAATGAAATAAATGAGACAAAGCGTCATTTTCTGATAGCAACTGGTAAAGAAATACCCCGATTTTAATGGAAAGAGAACGTTCACTGGAACTGCCCCTCATTTATTTTCTCAGACAGATACAGTGAACTCACTCATGCACGGAGAGGGAGCACGTTGCAACATTTGTTTTGAAATCCTTATTTTGTAAACGAAATAAAGAGATAATCGATTGCAACAAAAAGCTACGTACAATATGACACTTCCTCTTATTGTTTCGTAATATGCAAACTTCCCACGTTTACTTATTTTAAATACAACCCCCATTTTATCTACCCCTATATTTTGTTAAAAGTCGCCCAAATTTTGCGACACCCCTGAACCAGTACGGGACATATTGACATATTGACAATTTTCAACAGAACAGTCAGTAGTAATGCACAATAAACTGCATCAATCTTGAGGGGAAATACGTGACAAATGTACTTATGTAAAATTACGTCCTTATTAAGTGTTGTTTGAAATTCACCTCCAATGAGGGAAACTCCTAAACTCAAAAAACATAAGCCTTAATTAATATTCTAACCTGACAAGTTCAAAGTAAAAATCATAGTCACCATTCCACGACCGCTTCCTAAAACCACTGGATGTGGTAAATTCAAAAGAAAATCACTGGGATCTATTACTGCTGTGTCTTCAGCAATTAGACAACAAAGTATCCAACATGTGAAATTTTGACTTTGTAATTATCAGGCCCCGGTTCTTGAATCAGTCCCACAAAATATTTCGCTGTCTTCTTTGTTGCGAATTTTACCAGTACGAAATCGTTTGGATCGATTGGATAGGTAATGCAGTCCATTCCATTTTTGCAGTCTGTAAATTTGTCGGTTTCGTGGGTGGTAAAATCTGAATCATATCAGTCGGAGTCTGTTTCATACAGTGTCGTGACATGTTTGGACTGTCTTTCCAAGTTCTGGGGACTGATAGTCTCATGTCATCAGCAAGATCCTGAACACGCTCCTTCTCAAGAGTCAGATTCAGAATTTTTTATCTTTCCTTGAACTGTCCACCACTTCTAATTAGTCTGGGACAAACTCTTGGATATGGACGACCCGTTCAGCACACACCTTCTTTTCCAAAGAGCTGCCTACTTGTGCCTATGATGATGTTGTCAGGCCCACTAACCGTGCACCGAGTGTCAGTTACTGCCACCGCATAGAGCAGATGTCGCTCTAAAATCTTTATCACTGAAAACATTTCTTGGAAACGGCCAAATTTCAGACTTTTAAAACACAGAAATATCTAGGAAGTGTGTCATCCCCGTTGTGTGTGTGAAACTTGGAAAATTGTATGTAGTCAAACACAAATGTGCATGCTTATAGTAAGATCATAAGTTCCCCTAAGACAACCTGAAGATGGCCAGTACAGGCCGAAACATGTAGTTGTCCATTATATAGTCATTAAATACATCTCATGTGACACATTTGTGTTTGACTACATACAATTTTCCAAGTTCCAAAACAGAGAAATATTTTTATGGTAAATACGACAGGATATGTCCAGGTGATTGTACTTGTGGGATAACGTGTAGCTATTTCTCCGAACCCACCTCACCCCTCTCCCGGGGTGGGCCACCATCCGGTCATTTTGTGCAACAGCGTATTTTGCCTTAAAAGGTGCCATGATAGCTTTGTCAATAGACTGCAGACGATATTTGTAGTGTGGTGGAAAACTGACCATGACAGTCCGTTCCTTATGTATTACCTAACCATCATGCGATTCCCGAAATGCACAATAATCGCTGGCTGCATTTAATGCAACATCTTCAATGATTAAAAAGATCGCAATACATGCGTTTTGAAACACACGACATATTTACAAAAAACGGGAGAAAAAGTCAAGAGGAAACATACATTTTAGGTAGCCATAGTCTAACCTTACTTTGACAGCAATGACAAATTTAATTATTTGTAACAACTGAGTCTAATTTATTTTCTAATTTGCCTTTGTGCTACATTTTCAGATAGACTTCTGTTTTCAAATGGTTTACTTCTTTACAGATAATATATTGACAAAATATAATAAGATACATAAATGAAGACCGGAATTGCTAAACACGTAATTTGCAGGTTTGAATAAGCCCAAAATGCGCCTGACGTCGCCGGATAATATTGTGTAATATTACATTTAACTGGTCATAATTATCATATTCCGCGAGTATGTGAAAAACAGCGTAAAGACTCACCTCTTCAACACTATATGGAAAAAGTTTGCAGCATATTTCGAGACAACACTGTGGGCTTACGCATGACAGCAACAAAATTAATATTTATACGTCCAAATAAGCATCACCAGCGTCAATGCCAGACAAATGGCCAACTGAACTGCACTCTGTGTGACACGAGAAGCTTACATTGTTGCCACATCGTAGTAGGAGCAGGTTTCCGAAACTTTTAAAAAATACTGTGTGATTTACAATGTTCAAACGTACCCTTGTTCAAATGTGTCCCTTCCGCCCTTCACTGTCTTTACGACCCATTTTGACAGTGCCCTCACATTTATGCCTTGACTTTCCAGTTCATCCCTTCTCCCCAATCAGTTTGTTACGTCACCTCGGGCTCGACGTCAGGCGATACGACTAGACACTGATCGCCGCCATATTTGGGCTTCTTAACCGGTAGAGTCACGCTTCGAATACAGGTGCGGAGTTCACATACTAAGAAACATGTATTAAATGAATATTACATTCACAGTTTTTTTTCCTACTTCACATAGTTCACACAACTTCTCCATTAAAAATATATTATAAGAAAATATCCGTACTAATTTGAGAATAATACAGAATGCATAAATTTTATGGGCTTAATATTGTAGCTGGAAGTTTATATACTAAATCATTTACTTTATACAATCAAAACAAGGCGCGTCCTCTGAGAATTTGGGATTTTTTTCAGTGGTCGATATTGAATTTACCGTTTTCCAGATATGATGTCGCACGATTTTGTAGATAAGTGCTCCTTTAAACGTTCCAACCTGCAATTTAGGGTAATCTTTTACCCAGAAAGTGGAGCCAGCAGTTTCCTCTGAAACACCGACATCTGCTTATCTAAAGACACGGCGTCACACGCCAAAGGACTATAATCTTAATTGACTAGGTTTTTAGGAATGTCGCCTTGCAGATGTTGATTTATATTCAATGTGAAGAAGACCCTTATTGCCACCATCTTTGAGGCTTGCAATATGTGCCTTTCAAAATTCACAGCGGTCTCTTCCAGTTTCTCATTTCGTCATTCAGAGCAAGAGGAACTCCATATGCTATGAATCATGTATTATTTTACTGATCCGAGGATTAATTAACAAAGGTAGAGAGTTGTAGGAACACCATGTATGATAAATAGTCACGTATTAATGCTGAATCACGTGTGCAGCATGGTCTTGAATTCAAAATATGACCGTATAGCAATATTATATCTGGAACAGAGAAAACGACACTGTCGAGAATTACGGTGCTTAAGTACCAAGCCATGATGATGTATGGTGGAGAGGATTAATATCCCATGTATTAAATTTTATGCTGGATGGAGATGAGAAGGCCAGAAGTCAAATTTACATTACGGCCGCTTTATCTACAAACAAAAAGCTTTCTTCCACCCGTTCCTACCTCCTGTATTGTACGAAAAAACGAGGTATTTTACACGAGTTAGGGGCACATCATTTTCCTGACAGATCGCATCATTTTTCATATGCCGTCTCTGGTGACAACATGTTATGCATTTTATTGTTGTTGTAAAATTCATCCCTTTGTGCTGCATCATATTAAAATTGACATAGCGATTTCTAATAGCAGGCTCTACCGATTCGCCTTAAGTCTGGGTACAAGTGTTTACTTCAGCGTATTGCAGATAGGGTTATGTTTTGACTCACCGCATTCAAAGAAGGCGCTAGAGGTGGTCTCCTTTGGCTCGCAGTTACGCTTTACATCAAGGCTCGTTCTTTGAACACCGAAGAATTAGGATTACGCAAGCCGCCTGGAAGTGACTCACGACAGCTCTCAGATAAAATAATGCTCCTGTATAATACAAGGGTGGCTAATTCGTAACAGCGACCAAGCTACTGACTGTATGGCATAAGCATCAAGACAAGCGGAGTGATCTTGCTCTTTGTCAACGAGAACCAACCGTTTTTGTGGCACACCCAGTAGCTTATTCAATAGATATTGAGGTGTAAAACGGCCTAGGCGTGACGTAAACTGATCAGTACGAACTACTGCTGAAGATTAAGAGAGACGGTAGCTGTTCATCAATAGGAAGGCTAATGTTCATATTGGAATGCTGTACCAATTCGATAGACTTTACATGCAGGTGTATTTTATTTAGTTCTGAACAGAATCTATTGTCTGTTGTGTTGATAACCGCCTTAAACCATCAAAGCGTATTAAAAAAAAGACCTATATTTATTAACCGTGCAGACTGCGATATATATCGATTGGACAATTAGAATTTATCTGAACATAAAGTGAACGTTATACACAATACCGAGTATAATATTGTATCACACGCTATACATTGCAGAGTGGGAAAATATGATGTATGTTTCCAAACCTTGAGAGCGAAACATTAAACGAAGGGAGATCTTATAACAGTGAACGTTCAGCGAATTATTTGTAATTTGTGACTTTGCAATGGGTCAGCTTTTCACTTAGTAATGACATCAATAAAAGCCCTGTGTTTAAATGCTTACCACACAACGGGCATCGCTGCTTCGAGTGAGGAATCATATATCGTATAGCATAATCATTCGAATTAAGAGAGTAAACAAAGAAAAGGGACAAAGAAAAAAGGAAGAAAAATTATAAATCAAATAAAACTTACTGGACGAATAAACATGTCCTTGGCCTTTGATTGCCTAGCTTAAGTTTCGAGACGGTGCCACAGCAAGTGGGATTTTTAATGGACAGACTGGACCTAGGACAGGTTCGTCACTGAGTGCTTCGGTTTCTCCAGTCAGTATAATTTCATAAATCGTCATTCACCAGAATTTGAAGGTACTTAATATTTGCAATTCACAGAGTCGAAATATATGTTCCTCACTTCTTTGTCAAAAAGTGTTGTATTAAAATTCAAAGATTTTAGGCATATGCCATCAGCTTCTTTAGCTAAAGAAGCGCGAAATCTCAGAAGATGCCTCTTCACCACCGGACTGCACATGAAGCTAAATTCTGCCACAGCAGAAAGACTGTGTTACCTTTATATTACTATCTAATTGGTATAGTAGAATTTTCAAGCTTTTACCGAATAATTGAAAACCACCACTTTCCGAGAAAAGTTATGTCTATTTTACCAGAAGAAAACTATAACATATGGTCTAATATAAACGTTTGTTGTTTCTATAGTGTTCAGTAAGGCTTTTTTTTATAAGTATTGATGTTGAATAAAATTGTTAATTTCGCCTTCACTTGTTCAGATGTGTTTATTCTCTTATAAAAATTATCTTCTTTTAAACAAATAAAATGCCTTTTATAACTCAGCCACACGCACAAAAGGCACTCAGAGCTGTGGTAAGAAATGTTTAATGTTTACTACATCATTTCTCTTCAATTCGTAGGAAACGTTTTTTCAAAGGAATAAACAGTCTGTTCCTCACTATTCTTTTCTGTCAAATACTTGAAAACCAGAATATGTCTTTGACTGAATTCAATGGACTCTCAAGTTACCCTGACGCCTGCTACGTAAATATATGACTGCTCAGTATATTTACTCCTTCCGCAGTCTGCCATTTTTTATAGTACACATTTTCACTGCTTACTAGTAAAAGGTAAAGCTGTCCCTGTAGAAGCCATGAATGCATATAGGACGTTGGAACTATAGTTCCACTCGTTCTTAACTTCGTCTCAGGTTTTGGCCAGGCTTTGGTTCCATTCTCATGCAGCAGTTAAATATTTTCGGTTCTATCAAAAACCAATCAAAAATCGTTTGGAAAATTAATAAATATTTCCTAAACATTTTCTAGTGCTAGACTTCAATTAAATAAACTTAAATCGAATGATGTGGTCAAACCAATGATGAATAAATTTTTTGGCGTAGTTAGTATGCACGTAATGGATAATCAATTCATATTAACTTTTGTATGGCAGCCTGAAGGGAACAGATGACACAGAAGACATTCTCGTAGGCGTATATTAGGACGTAATATTAAAATTAGCCTTTAAGGCCTGGGGGGGGGGCAGAGATTGTTCGATATATTGAAGCCTGGACAAAACGCAGAAATAGTGTTTTCTGCAGATAAGAACGTGCCAACGTAGAGTTCCAAAGAATGCAGGGATTGTCTAGATCAGATGATCGAATATCATCTTCTCAAAAAGGGCTCTACTCCATTATACCGGTTAGAATTCGTCACCAATCCAATAGTTAGTACAAAAAAAACCATAGTTTAGTGCGGCTGTTTAAAGTCTGAACGTCGTTTGACAGCATATTACGGTACACAGTATTTCAGGATGTGAAACCAGTATCTTTGTTACATCAGTAGCTTGCACTTTGAAGTTACTGATGATAATAAACTGAAAAGCTGAAGCATTTGGTGTCTTAAAGCGGCATGTTAGGACTACTCTGAATTTTCGTAAATATCTTGTCAAAAAACGCAGACGTCATTGGGGTTGGATGAAAACAGACGCAACGATAAAATCGATACGTATAAAAATTAAAAGTAGAATAAAATAATATAAAGTAATTCTTTAAAATAACCAACACGATGTCACTTGTAGACTATCCTTTATTTTCATGGGTAGTCGTCATTCACTCTCTACATGTTTCGAGCTTTCTAGAAGCTCATCATCAGGAGATCATTC
>Ga0131853_10023608_pt1 | contig 11102 bp, 6 predicted proteins | sample TergutLab28metaG_FD_92764 | JGI IMG/M metagenome (GOLD analysis project Ga0131853, IMG submission 92764) | Labiotermes labralis P1 segment gut microbial communities from Petit-Saut dam, French Guiana - Lab288 P1 (version 2) (version 2) | ecosystem: Host-associated > Arthropoda: Insects >...
AAAATGTGTTAGCGATACAAGGAAGGAAAATTTAATGAGGGCGTGTGAAGACAAATGTGAAATGCTTTACGCATTTTCGGACTGCGGGATTTTAAACAAGGAAAGTAAAAACGAAATAATAACATTTTTGAAACTGCACAGAATTTTTCCTTGCGGGAATGAATGCGCAAGGGAAACTGAGGTGGCGGAAGAATACTTCTGGGCGATAACACACGTTGAGGCAGTCTTACTGTGGACGATATGTTTCCAGTGTGATGGAGTTTGTATTTTAACTGTTTGCCTTCTGTATACTTACAGTTATATACTGAACTCCGACTTGTGCCGATCTTCCGGAAGGTAACTACTGTGAAGCTGGATGGATAACCAGCATTTGGCAGAGTGTCGAGGTCTTTGCAATATTCAGAGACAGGCTCGAGAATTAATTTCTGGCCCTAGTCCGACTGCAAAGACCCGACTTTTGTCCTTTGATAGGACACAATCCGGGGTTGTTACTGGCCTGCTTACTGGACATAATACCCTGAGAAGTTATCTTCGCTTAATGGGGCTAACCAATATTCCCTTTTGTAGGAGGTGTGGAGCAGAGGATGAAACCTCGGCCCACATTCTCTATGAGTGTGTAGCTTTGGGTTCACTCAGACATACATATCTTGGGCTCCTTACCTTGGATCCAGAATACATTAAGAGTTTAAGTCTGGGGACCTTCCGAAACTTTAGTAAAGGAACAGGGCTCCCCTGAACTGGTATCAGATTATGGGCACAAAGAACCCATTTTTAAGGCCTAGGTGCATCGGTACCTTAAGGGTTCGAACCAAAATGATAATCAATCGATCAAATACTGTGAAAGTCGGAGGGTGTTGGTATTTCGCTACGATCGAAAATCTGGAAGAAAAGAGTCAGCAGGATACTTTTAGACTGGTTGGTGCGTTGGAAGACGGAGCCAGTTGGTTGCAGCTGTAGCACTTACTGAGTGACTTGAGATCTGCACTGTTCTGAGATTTTATGCGGCGTAGAATGATAGTTGCCGACGTTTCGGGTGAACTGCAATGAAGCTTCGGATTCGATAAAAGATGGAACATTACTTCGAATGCTGAGGGAGTGCTAGCTTGGTTAGGGTTAGGTGCTGTGATGAAGAGAATATGATGATCCGTTGTATAAAATGACGATTTTAATTTTGTGGCATTTACGGTTCAAGGAGCGGTGCTGCTGAAGATTCAGGTCTTCTGGGATGTGACGCCATGTCGACTGGTAAACAGTTACCAAGGTTTGGACTGTCTGACTCTAAGGATGAAGGTACTGTGATCCTTCGAAATGCCAGTGACTGTTCGCCAGTAGACAAGTTGTAACATCCCATTAGTCTTTGAAAGGATTTAATTTTTTCTAGAAAATGGAAAATGCAGTTTTCTCCGAAACGTCAATGCCTGTGTACTGAATTATCCTTTATGACATCCCAGAAATTTGAGGGCGCAACTCTGTCGAAAATTGAAAAATGAGTGCTAACCGAATACGTACGTCACAAGCAGTTCTATGCTTTCTCACCTCATACATTTTTCATACAATCTATTTCCTGGTAGAAGGAACTAACAGGAGATAGCAATTGAAAGGGTTTATCTTCAGGCAAATACTGAACGGGAAGTAGTGTATGCTGTGCTGTTTGTCCCAACTCAAAACTACCTGTGGATAGGCCAGATTGAAGAGGGGTTTAAAGCAGACAGCGGAAGCTCTGCTATGTCTGTAGACAATGGATTTTGTGGGAGGTTGAGAGGAAGGGGTGTTTTTTGTTGTACTGGGTAAATCACCTCTGCCTGCCATTTGGTGGGCTGCACCCCTCTGTACAATAGAAATCTTACCCGACCCTTATCTGTGTACGTTCTCATAAAGGATGTTTTCTTGAACCAAAATAAGAATACAACCCAAAAATCTCCCTGTGCTCCCTTTTCCATTCCAAATAGTTCCAGATTGTTCTTGTGTGTCTGCGGTTAGGGTCATTGGTCTAAAAATTTCTTGTTTATGTTGCTGCATTAAGATCAGCATCAATTTTTGTATGTAGTTTTGTGATACTTGGGCTTCTGAAATGGCGAAAAAGGAAAAATACACTTCTTTTGAGAGCATATCGGTTTATAGGGGAGTGGAAGTAAAGCTCCACTGATTCTTAGCCTTGGCACTAGGACGATGAGTGACCATCCTCACGCTTTGCCCCGTGGAAGAGCCTCCATTACCCATCGTATAGAATACTGAATAGGCCCAAGAGGACAGAACGTGTACTGGAAACAGGAAAATGAATCGGTATTTTAAATCTTATAATGACATATTAACCTTATAACATTTATTGGTAACTATGTGTACCATCTTGTTTAAGACTAAAATAGTCTGTATATTACAACATAGTGTATAATTCTGACAATAAATAATCATTATTTCTCTAAACCGCATCAACTGATTGGCTTTTTAAATATGAATCGCATTATTTCTGTGGCAAGAATTGTCCTTTATCACATGTATTCGAATAAATTTAGAACTTTCAAGTGTTTTTAATTGTGATGTTAAATTTTAGACTCGTTGGTATATTTGTGAATGCAGGCGGTGTGACGTTTTGGGCAGAGTTGTCTTAGGATCTGAACATTCTAACATAAGCCACGTGTACTGTCAACACGCAGCGAAGGTAGAAAGTACACTGAAAAGTAAGTTCACCTCGTGAAACGACTGTGTCTTTAAGGAGGAGTGCTACTACTCTTACAGCGTTTGGTGTCAGATTTCAACATACGCCTCAGCGATTTGCACACTCTTGTGCAATGTGGAAGACAAGGAATCAAATTTCTTCTTTAAGATTAAACACTTTATTATCCAACTAATGCACAACATATAATTTGTAGATACAATTAAAATTATAAAATACTTAAAAGTGCTGTAACATGTTTCGGATCACAGAGGCCATCATCAGGGAGCCTTGTACAGTGCTTGGCTAAAAATTGCAAGAATGGTTCTATCGTGTCCGTTGATATGGACAAGGTCGGTGCTATGGCAGCATATGCACTGTACAAGTCTCCCTGATGTTGGATCCTCTGTGATCCGAAATATGTTGGAGCACTTTTAAATATTTTATAATTTTAATTGTATCTGCAAATTATATATTGTGCATTGGTTGGATAATAAAGTGTTTGTCATTGATGCACGGTGCAAACGTGAAGATTTGTTCGTTAAGAATTCAAGAGAAACGTTTTTGTCCGCTTTTCGTCAACTGGTATTAATTTAAATCGGCGGACTTCGTCTTTGGCTCAACCCCACGAACGGAGTCACATTTATGAAGCTCGTGATATCACAATGGCCATTCTGCTGGTCCTGTCTATAGTCATTTATTGGTAATAATTTATGTCTCATTGTGGGTTACAGACGTGAGTGACGTCACATGATAGCAGTCAGTGGGCAGGTTTCATATGGGTGACAGAACATGTCACAGTTCTGGATCACCGATCTGCGTTGTCGCTGACACAATTCAATGGAAGAGAAGGTGAGGCAGAACGCAAATTGTTGCCACGTTCCTGGTCGCAGAACTGGCGATTAGTGAGGGGCGTGGCTTTATAATTGTTGTGGTTTGTACGGCTCTCCTGTAAGATGAGCTTTGTCTCAGACCAGCATTATTGCTGTGTCGATTGTACTGCCTGCCTGTATACATTTTTGGGGTCTATGATGTGGATTTTCAAATCTTGCTCTTGACAAATAGCGGACTTTCCTGCGACATGTTGGTGTCAACCACCTACACTACACCTTGTCTGCATATTGTCCGTTGTTCTGTGTGGGTGTGAAACTTGGTGACCTATATTAAGGAAGAATATAAGTTAATGGGGAGCCGTAACAGTGACTAACCTACGGCCTAGAAGGTCCGTGGTTCCAACCCAGCCACGAAAGATAGATTTTTTCTCCTTTTCGAAACGTCAAGACCAGCACTAAGGCCTACCAACCTTCCTATTCAGCGGGTATGGGGAAATTTTTTCGAGAGTGAAACGGCTGGGGCGTGAGTCTAACTACTTCCATTTAGTCCCAAGGTTAAGAATGAGCGGAACAGTACCTCTACACCCTTATATGTCTTCATGGCGTGGATGGAGGCACATTTACACTTTATGCAGTTTAAGGGTAAATGAGACGAGAGTGCCAGGGGGAATATTTGGGTCAAAGTGGGCAGAAAATAAATAGGAAGGTGAAGAAAATTGCCTTAAAATTCGACATTTTCGCTACATATTAAGACGTTCAGGGTGTGTGGCATGTGTGGGGAAGAATAGTATGACACACGGGGTTTTGGTGGTAATACCCCAAGGAATGAGTCTACTTGAAAAACCTAGAAGGAGATGTGAAATTTTGATAATACAAATCTTCAAGGAATAGGAAAGATGATGTGGACAGTTCAGCATAGTGGGTTCTTGCGAACACTTGCTCCATTAAATGAGCAAGTTTCTTGACTAACGGAGCAAGTACTTGTTTCTCAAGGAAGACTCGAATCTGCGAGGATTAATTAGGTACACTAAAATTATGCAGTCTTTATTTTCCTGTTGTAATATGTAACCGTGTTTTGGAGGCTTTTACACCCTACGGGAATGGTATATATTCTCGACGTTTCGGGGCTACGTGCTGTCTCCATCCTCAGGGTCGAATTGAATAGAAAGAACAAAATTTGGTTTACATAAGCACATAGTTTCTCGAGAAGATATGATTTTTGAATAAGGAAAGTAAGAGTTTTGAATCTGTCACAGTTCATGCCTATCGCTACTGTTTGGTCCAGATCTGACGCAGTCCATTCCCGTTCTGTGGGTCCGAGAGACTGACCTTCCTTGCGGCCTAACTGTATTTTCGTTTTTCATTTCGGACCTGAAGATGGAGGCGGAGGATTTCTCCTCAACGTCTCCAACACAGCGTCAGTCCTCTGGTTCATAAAGTTAAAGTAAAGTTCACCCTAGAACAGGCTACGAAGGCCCATAGAGGGAGTAGAGGTATAGCTCTACTCTTTCTTTAACCTCGGCGCTGGATGGTGGTGGTCAACGCCACACCCCGGGCGCTTTAGCCCCCGGAAATACAACGTAACCATTGTATAGGAGGCTGGGTGGGCCCCAGGATCGGTCCGGACCGGTGCGGAAAATCTCGCCTCCCTCCGAGATTCGATCCCCAGACCATCCAACCCGTAGCTAGTCGCTATACTGACTGAGCTATCCAGGTCCACGTGTTGTGATTCGTATTGCAGGGAATTTTAGCTGGTGAAGAGGACTCTGATATTTAGGTCTTCAAAAACACTTGAAGATCAGTTCTAATATTATTCTACTGTCTCCACTTTGTTCTCTTTAACAAGGCTATTTAATTTAGGTTTCTTGGCAGAAAAAAATGTCATTTTTTCGTATGCTCGTTGCATGACCAGAAGTGTCAACCACCTTCCTATATTCAGCTCGAAGTGAACTTTTCGCCAGCTGCACTTGCAGAAGCCATCTGGTGGCAATAATACGAAACGTGGCTCATTTGCGTTACAACTCACAAACAACTTGTTAAACTTCGAACGGATCCTTGTGTAAACATTTCCGAAACCGTTTTGACACCGTGATGTTAGTTACTGAATTGTCATGCTCTGGTAGTTTGTCTGACATGCTATTGGTTATGTAAAGAAATTAGAGGAACTTAACTTTCAGCGTAGTTCTGAACTCTCCGACAGCTATTATTATTATTAAAGACCACGCATTTCAATATGCAGATTCAAAAATATAATCCTATTTGTGCATAAATGTGGGTCAATGTTTAAGAAATAAAAGTTAATTTTGCTATCCGAATTTCTGTTTTAAGGGCCCCATACACTCTAAGTTAAACTGCGCAGTTTAACCGTGTAAAAAACTGCACGAAAAACTGAACTGAATGTTCTATGGCAAAGCACAGGTTTCCCATCAGGCTTGTCAGTTTTTTGTCAGTTCTCTGTGTCTTCTTGTTCGTGTGACTATGAAGGATACAACACGTGTGTCGTTTGCTGTTTGCTAGTCCTGGGTGAACTGGGCATTTCGCTGTGTGAAAGACGACTGGAAAGGACAGTTCTGAGGCCTGCTGTATTGTCTGTCAAAACTGCTCAGTTTACCCAGTTTTTCCGTCAAGTATGACGTTATACAGCAAAATCGCTCAGTTTAACTGAGAGTGTATAGCGCCCTTTAGGTCTAAATCCGGGGGAAAGAAATTTGTCTAAAATCGACGAGCCACGCAAAGCTATAGGCGACAGGGTCATGATCTGAAGTAATTTCCACATTGAGGTTACCCAAGTATTACGCACCACGATATTCCCTTTAATAGCCCAGGCAGCCCGGTAGCGGAATTTGTGTAAACCCTAGTCTAAATTTTATTTACATGAAAGTAAAACATTGTAGCGATGTAAATGAGATTTGTGTCGTGGTCTTCAGAGTACTGACACGGCGTAGTTTTCTGTCCTGGAAAGAACATTTTGGAAGACCCTATACCTTTCATTTTTATTAAGAAATCTGCTGAGTCTTAATTGACAAAATATGACTTTTTTGAAGCGATATTTTTTGAACAGCTTAACAAACCCACGAAATGTATCCTTTTATACCGACAGTAACCAAAATTATGTCAGATAATTTTGGTGAAAATACATAGTCGAAAAAGGTTAAACAATCCCTGTACATGCCTGGAAAGTGCCGGAGGGTTACAGGAATTTGAGGATCCCAGATTTAAAGACATTCGACACATGAAGGTGGTAAGGTTGTCGGCCCTACGCACCGGCCGCTTTTACCCACCAGGAAATAATTCTGATATTAATTTCTGTTGGAGACTGGCTTTACCAAAATGCATAATGCAGCCGCAAGGATTATTTCAATGAGAAATTCCTGTGACACTATATGGGATCGAACCCGTGAACTTCAGACTTGTAACGCAGTCCCTCAACCAACTGCACCATCGTGTACTTATCATTAACGTTGTCTAGACATTCTAGTTTTGTTGTGTGCGCAAAGACAATATGACACAAGTCGACAAAGTTTCGCGACCTATTAGAGGAACGGTAAATATTTTATGTCAATGAAACTGAGAAGTTTCTGTACGCCAACAGCGAGGCTGCAAGACGCACTGCAATAGTAAATACCCTGTAAGCCCACGAAGGTGCCAGAACATGAACTGCAATCGAACGTTCCTATTCCCTCACAAAAGTACCGGGAAAAGACACTGCAAATTAAGCCTTGTGGAACCCAACAAAAGATGGGGAAGCTGTCGAATTCTGGGTGGTAACGTGATTTTTGGACTTGGTACGCCGATTGTCATTCCAGAAATAATACAACATTCCGGAAACAGGTTCCGTTGTCATCTTCAGTTGCGTCTGCTCAGTTGTGTCTGAGATGACCTCAGTCACTGATCAAGGGATTTTGGTCATCAAGGAGTGTAATGTAGACTGTGAGGTCACCGTACCGTCTGTGTGCCAGTGTCTTCCCCTGTAGCAACTTCCGGATCATTTTTCCGGACATTTACGAGCCTAGTGTTACTGGATGCTGCTCAGTCTAGAGTATTTCAAATTTCTTACAGTTTCCAGTGACAGCGTGACGGTCGTTGGAAGGTCATGAGGTGGAAATTACATTAACGGCACTTAATGTAAGGCCCTGAAATGGAGTGTGGTGTTAACTAACTCCGTGGAGCGGAGTGCTGGTAAACCCGGCAGTTTATCAGCGTCGAGGAGTTCCCTGCTTTTATGGAAACGGGACGTTAATTGCCATACTTACAACCCCGTCTCACTTGTCACTGTCCTGCGCCTTATGAATCTACTCCACAAATACCCCCCCCCTCATCCCCCATTTCTTGAAGGCCCACTTGAATATTAATTTTTTTTTGCATCTGCTTATTTGAAACTGTTTTTTTTTCATTCCAGATTTTCCAATAAAACTGTTTGCTGTTCACTCTTGTACATGCCATTTACGTCGCCCATCCGAAATTTCTTTGTTGAATTATCATAATAATTGGTACTTCTCACTGTTAGCACAACAGTACAAGTGTTAGTGTACATTCGACACATTATTTCATGGCAACAAATTTTGACCATATTACGACCATCCTGATGTCGAGTGGGAGTACAGATGTGTGTACGTATTGAAATGTCAATTGGATTGAGATCTCGTCCCTAGAAATTCTTGTATTACATATTGCCCTCATGTTAGTAGTTACGTAAATCCTACTAATGTCAGATAGGTATGATAATATTAAAAACGGGTATTCTCTTTACAAAAGTATAACAGTATAAAAACCTTCCTTGACGACATGATGTCCTTTTTTCGGAGAATTGTGCTGTGCAGGTAAAAAATAGCCGATTGTATTTGTGATTTCGTAATGAGTGGTAAACTTTTGTAGATAAATGTATATTATGTTGTACTCTCGCTTTTGAGTGATTCACCGGCGTCTGAATTTTATGTGCTGACTTTCTAAACATTGCCAGTTCCGTCTTCATAGGTGGTGTGTGCTTACACCAAATATGAAGATGGAACAGAGTGTTACGAAACGTCGGCACATAAAATTCATACGCCGGGGAATCATCGAAAAGAAAGAATACAACATTCGGAACACGGCGAAAATTCGAAATCAAGAATAATTGAAATTTTGTTGTGTGTGTACATTGTTGTTAGTGGGAGGGTTGTCATAATGTTGAGGCAAGAGACGGAAGCCCTTGGCGTAGTTTTGCTTTCTTCCCTTTAGGTTCCAATGTAGAAAATTCATTTAACCATTTAAAGACCGAATTAAATCCCATCTGCCATCTGCTGGCAATATTAGGAGCTCACCATATTCTCAGCGTTAGCAGTATAAGGGTTAATTTGGTTAAAATATCCGTATGACAAGATTTTTGTTGGGTGGGGGGTGCTTAAGAATTCATTTACTGCAGACATGTTGATGCAGGCAAAGACGCTGCCAATAGCATCGGGGGCAGGGCGGCCTGTTCTCAAGCTCGACTGCCTACGCTTCTTGTTTGTTCCAGCAATCCTTTCCTTTCTTCTCTTCACAGTTTTTCTCCCAACTTTTCTTTTCATTATCTTCTCTCTTTGCCCAGGTTCCGGAGTAACGGCTTGAAAGAAATGCTTTCCTCTTCGTCAATCAGACTGCCTAATCACATTAACTTGCGTTATGTAATATTTATGTAAAACTCGGCAAGGCTGATGGCATTCGAGTGAAATATTGGCCTGAATGGTGGTGACATTGACACAGACTTCTGTACACATAAGAATTTGACCGAACAACAGAGACAGTCACTCTTGCATCGTTTGTTCCGTGCATTGTGATATATCGAAATTTTGGTAACACCTGCAAATGCACAATTCAACAATCTATGTATTTTTTTCTAATGCTTAGCTCCTACAAGTTTCGGCATTGTCTCCATCTTCAGGGAGCTTACACCAGGTACGTTTTGAGGAAACGTTGATGTAAACCCTTTGAAGATCACGACAGAGCCAAAATATGTAGGAGCTAAGTAATAAAAAAGAGTGTATAGATTGTGGAATTGTGCATTTGCAGTTGTTACCGAAGTGTTACTATAGAGACATTTGTTGAAGTGTCTCATATGCACCTTCTTTTATGTAGCAATATTATAGAGAACTCCCTCCGTCTATGGTCTGGCGCTGTTTGCAGGGTTAGTTTTTCCTGCTGTGTTGAAGGTAAGATGTGACTGGCGTCATTTTTATGAGCTGATATTGTCCCAGGCCTGACTGGGCTTGTAACCTAACCTGTTTGATCAAAGTGTGGTTATTCACTTCTGTTGGACATGTCATTTAAATAGGAGCAAAAGAAATGAAACACTGGCACAGACGGTGAACAGTTGTAATTTCATTTTGACAGAGATTCTATCACACGCTCGTGCGACGTTTCGGCTGTAACTCAATATTTATAGCAATATATTTATTTCGTGCGACATTCTCCAAATACAGGGCTTACGTTTATAGTTTCCTTGTCAACAGAATGTGTAAATGATTGAAAGAGTGGCTGAAGAAACTTAAAATTATCCCTGTAGGCTTCATGAGGGTATACAGTATATGGTCAGTGTTAGTATAGAGCCATTTATACATAACATTGACTCTAGCTGTATACGCATAGTGAGCTTCACAACCCGGCAGCTTTACCCTTGGGAAAGAACCTATGTTCGCGTCGAATATGAAGCTAGGTGTGACCCAGAGAAGGGCTGCGGCTTTTGGAATAGGGGTAAGTCTGTAGCTCCTAAAGAGTTTCGAACCCCGGACCATCTAGCCCGTAGCTGGTCACTGTAGTGACTGAGCTACTTCAGTTACGAAACGGTAACTGTGAATATCGAAAATTCTTGTCACAGTGCGAGATTTGAGGTTGTCACAGCGCTGCTATTGACGGTGTGACTGTGTGACATAGGGCTAGTGTTTCCCGTAGGAACGTTACAACGCATACCTTGTTAGTAACTGCACCTTGAAGTGCAACACGCAGTACAAACCGCCTGCCAAGAACAAAACCACGATCCAAATACCACTTAAGTACACATTCCATCCTTGTGTTTGTGCGTAACGAACTGAACCTCTGTTTGTCTAGCAGATCTGTTTCCGTATTCCCACAATTTTTGGTTCCGCATCGCCGAATATTTGTATCCCCCCTCCCCTGGTATTGGCAGTACACACTGCAGTTGGCAATTTGAACGTTTGTTCCTCTTTCTGCAAAATTTATTGGCGGAGAGGGTGCACGTTTTGTGTAAGCTTGCTGGCACACACACACACACACACACACACACACACACATATATATATATATATATATATATATCACTTTCCATAATATGTACTTTGCATGTTGTCCACACAGTGTATTTTTTTTCGTGTGATTCCCACGATAAATGCTGCTTTTTTCCTACGAAAGGGCATTAGCCAATTCGTCTTTATTATTGATACAGTGTGTATTTTCTGCGAAGTAGGAAATAAACTGTGCGACATAGTTCAAGTGAGATGCACTCTTCACAAAGTAATAGTTTAATCTTATGCGTATTGGACCGTGCATCATCTTGATATTTGAATAAAGGTTGACCAACTAGATGACACTTGCTTTATTATCTACTGCTCAACATGTTTCAGACGTTAATACGTCCATCTTCA
>Ga0131853_10023609_pt1 | contig 11101 bp, 6 predicted proteins | sample TergutLab28metaG_FD_92764 | JGI IMG/M metagenome (GOLD analysis project Ga0131853, IMG submission 92764) | Labiotermes labralis P1 segment gut microbial communities from Petit-Saut dam, French Guiana - Lab288 P1 (version 2) (version 2) | ecosystem: Host-associated > Arthropoda: Insects >...
CCCCACCGCTCAGGCTTCAAGCTTCACACTGCAGTACTTTCCGTATTATGTGTGATGTTCCAAGTATAGCTGTCTTTTGTAGTGAATCTATCGAATGTCTTCCTGGTACAGCTTCCAAATTTTACCTTAAGCTTCTCGTTACTATTTATTATTATTATTATTTCTTGGTAAGGTCGCGCTGTGACCCTGGGGTCGACTCAGCGTCTAACAAAAATGAGTACCGCGGCTATCGTCTAGTGGGTAAAGGCGGCCGGTACGTAGGGTGACAACCTTACCACCTTCACTTGCCGTTTGTCTAGATGTTCTGGAAGCCTCAACCTCCTGGAGCCCTAAGGAACTTTCCAGGCCTGTAATGGGATAGTTTATTATTATTATCATTATTAGTATTATTATTGTTATTGTCTACTATTATGTATAGTATTTCCTCTTTAATGAGTCCAGCACTGAGTGGTGATGCTTTGTTTTCTATACCACGGAGTGTCCGCTCAGAGATCCAAATTCTCGGGTCATCCAGACTCCCCCCCCCCCGGCTCGCCATATAGTTTGGATGACTGAGAGAGTACTGTACAGTCTTCTGGGATAAGACACCCTACACTGTGGTATAAAAGTAACAAGATTTCAGAGGAACGTGTTGCTTGCCAGTCTTCCGAATTGAGGAAAATGGTGATGGAGGCTTCAGGTTTATCCGAAACGTCGGCATATTTCTACAGGACAACACTGTGTCACGTACCATTATTAATTTACCACCGTCTACTCTTCTCAGTGTTAATGACAATTATAATTACATTATGCAGCTTGAAGCTTTCAGACTTGTAGGCTGTGACGCAGTGTAGTTTGGTATATAGGCAGCGACGTTTCGGAGAAGGTTCTTCTTGAACTACCATACATACGAAGGCAGCGAGCTCCTCCCGAAACATTTGTATCTGTGTACAAATTTAGACGGTGTTATATCCCAGAATACTAGAATCTCCGTCACTAGTGCCGTAAGAATCTCAGATGTGGCACTGATAGCTTACATTTCGGTGAACTATATATGGCACGGCCTTCTGGTGAAACACCGCGTTGTGATGCGCAAGTAAACAGATGAGCTAAAAGACTGTCAATCAGAACTATATTGAACCATATTTATTTTCTAATGTGCGACATGTTTCGACTTATCTATAAACCATCCTCAGGTACAGGATAAAACGTTTGAAAACCTCTTACATACACAACATTCCAGGACTTTGTCTTCAAACAGGCCACGGCCGAACTTTTTTTAACTCAGTTGTGTGCGTTCGTTATTACATTTTTACACAATCCGCAGAGCCAGGACAGCTCAGTTGGTGTAGTGGCTCAACTATTGACTGAATAACCGTCGAAATATGGTTACATTCCCGGCACTCCAAAGCATGCAGGCGGAATCTGTGACTGCTCTCTTCCTTTTCAGTCGGTGCTGGTGGCTCATTCCCGGTGGATAAAGTGGCCACTGCGCGGAACTAATCACCCACCTCCCTACAGTGTCCGGTTAAGAATGCATTCAGCTTTAATTACAGTTTCCCACTCAGCTTTTGCTGTGTTGCCTGATTTAGCACAGACGCAACTTATTCCCTATTTTTAAATCCCAAGATTATTGAATTATAAGGGATCGTTATTTTACCTTATAAATATCATATATCGCCGGTCCCAGTGGCCGCGCGGTCTACGGCGTAGATCTACGGCCGCTCGCCTGCTGAGACTGTGGGTTCGAATCCCACCGAGTGCATGGATGTCTGTCAGTTGTGCGTGTTGTGTGTTTTCAGGTAGAGGTCTCTGCGACGAGCTGATCACTCGTCCAGAGAAGTCCTACCGACTGTGATGCGTCGTTGTGTGTGATATAGAAACCTCGTGAATGAGGAGGCCCTGGCCCATTGTGGGGCTGTCGCGCCCAAAACAAACAAACAAAATATCATTTGTCACTTCCTTCCTCGAGTAAAACGCACGTGCTGTCCAATTGCTCAGGGCTGCAGTTTGTATGATAAGTGAACTGACAGTGCTGAAAGATATTGGTCAAATCAAGTAACGACTCTTTATGTTTTTCTATTTTTTTTTTTTGAAAATAAAATTAAAGTTTCAGTCCCCACAAGCAAGTTCAGAAATGATACCCTCACTGATATAGAACTTCACGTACGGGTACTTTGTAGGACTGTCTGAAATGCGTCCTAAATAAGATTTAATTTTTTACTTGTTCCAGCTTCGATAGACGAGGAATCACTGCTGAATATTCGAACTGTGAAGAAATCCGCTCCATATGACGCAGAACCCCAACTCCACGGTCGGAATTCTGAGGATGTGAGGCGAAGACCTTTGACCTCATCTTCCTCGACGTTTGAGCTACCGAATAGCCATCAGCGGTACAAATACAGGACCAACTGTTGTTATGGTTTAGCTATGGATTTGTTGGAGAATGTTGCTCAAGAGCTGGAGTTTGACTTCCACTTGTACATCGTAGCGGACGGGATGTTCGGAAGCAGGTCTCGCGATGTGCATCCGTCTCATAACTCAAGACCCCAGAACACAGTGCAAGAAGAGAGTGATACAAAGTGGAATGGAATTGTTGGTGACTTAGCGTCTGGTGCAGCTCATATGTCTTTTGCAGCTCTCAGTGTATCGAGCGCAAGATCAGAGGTTATAGACTTCTCAGCTCCATACTTCTACAGTGGAGTCAGTTTCCTTGCCGCTCCAACGCAGAAGAGTGAAATACCGTTACTTGCTTTCCTGTTACCGTTTAGTCCAGAACTGTGGATCGCCATATTCACTTCTTTGAACATCACAGCGATTGCTGTTGCTGTATACGAGTGGCTGAGTCCGTTCGGTCTGAACCCTTGGGGAAGACAGAGGAGCAAGAACTTTAGTATTTCATCGGCTTTGTGGGTGATGTGGGGATTGCTTTGCGGTCACCTGGTGGCATTCAAGGCTCCCAAGTCTTGGCCCAACAAGTTCCTTATTAACGTCTGGGGAGGCTTCTCCGTCATCTTCGTAGCCAGTTACACGGCCAACATAGCCGCCCTCATAGCGGGGCTGTTCTTTCACAATGACGTCAGCAACTACCACGACCGAAGTGTAAGTACACGTTAAACTTTACAGCCTACGTCATTTACTTGTTTTGCCTGTCTCTAAATTGCCCTTTGAAAGCCAGGGCTAGAGTAATAATAGTCTGGTATTGAATTGTGGCTTGGTTCTAGCACAGAAATTAGTGTCGAATTCCATGGAACATAGTCCTTAAAAATCTGATATGTCAGCCAGTCGCGAAACCAGTTATATATTATGGAACTGTAAGATTGGTTACCGCGTGCACAAGAGCCCGCCATTTGTCCCTATCTTGAGCTGTATCAATCCAACCTATTTCTTTAATGTCCATTTCAATATTATCCTCCCGTCTACACCTAGGTCTTCCAAGTGGTTTATTTCCCTCAGTTTTCCCTACCAAAATCCTATATGCACCTCTTCCCAGCTCTTACGCGCCTCATCCCTCGCTCCGTTCTTTCTTCTTGCTGTTATCACTCAGATAATGTTTGGTGAGGTTTACAGTTCGTTCAGTTCTTCTTTGTACAGTCTTCTAAAGTATTCTGTTACATTGTAGGCTAAATACCTTCGTCAGCACAATATTCTCGAACACGCTGAGCCTGCGTTCTTCCTACAGTATGAAAGGCCAAGTTTCACACTCATGTGTGGATAAGAAGCCAACTAGTTGTCACTTTTGTGTTACCTTTTATTTCTCCTTTAAAGTTGCTCAACATGTTTCGGGCAACCATGTGCCCATCTTCAGGAGCTGACGACTGTGTAGTGTTATCGCTACGTGCTACGAACTCCTCAATGGACACACTACCTGCTGCTAACTGGTTCTGACAGCCTTCCTGCAAACACGGAACAATACCAACATGTGGCGATAAAACTACGCAGTCGTCAGCTCCTGATGATGGGCACATGGTTGCCCGAAACATGTTGAGCAACTTGTAAAGGAGAAATACAAGATAACACAAAAGTGACATCTAGTTGGTTTCTTATCCACATTGGATTACAATGCACGGTCAACCACACATCAGATTTCACATTCATATACAACGACAGGCAAAATTAGAGTTCTATATAATTTGAATCTTAACATTTTTTATGACAAAGGGGAAGACGAAAGATTCTGGACTGAAGGGCGGCAGGTAGTACCTGAGTTCAGTCTGCTCTTAATTAATTAGTGGTTAGGTCTCAAATAATAGTAATGGAATTAGTGCACAAATCGACAGTATTGACCCGGTTTTAAATAACAGATGGATTCTAGCCTATAAATTATTTCGAACATTAAACACTAATTTGTATTCAGCATTGAAAGGTCCAACGGTAGCTCTGTGTCAATTAGCAGAACTGGTTTGTGAACAGAACCCAGGAGACTTGCTTCCAGCTTGCATAGATTTACGGTGTAACAGGTGTTACAATATTATTACTGTAATTTTATTTTGTTTGTGTGAAATAATTACTTAAGTAATGGTTATGTGTGGGTGTTAAATTTTTCTGATAAAACCTCACTGCTTTTCAGCGTCACCATGTTTATGGTTAAACTACTCGTACAAACAGTACTTTATACTAAATGAGTAAGAATACGTCTGATTTTTTCTACGCCAAATTTAAACCTAACTAGTCCTTACGATTCATTAGTTATTTACTTCAAACCGCAAAATAATAAAATGTTGATACATCCGCCATTTTTTATTTTTCAGTAAACAAAAGAAATCTTAACAAAAGCTGTATACTTTCCTCAGGACCCTAAACTACTTGGCACCAAAATGGTAAAAACGTGAGTTTTTCAGTCACGCTATTACTGATTGTAGGAAACTGAAATGTACTGCCTCGACGTGGCCTCTAATGTCATAAGATTTCGTGCCAAGTTTCGTGAAAATCCCTTGAATCATTCGAAACTTGGAACGGGGAAACACAGAGTCTTGATTCTGAAAACATAATTTTCTTGAGTCTACCTGACACGTGTTATATATATATATAACAAGGTTTCATTACAGGGATGTACAAATCCTGGGCGCCAGGTCCCCCAGGCGAATAGTTTTGTACAGTGGCACCTAATATTTGTCAGTACTCAGTATGGAACTTTCCTCTTGTCACTTTTTGTAGCCTAAAATTTTGAGGTTGCCTGTACATTTTTGCGAAATATGTGGGCCCCTGGTTTGTTTAAGATCCTGCGTATGCGTGGAGCCAGTGAGGGTAACAGTGAACTATCTCACGTTTGGCCTATTCCGAATCGAGAATAGAAACAGAACTTTCCGGGACACGAATCAGTAAAGCCAAACCGCCGGGAATGACTCATAGAATTTTGTCACGCGTGTTCCAGATTAGTTTTTTTGTACTCAATGTAAGTTTATATTATTTAGTTAAATCCACTCTAGAATTAACAATTCTTACATTTCACGACTAATATATGAGAACGATGAAGATCAGCTGACCGTAAACATTGGACAAGCATTGTACCCTGGGTTAAATGTTGTGTCGTGGTGCTGTGATTATTGTTTCTATGTGGTGGAGCGTTCCTTTAGCCATGGAAACTGCGATATGTGACATTTAAATTGCAGCACAAAAGTTTACATTCAAACCGTTGCAGCTATGGAATAATTTGAAGACCCCCGGGTAAATGTAAACACTACGATGCCTTCAGTGCGCTCTAGCCATTCAATTATCCTGAAGCGTGTGTCCAGCCTACGTAAACATCAGAAATATGTGTGTGCTGGGAAAATTAATAATATACATTCATCTAGGTTAAACGTAACCACTCTCTATAAGTGAAGTTTGGAATAGATTTGGACCATGGTTTATGTTTGCTTAACGACAGTTTAACTAAGGTAACTTAGTTTCAAGTAGTTGAAGGTTTGTATTTGTTTGTGTTTTATGTAACGAAACTGTTGGTAGCTGTAGTTGCTTAGTCTAGAATGGAATAATGATAAATGAGTGTTATGCGGGAAGCTACATGACATAAATTGGCCGTGGGGTTAATTATACTTACGTATTGCCGCGGTAGCACAGTGGTTAAGGTGTTGTGCTACAAATCGGAAGGTTGCTGGTTCGATTCCAGATCGTGTCATTGGAATTTTTCATTGACATAATCTTTCCGATCGCACCATGGCCCTGGGGTCGACTTAGCCTCTAACAGAAATGAGTACCAGGAGCATTTCCTGGGGATAAAGGTGACCGGTGCGTAAGGCTGACAACCTACCACCATCCTGTGCCGTTGTGACGAAATCTGGGAATCTTAACTTTCTGGAACTCTCTGGGCCTGTCCAGGCCTGTAACGTGACGGCTTTACCTCTACTGCCGCGGAATTTGCCTAGAGGGACGGTGGGACACTTACTTTAGCACAGTCAGGCTACACGTATATGCCGAGATTTGAAACCGGGACCTTCAAAATATGACAGCTGCTCTCGCTTCAGTTTCATGTACCAATATTAGCGCGTATTAAAATAAAATAAAATAAAATATGTACTCCTTCTGAAACAAATATCTCTATTTCGTTTTAATATTGTACTATAAACACAACGGGATGTCCTCTGTCAACAGTAGCGCCGAATGTTAACTCCATTCTCGAATACATTACTACACAATTATTTTTTACTTTATATTTTGAACACCTCATTCTTGTATTGCAGGTACAGTTCTGTTGCTCCACGCTTCATCACAGTAATAATAATGATTTTATGTATATTTAATTAAACGTGGGCCTACATTGCGAAAAAACTTCGTGACATTAACGATATTTATATTGCATTTTGTGCGGGTTTTTTTCAATGAGCACTTTTAGACAAAAGGACCTGTTTTTTCGTCGTGGAAAATTGGGATATATTACATTTATGAGGAACAAGATTAACCCTTATCCTGCTAACGTGGAATATAGGGTGAACTTCTAATAATGTCATAAAATGGCAGATGGTATTTAACTCGGCGTTTAAAGGGTTAAAGACTTTGGAAAAATTGTAATATAAAAATTTAATAGGAAACTATTCGATTAGGTTTCATAAATAAAATGTACACTCACAGCATTTTCTTTATAGTCCACACTACAGTTTTGCGCAGTTGCACGTGGCATGAACAATCCTTTCGCCTAGTTTTGCTTACTACAAAATTAGTGACTTGCCCACTGAATACAATTTTAAATATAACAATCAAATTAAAGGAAATCGCCATCTGAAACTGATGTAAAGATAAGAGTCTGTGTGGACAAGATGATATTTATTCCACTTCGCATTTGTTATTTTCATACGATTAAAATATTGGTGTACCACCATTGAGTCACTTTCTTCACTCATCTTCAAAGGGAAAATACGTTGATTACTGGCATCTCAGTTGCGTCATGGCGCTTGCTTCAATCTGGCTGATAGTACACCCCCAGACAACCGAAACCAGATATATATTAATGAACAAATAATTTGATGTATGTTTGTCCGTGCATCGTTGTATATGAATGAGGGAAGCAGCTCGAGCAGCTCCCCTCATCCCTGACACATAGCCTGCTGCCCTGCTCCTAACAGCCGACCACCAGCAACCGAGGCATTACACATCATATGCGGTAATAACACAAGTATAGTCTCGAGCTCCTGATGATGGGCATGTAAGTTCCCGAAACATGTTGAGCAGATTATAAGTGCAATAAATCATTCAGTAGCATCTAGTTCGTTTTCTTCTCTACGCATAATAAACAAAGAATTTCTCAGTTGCGTTCAGTGTAGGCCCTGTGAATCCTTACTTGGGATCTTCTGTATATGCTGTGTAACTTACATGTGCAAAATCCTAAAACTTCATGTGCCATGGAATTGGGTACGTTCACAGCTCGACTGAAGGTTCCAAAAGTGTTCTTAGCTGCTTACATCTTCTTGAAAAGAAATGGAAATAGAATTCGGGTTTGTAGTGTGACCAGATCATGCGGTTTCATTTCCATGTCACTTGAATTCTGTAAGGCTCGAACATTCAAATCCAATACGCAACTCAATATTAGCCTACAAATTTTCCATATTAACATCTGCATTTTTTACATCGCGACTCTTAATTTGAAATAGTGGTTTCCTTGTTCTGGATATGAATTGATATATAATATAGTTTCCTGAATTTATACATCTCGTAAATTTGTAGTGGCAGAATTAATCAAAATGAAATCGATCGTGCACTGCATCAGTACATCAGTGACGGCGCAGTGAACCGGTATATATATATATATACATATATATATATATATATCATAGCTAATATCCTTAAATGGTGGTCTTCTGTATTCGTACACCGTGTAGTACGTTTCTTCGACGTTTCGAAGGAGCTTGCTGCCTCTGTGTTCAGGGTGACTGAAATGTGTTGAGGTGAATACATCAGCGTTCTGCAACATGGTGTAAGAAACCAGAAAACCATCGACTGCTTAGTACTTGTAAAAACTCAAAAATTATGTTCTGTATGTGTGTGTCTTATTTACATGAATAATTTTCCTTGGATTCTTACGGTTGGTAATTTGTAACTCAGTATTAGGCCTACTTAGTTAATACGTGTAACGTATACGTAACAACAAAGGTTGTTTTGTGCCTCGGATATTGCAACTGCACTGTTCCGTGGGGGAGAGGTAATAAATATCATCCTTAGTGCAAAACGACGTAGTGGTAGCTTCGAAAGAGGCCGACTCCCTGCGTTTTAACCAGCTAATAACATAATCCTACATGATCTTATCGTGTTGGCCTTTCATCCAGGTTTCTCCTTGCGCTCTTTTCAAGCACAGTTGGTACTGCATTTATCAGCTGCTGTAACATTTGCTGAATTCTCCCCACACAGACAGTTCTGCTTACATAAAATTCTCGCAAAAAGAGCGATTACGACACTAAACAACATAAAGCGACTGGTCTTTGAAATGGAGATTGTGTTTGTTTACTGTGAGGTAGGAACTGAATTCATTTGTTTGTGCGTCAAAGGTTTAAACCAGATAATTGAAAGGTTCACGTGAAAGAGATGCGTAATTCACCAAATCACTAATCAGAGTTTTATTTTATTCACCTACACTACACTGCTGTTACTTTGACCACCCACCCCGAATCTAGAGCCGAGGTTAAAGAAAGAGTAGATTTGTACCTCTACTCCCCCTCTGGGGCTTCATGTCCTGTTCTAGATTGAACTTTACTTTTTTGCCTGTTCACTCTTTTTGAACAACACAAATTTTCACTTTATTTTACTTCCTGTGTTTTGTTTTGTGTCGCGCTGTTCTTGCCTGCCTGCTCCTTTATTATTTATTTAACTCTCCTTTCGACTTTCTCCTTTTGCCTTTCTCTCTTATTTGTTTCTTTCGGCTGTCATCTCTTGCCATTTTTAAGAGCGCAACAGAACATTCAGCTTATAGAGAGTGAATGCCAATGCCCTGACAGTCCCTGTGCAAGACGTTAAAGTATGTGAGAAAATGGCTGCGTTACGCCACTAATGCTTCAGCCCGGCGCTAGACGGTAGCTTGAATGGAAGCTGTCGCGCCCGGGTGTCTTTACAGCCTGGAAACGAGCTCCCGGCACTTACGAAAAGGACACTTGGTGCACCCCTGAGTCAGTTTTGGCCCTTTGGAGAGGCGATATATCTCTTACCCTTACCGGGAATCCAGTCACGATTCCTCAGCGCCTAGCACTTTTCCCAGTCACTGTGCCATAACTTTGAAAGTTTATCTCCGAACGGAACTCTGCAGTATAATGAAATTTGTACCGTGTAAGTAGAACTGAAAGTTTTGATTGACGCTTATCGGGTTTCAGTGTTGGCCCCAGTGGTGTTTCTCCATACGTCAAGACAATAATCTCATTCCAAACAATGGACGACGTTTGCATGTCGACTAATTCACAAAAACTTTGTCAGTTTTCGGACCTGGGGTGGGGTGTAGCCATTTTGCTTCACATATCCCCTCCCCCAAAAGAAATGTAACGATATTATATTCAGGGATAATGTGTTTGAAGTGATTCTGGTCAATTTGAAGTGAATGCAGTCTTCGGAGAGACTCGCCTTGAAATATGAGAATTGACAAACAAACTTTGAACCGAATTGCAATACTTGAGGTTCTCTCAGCGGTATGTGACGCAGTATCGCCGGAAGAGCAGTGTTTGGAGGTTTAGAGTGATCGAATTGCCTTATCTTCCCGGTAAAGCGGTACAAGCATAGGACTGCTGGATCCTGAAGATTAAGATATTATGACACTTTGAAATGTCGGGAACTACTAGCCCATAGACACAGTGTCACATCCCCTGAGGCGCCTTCCTTGTGCTCTACAGTAATACTCTTTTTTAGGGTAATTTTGTAAAGGTATAAGAATTAATTACAGTCATCACGTATTTTATCGACGACCGGATGTACATCTTGCCCACATGTGACTTTCATATGCTTTTTCGTAAATGTTCCAGGAAGGGCACTACAAAAAATAATTACATGAAAAGAAATTATATTTGTTTGTTCAAACAAAATGTTTTTCATTAAATTCTGATGTTCTGTCATTTTGTTTCCGATTCAACACTACGTATTCATTAGAGATCATTTTCCATTCTCTGTTCTGGGAACGAGATAAATATTGGACAAATGCAGATTTCCGCTTATTGCGAGTTCCGATCTAAACAGGATTTATTCCATTTGTACGTATCTGAGTGCTGTTTTTCATATCCTGTGGTCAGATGGCGCCAGGTGGAACGTTACACTTTGTCTATTCAATCTTGTGGTGAAATGTGTAAATGTACATGGGATTGGCATGTCCCTCTATAAGGAAGAGTAGGTCGGAGCCCATTATTAGTGTAAACTAACAATTAAATAAATTAAGCAATATTAAATTTTATGTTTATCACGATTTACAAGAATTTTAATTTTACCAAACTTTCTTGACATCCTGAGTAAGCAATAACTTGTGTTTGTAAAAATAACTTCTTTATCTCAGAAGGCCTGATAACTTGCGGACAAACAATTTCGGAAATTTCACATCCCATTTTATGTCCGAAAAGATTTTATAAATAGGCTAGGTGTTTTTTTTTATAAATCCTACAATTCACCCGAATTTCTCCACATCCCGTAACTATGTTCTTTTACCCACTGCCCCCCCCCCCCACCC
>Ga0131853_10023610_pt1 | contig 11101 bp, 7 predicted proteins | sample TergutLab28metaG_FD_92764 | JGI IMG/M metagenome (GOLD analysis project Ga0131853, IMG submission 92764) | Labiotermes labralis P1 segment gut microbial communities from Petit-Saut dam, French Guiana - Lab288 P1 (version 2) (version 2) | ecosystem: Host-associated > Arthropoda: Insects >...
AAAAAAGTTTTTTTTTTTTAATTTGGCGTTGGATACTTTCACTCACATTTATTGCGTAATTCCGATTTTCGTTCGTTCGCTCGACATAATGCTATAAATTGTTTTCAGTGTGTGTCCTATAAACTTCTTCATACATTAGTTGAAATTCTGAATGGAAAAGCATCAGAAGTGTTCGGCCAATTCCGATTTTCAGGTAATATTAAAAACCGTTGACACAACTAAAAAAAATCTGTTTTCCATTTCTTGAATAGACTTTTCTTGTAATCTTTAAATCAGTGTTTCCCACACTTTTTTGCTCGTGGACCCCTTTTGGCTGCGGAAAATAACCACACGTCATCGCATCATTGTTCACGTAAATATTTTTTGGGCGGGTGATATGTATCCGAAATTAAAAATTTATATCTCAGAACAGATTTTAGGTAGGTACTAGCACACCAGTAGCATACGTAACAATGCGTCGCATGATTTTACCTTAATTAAAACGATTGACGCTTGCTTCGTGGGTACCGGAAGTTTCCTAATTAGATATTCTAACGGTAATACGAGAAGAAACTTCGCGAATGAAAGAAGTTTCGCGATTATTTGTCCTTCAACGGAGCCATTGCTGATATGTATGCAGGGATCCCCTTGGGATCCGCGAAGCACACCCTGGGAACCATTGGTCTGGAGGTCCGTAGGAAAATCCAAAAAGTGTCTTAGGAACTCCTTAGATTCGCCTGGAACGCGAAATGTTTACGAGTTCGCTATGGAATTAACTTTTTCTGTCCTAGTAAATGTAAATTATTTTATTCTAAAATTGAATTGTTCTTATCATCCAGCTGTAGGGTGTGTTGTGTCAAATAGGAGACTGTCATGTTTGTATTTATTTTATTTTATTGATTTGTTTAGACCTAATAAAGGGAACCTGTCAATGGCTCAGATGGTATCGAAAATCTTGGCTGTTGTAGGCTGGGTCTTTTAAATAATGACCCGCGAGCGGTGAGACCGCGATGTGCGTCCTTCTCGCAGTAATACTCGTATTCCTGCAAATGTTTGTGTTGGTTTTTAATGGAACAACGTCGAATTTCGTGGCTGAAAATTTTGGGGTGTTTAAGCGTGTTGGGTTGCGTGGTGGAAGGGTAAAAAATGGTCTGTTGCTTTTCCTGCTTCTCCAGGACTTTATACACATTGTACGGTGCAGTGACAACCGTCGACGTTCACGAAGAATGTGGCTTTCACTGTGCCGTCTTTGACGAAACCCGCTGTCTCTCAAAGGCTGTTTTGTGCGTGGACTTTTCTCGTACTGAGTATTATCGAAAATCGAAGAAAAATGTTGGAGATAATGATGAAGTTCCATTTACGCAAGAAATGTAATAATTATGACATTTAGTGCGAAACTTAATTTTCATATTTTGTTGATCGTGCATCCTAATATAATAGTAGTCTTTTTTTAATCAACTTGATACACAATTTCTTAATTTTGTACATTTATTATATTCCTCTACACGTTTCGAGCACTAATTATGCTCACATTCAGGAGGACAATTGCATTAGTACAGCGTCTGGTATAGTCACTCAGGAAACTTGTGGGTGGTCTAGATTAGTAAAATAGATATTTGTTGTATTAACCTTAGAAAATTGTAAAATTCATATAAAATCCAGCAGATATAATTAAAGAGCGTAAGTGTTGATTCGCGACGTACGGACGTCGTGAATCAGCACTTAGCATTATTAGTGCTCGAAACGCGAAGAGGAATATGATAAACACATTAAAATAAATAATTTTCGCATCAAGTAGTTAAAAAAGATTATTATTACGAAACCTATATGTATACTTCTTTTTTACCGAATTTAATCACAGTTGGGTGAAAAGTAGTAAGTAGGGCAAAATTAATTTAGCCCCCAAATAAATTATGGCTTTCAGTACGCCAATTGTCACGAAACACACAATGTCAGTGAACTTGTTTACCGAATTTTATCCAAGTGTGACGAAAAATTTTATTTGCGCCGCTAAGCAAACCAGGGTTTCAACCGCAGCGTTTTCCACTAAAGGCATGGTTGGTGAACGGAAGTACCTAGTAATTTAATGTTCTCAGTTTTACCTATATCGGTAAAGAAATATGGTAATATGAGTTTTAATTTCCTTACAAGATCTAAGTGAAATAAGCCTAGTATTATGGACTGATCGGATTTTTATGACACACACTGCCTTGACAAGGTTTTGTAAAGCGTTTCTCTATTTTATAAAAATTAGACAGTCGATTTGGTCCCTGGTACATTACTACGTCACAGACAGATTGGCGTTGTCTCTACGAAGGGCTTTTTTTTCTTTCGTTCAGAGCGCCGAGAGAATGACATATTTTGTGGTACGTTAAGGAGTTTAATTTAAAAAATAAGGTGGTCCCGTCATAATATTTCATCAAATAAAGGAAGACCACTAAAAAGACACTAAAATGTTCTTGGTGTGGGGTAGGAGTAGGCGGTCTATTATTCGCGATTTTTCGCGTGTCGCAAAGGGGGGGTCTTGGGTCCAAACCCCGGGAAAAGGGAAGGGTGAGTGTATTACGACAAGCATACATACTCGGAAGTTCTGTTGTTGCGGCTGCGACTGCGGTAATTGCGCCTGCACACCATGTGGAAGAAGTATATTTAGTACTTGGAAGCTAGGATTGTCGAGGAGGTATGTAGTAGCAAGTCGTGTAACGTCACGTGTCGGGCAGACGCAGTCGTGTGTGGAATTTGACTCAGCTAACATGTTTCGCTGGTCCCAGTGGCCGCGCGATGTAAAAGTGTGTCTTTCGCTGTGCCGAATTTCACGATATTCACACAATAATTTAATAGAGTTTTTGGGCTTTTGCTCTACGGATGTTTTTCTACCTCGGACGAAAAATGTAGAAAAAGCAGGGTAAGAACTTGTTTATTCCCCTAATTTTAGCATGCCTTAACTGTATCGACTTTTACGAAATTCACAGGAAATTAATGAAATTCTTGGGCGTCTGCTGTGCCATTATTTATGCAGTTCGGATGAAAAATGTAGGAAGAAAGGGGAAGAATTTATGTAAGCTCTTAATTACAGTATGCCTTTCACTGGGCCAATTTTCATGAAACTCACAATCTCTAAAAAATTATTCTCAGACTCTCAATTGAGAGCATTTTATGTAATTGGATGAAAAATGTAGAAAATTACGTTGTACCTAGGTAGCGGCTGAGTGAAATAGGCTAGCGGATGTGGTCGATCGTGTATTAAACTGCGAAGTTACGCAGATGCTGGCGCGAATTAGAGAGGACGATCACCTCGATGCATGTGGGCTGCCGCGATAATTCTTACAGAAATAAGCAAATCAGCGGTGCACGAGCCCGTGAACGAAGGGGGTCGGTTGTATAGCGACGATTGGTAGAATGGTTAAAGAATAATGGATTGAAGAGGAAGCGGTGGTGAACAGTAAGGGTCTGCCTCTAATTTCTGTCTCGAACATGGCCTGGAGAGACTGAAGAAAACCACGAAGAACCTGAGGACGTCCTTTGTCCAGTCGGAAAGTCGAACCGGCCACTCCCAGAATGCGAGTCGGAACTTTCGGTGCTTGAGCCAGTTTACTCTGTGTGATGGCTTTGAGGGATGAATAAGAAGGGGTGTTGCAGGAAGCGGTGGTGGTTTGTTGTGTGGTGCTCCGAGCATCTGCTCGATGTCAAACTAGCATGAAAGTACTTACACAGACCAACGGGGCCACGCTACAACGGAGGATCCATGTCGAACCTCTAGAACACTGTGACACAGAGTGCTAACTACTGCGAGGTTCGGACTGTGTGTGGTCCTTTCTTTAAAGTGTTTCCAAACTCTCCGTGAATATTACAGCAGAGAGACGTTTTACGATAAGTCCTTGTCTGGCACATTTTGCTTGCACGATTTCTGGTCGTAAAGGAGCTTCTTTAACGTTGGAGGTGTAGTTCGTACCGAGGAATTAAGTGGATACATCGGTTATGGATGGTGGTGTTATCCCTGCTGAAATAAAACGTTGGCTGCAGAACCAAGAATATTATTATTTTTCTCAGTGTCGAATGTTGTATGAAGTCACTGGATTTGGTCTTAGCAGTTTTCATCTTAATTTTGTGTAGACTCTACAAGAAGACTTTAACATTCGAACTTAGTCGGAAAATCGGAATATATGATATATCATTCGCAGATAGTGGATGTTTTTGGAACATGGAATACATATGCTTCATTCCAATTCCCCGTCCTATCCGTAACTTCGAATCTGTTGCGAAATTTAACCGCGTGCTGTGATCACATCAGTAGTGAAGAATTGGTGGTAAACTTGCGATAACATATAACGGACAAAATTCAGAATATTTTATCTGACTCGGAAGCAGACTAGTCGAATCTTGAGATGTGTCGTCGAAGTTCACCCACTTTTCCGTGGCGGGAAGGGGGGGGGGGCTGGTGATTGAGAAAGGGTAGAGAAAGATTTAACTGCAGGACATTGCGTCACTTGGTACAACCAAATCTTCATAAGGACTTAATCGGTTGTGTAATCACGTTTCTGTATATTCCGAACAGAAACTGGCGATCTGGTGAATGGTTGTCTCTCTCTAAGTATGCTTGTTTTATCCGAAAATAATGAGCAGATTTACGTGGAATTTGGTATGGAGCATACACGCTTGAGTTAACGGACCAGATACTTCGTGACTGTTTCATTCAGTTATAAATCCTGCTTTACGTGTACTCCAGATTGAATGTATAATTTTTCACAAAGATTGCTCTTGTATATGTGGTGTACAGAAAACGTTCTGGGAAGGACGTATGGCGTGTACTTTGCTTCAAATACCAGCAAGAACTGTTGATGACCGCAGAATTTGATAGCGCTTTCTGTGCATAATTCCCAATAATAGCGATGCGAACTACGTTATGTTGTCAGATACATCACCGTTAGCACTGTTTCCGTGTTTATAATTGTGTAAGAAGTTTCTTGTATATCATGTTGGTATTTTTATAATATATATATGTCCACAAAAATACAGCATAGCCCAACTTACATCTCCATTGATTTGCTAGTTATTGTGACACAGAAAGTCGTTTATAGATTTAGCTTTGTTTTCTTGGTGTTTATTTTACATTTTACGAAAGAAGTGTCTCTGCGAAACCGCATATTTTATATCTTGCAACATTTTTGTTGTTTTGTTTTACAGGACATTGTCAGATCATTGGTGGTTTCTGTTCGATATTCATGAAAATTGGGTGTTACATTGTACCTATATGAGTTAGAGTTAAACACGTGGATTACTGTTTGTCTAGATAATAAGTGCCAAATTTAATTCAGACATTACTGTAAGTGAAAATAAAGTCAACATTTAGTTACTACACATTTTATTACATCAGCATTTCACGGTGTTTAGTGATTTTAACTGAATTCTCCATGCTTAATTTAACTTTCTGATTACACTTGTTGACAGGTAAAAAGAGTAAGTTTATAGCAAGTTATTATATATTTATCTTCAGTAGCTTACCACTGTTTTTGTTTATCTTGACTGAATTGAGAGCTGAACTTTGTGGTTAAAGTGGTTCAGGAATAAATACTTAAATACAGTACAAGAGTAATCACCAGATAGGAACGTTTGTCGGTCCTTTGCCTTTGTGATGATGTCAGAATATCATGGTCTAAACATTTGAAAGTATGTAGGCTTTGGTTAACATTGTATTATGTAGTGCAGCTTCTGTATTGTAGGCAGTATTTGAAGTGTAAATTGCCAATTAATATTCCTCAACAATTTGTCACTCTCGAGGAGTTTGACTTTTCTGTCTCGTGACCACACCATTTGTCTACTCCACCTTCTAAGTGGATTTCCATGTCCAAACATTCCAGTTTACGTTAGGTGGCTTTGAGTCATTTTTTGTCTTTTGCATTCGTTATTCCTTCATCTGTCATTATCATAAAATTAAAAATTGTACTTTTATTCCTTCAGTATATCCTAGTACAGTTTTGTGTAACGGTAGCGTTCGGAAAGTACGAGGTTCAGAGATCGGCAGGGATGCTTGATGTCTTGAATAAGACTTTTCTTGTTTTTCCGTAGTCTGTTCAGGGGAATACCAAATTTATTTCTAGCGTCTCTTTCCAAGTGTCCCATCTCATTCAACGCAGTGAAATCTCTGTATCTGAAGTGGCGTTGCTATCCAAAGACTGAAGCGTTTACGCTTTGCATATGTTATATACAAGTGTGATGTGTTATATACAAGTGTTTATATTTACACTTATAGGAAGATTTATGTTTACAGATTACAGTCATATATGTGCGACAGTAATTGTAGAATGCAGTTTTAACAAGTTAATTTTATGAACGGGTGTTATAGTGTGCTTTCATAATCTTTCCTAAGAATGAAAACCCAAACCAAGCGATAACTGTCAAACAGGAAGGGAACAGGCATGTATCAGCTTTATTGCTATGGCAGCTAAACGCCGACCTGGAGGGAAACACAGTATTTCTGTTCCCTAAATTTTTCCTTAATTGGGAGCTTAGTAAATCACGCTTCCTTAAAAACAATCCTTTGGTTGGATTGGAAACATTATTTTCGATTAGATCCTTTGTAAATCATTGTGATCCATGTTAGTGTTTGGGCTTGACTGTAATAAGTATATACAGTTTTAAGTTCTTGTTCCTAAGCCTGGAAAGGCACTCTTAATCTGGACATTCAGCCGTCCAGACCGGTCTGTACTCCGGGGAGTCAATATAATAAATTCTTTTGTTCCGGCTCAACTGTTGTAATATCTATTACCTCAAGAATCACACTCATCGCTCTCCCTCGGTGACATTCACAGTATCTGCCCAGGTGGAAACATCAATTGGTAATTACCCACATGCAGATGCAACAGTCAGTTTTACTGCAAAGGCGAACTAATATATGGTTTCTGACCTTAGCCAAGTAGAGAGGCAGCCACTTTGGGAAGGAAGTGACGTCACATTCACGTGTCGCAAAGAAGCAAAGCGGCTTGGTCAATGATCTCGTGACGTCACATTTAAACAAAAATGGCCTACAAACTTCCCTCCGGCGGTCAAGTGATGTAAACAAAGATTGCGGAAAACGTAATTTCGGCAGACAGTGTGGCGCCTAACCTAATTTTAACCTCTGATATGTACACAAATAACGGAGTATGTAAACAAAAATGGCGGACTATCTTGCCCCAGGCGGTTAGGTGGTGTAAACAAGGATGGCGGATTACCTAATTTCGGCGGTGTAGCGCCTAACATAATTTTAACCTTTGATATGTAAACAATTGACGTGATATGTAAACAAATATGGCGGGCGACCTTGCCCCAGGCGGTCACGTGATGTAAACAAACATTTCGCCTGACCTAATTTCGGCAGACACTATGGCGCCTAACCTAATTTTCACCTCTGATGTGTAAACAAATGACGTGGTGTGTAAACAAATATTGTGGGTTACCTACTTTTCGTAGACGATGTGGCGCGTAACCTAACTGTAATCTCTAATATGTAAACAAATATGGCGATGGTTTCGAGATGTAAACAAATGTAACATGTAAACAAATCTGGTGCATGGCCTAATTATGCCAGACAGCTCGGCGCCGGCTATTGTTTTGAGTAAGAGGCATTTTAAAATTTGTTCTAACCTTAATTTCAAGTCCGCTATTTTCCAATATGGCTATCAGAGCGGTACTTTTATAATTTGTGCGAACTAACTTTCATTTTGAATTGTGCCTTTCGCCATTTTGAATGAGCGCCACTTTTGAAATTAAACTCAAATTTAAAGTGCACCATTTTACAATATGGCTAACAGCGCGGTATTTTTTAAATTTGTGCCAAGAACTTAAATTTGAATTGGCGCCTTCCGCCGTTTTGAATGAGCGCTACATTTAAAATGAAACCTAACATTAAGCTTGAATTGACGCTTTCCAATGTGGCTTCCAGCGTGCGAGTTGTAAATTAAACCTACCTTTAAAGTTTACCATTTTACAATATGGCGGCCAGCGCGGTACTTCTAAAATTAAATCTAACATTAAGGTTCACCATTTTACAATATCGCGAACAGCATGCTAACTTTAAATTAAACTTTGTATGAATTTGTGTTTCTTACAACAGTTGGCCGAAGGGGAAAGATTGCGAACTCATAATTGAAATATTCTAGGTTCGAATCCTGCTGCTTTAAACATCACTTTTTTTAAAAGGATCCTATCTCAGGTATAAAGAAAATAAATAGACACACATTTTTGCAATTTACAAACATATATACAATGTAGGATTGTATTATTATTTGTGCACTTAGATTACTTACTCAGCAGTGAGGTCTGTAGCCGAATAATGTTTTGCTTGCGGTGTGATTAAAAACGCGTAAATTCTTTAACACGCAATTTCATTCTACACTTACAGTTTGATTGGGTGGTGAGTAAACTTTGTAACTCATCAACACATAGTAATTTTAAACTTGCAGGTCCGTCTTTCACACATAATTTACATTGTCACTGAGCTTCTCGAAAAAAAAATTGGGAATTCTTTGTGCAGTATAATATGTAGAACTTACGGTTTTTATACGATACATTGAAGAGTACCGCGTTTACAATGTGCAGCGGGCCAGCTTTTTAGGTATTTCCAAATAACAAATGTAACGTTCATACACACGGTCATTCATTGATGTCAGTACTTCATTAGTGATAGAGGTCACACGCTTGTTGATGCACACAATAACGTAGGATAGCGACGATAAACGCATTCTTTTTAGCACACTTGACCCAATTATTAGTCCGGATGGCTGTTGTGGAAAGTGTTTTGCTTCAAATGATTGTGCTGTTGTCTCATTCCTCGATGATAACGCGAAATAATTTTGTGTATTCTTTTTATAAGTAACACTGTACTATTTACCGGCAATACATCTTTGAACATAATCCGCGTGATTTAACTTTCGACTGCAGAAAACGTAAAAAATTAATTTCCTTCACAGGGTTCAGAATACCTGCCGTATAACTCGTGTACAGACCAAATGAACCACAACCACACATGGTCGTAACAATATCATTGAAGAGTCATAATCAGTTTGTGTTCTTAACTTGAAATGTATTGTACCAAACACCTTGTCCTACAGTATAATTCAAGTCTTTACATAAGCGTCCGATGCTGTAGCTTGGAAGGAACGAAACGTCGCAAAAGTTTATAAAATCGATTTATGTAACTTTTACGACTGACCACACGAGGCTTGCTGGTGTACTTCAAGAACGGACTAGACTACCACTACTGAAGCTGGGGGTTCGTGTTTGCCTCGGGGAAAGCAATTTAGAACAGTCACACTGAAACTCTTACCTGGTGTAACTATACGAAATAGGAACGGCTGCACGAACCACACTCGCTGTACATTAGTTTGTTCGAGGAGGAACGAATAATACGAATGCACGTCCTTTTGTATGTAGTATGTAAACACATTTCGGACTCCATATTGCATACTCCCCCTATACCGAATCAGTAATTTTCCAATCGTTTAGACTAACACCGCATTGGAAACTTATTGTGTCGTGTTTTTCTCCTGTAACAAAAACTGTTATGATTAAAGCTTTGTAGGGAAATTTTGTGTTTTCAGTGATGTTTTTTGTGCTTATGTTGGTATTAAGTTGTTGCTCATCAAGAAGGCGTAATAAACATTGGTCCTCCTACAAGCCGGATCTGTTAACCACGAAGAAGGCTGAATTACGTGTGCAGCGTCATGTAAAAGAATATCTAGGAATGTAATATTACAAAAAACAGTTGAAGACATAAGTTGTAGTGTTCGCATCTAAAGGCGAAGTGAAGTGAAGTGAAATACTAGTTTCATGTAAGCTCTGACGTCATCGTTGATACAAAACATGCAGGTGAGAGGAAAAATTTAATACGCGTTTGTGCTAATACAAAAGGTGCATTTACAAGACCAGAAAGGTTTGTAGAAAACTATTTAATAGATCCAAAGCCTGAAGAATTAGAAGCGAGACTTAAATTAATTAAAGAAAATTGGGAGAAATACTCTGAAGCACAGGATGAATTAGAAGAAATAGGACATGATACTAACAGTCAGCAACAACGTGATGAGATGTAGGTATTGTTATCTGACAGGATTTATCGAAACAAAAATGAAAGAACTGGAACTGACAGAGGTTCCTGAGCCTAATGTTACGACTGAGCTGGTAGTAAAACCAAAACTTCCACAATTGTCAATACCTAAGTTTAGTGGTAATTTGCAAGAATGGGTTACATTTAAAGACACATTTTTGTCATTAGTAGCTGACATTACAACCATTCGTAACATTCAAAATTTCACTATTTGGTTTCAGCTATTAATTGGGATACAAAAAGTCCTATAGCATATCCCTGTAAAGGATTTGGAGTTGCATGGGAGATTTTTTTAAAGATGCGGAAATGAAAGGCTAATAATCAACACACACATAGACGGTATTATGAAATTACCTTGCTTGACCTCTGAAAATTCAAGTCAGCTACGTCACGTAGTAGATACTACCAAGTGCAACTTAGAAGCTTTAAAGGCAATGAAACAGAACACTGAGAGCTGGGACATGATCATCATTTATACTGTAGTACAAAGACTAGATATCAAAACAAAGAAGGAATGGGAGCTTCACATGTCTAACAAAGAATTGCCAGCAGCTATACAATGTAGTTTTGTTTTATGGAATTAAATAACTTTTTATTTTATTGGAATATTTTAATTACGTGCCTGTTTTATTAGGCTAAGCTATAATTTACAAAAACCCGCATACCACTGACGTAAAACCATTTTGTTACGGTGTGAGCACCTCAAGTAAATTTACAGTTCAGTTTACCTGTCGCAGTTACGTAATACCTTACTCTAGTTTAACATCATCTAATTACTGTTTGTTTTCTATAACCTTAAATGTTTTGTTTTCCTTAATATGTTCCAACATATGTTTAACCATAAATGTTTATGGACATCTTGAAAATAATTTTTGTTAATGCAGTGAGATTATATTTAGGGCCATATACAAGAGTACATTGAAAGATGAATTACAGTAATTAAATGAGAGGGAAATCCGTCACTGCATTTTACCTCCAGAAAATCATACGTCACCAGACCACTCTCCCCACCCCAATCACTAGAGACACGTACGGTGGTGG
>Ga0131853_10023611_pt1 | contig 11101 bp, 11 predicted proteins | sample TergutLab28metaG_FD_92764 | JGI IMG/M metagenome (GOLD analysis project Ga0131853, IMG submission 92764) | Labiotermes labralis P1 segment gut microbial communities from Petit-Saut dam, French Guiana - Lab288 P1 (version 2) (version 2) | ecosystem: Host-associated > Arthropoda: Insects >...
TCTTTTCCTGCCAAGCGCCGCGCAGATAAATAGCTTATCATACCTGTCTGCTCTTGTCAACTGCTTGCCGGAGAGGAACTCATTTCATTCTTTCTATTCTTTCAGCCTTTCAGCCTTTCAGCCTTTCAGCTTTTCCTTCAGCTTTTCCTTTTGTCCCTCAACGAGCGAATCGGACGCTATTATAGTTCCCTTATCTTTTCATGTCAAGGGGGATCTTATATAATTTTTGCTGGAATTATTTGGCGTGCGCAAATGTGTGAAAAAACTCTTTTTTTACGCAACAAATATAACAAAATTAGCACCATTTTATCGTAGCATAAAGCGTAGAAACACACGGGATAATGAATAAAACCGATTGCCAAGAAAAAGGGCTTCTGTCCCCTCATTTCCGAGGACGAAGCCCACTTTGCACCATCTATAATTTCCTATGCTTCTGTTTCATGGCCATCAAATTTCAACATGACCGATATCATAATTATCTCTTGCGTACAAGGTAATACCATGGGCGGAGTCATAAGTGCTCTTAGCTGCATGCCGCTATTGTCAGATTTAATGGTTTTGATACTAATGATGAACCTTTTTCTAGTTTTGATATTTTGGTCAAAGGTTTCCCTATGCACACAGGATATTAATAAACATTAACCTCATCCACAAAGAACCACGCCGGAAATCCGACACCATAGTGCCATGTAGGGCAGAGGCCGATTGTAGCTATTTTAACTTTTACATAGCGTGCAGCTATAGTATCTTCAGCAGCTACAGATACATTTACATATTTAATTTTCGCCTCCCTATCTTCGGCTATATCTACATGCCCAATAGGCTTAAATGCCGTACCGTCTGTAGATGCCAAACATGTCATGCTTTTGGGCAACAAAATCCATGACCCAAGGTGATGCAGGAAGTCAGCTTCAATCTGTTGTATTTTTTTAATTTCACCTAAATCTATAACAAATTCCGCATCATTGCCGCACCAGCCTACCCAGCTTTCGTTGAAAGTAGCACCGCCATACAGGCCGTCTGTTAAAGCGGTGCCTGCGATTTCGTCGTATGGTGGGTCGGGCGGCGAGATATATGACACGGGACACCCACGCGCTAGGCTTTTGCGGGCATCTGTTAAGTAGCGCTGTGTGTAAAGTTCATAATATTCGTTTACTGTGTTATTGCGCTCGTTTAATGAAGTTACATTAAACTTGACGGCTCTGTCTCTAAACAGGCACAGTAATTTAGTAAGTGCTTTTATGTCACGGTCGGGCTTGGTGCGGGATATTTCCAACTCGGCGTACATTATTGGTAGTCTTGCCTCTTGTATACGCTCAAGGAATGTTTCGCCTTGGGTCGCTTGCTCTGCATTATCGAACAATTCTTTGTATTGCTCTAGCATGGCGCTATTCAGCATTCCGTCTTTATGTGTAATTGGCGTATCATATATCCATAGGGATTTTTTGCTTTTAATCAGCGCTTCTTCGCGCAGCTTTATATATTGGCGGAGATAGGGGGCCGCCGCTTCGCCATAGTATTTTTTTAAGAAGGTTTGCATGTGGTGCTCTAAGTCAGCGGATGTATCCCACATTAATTTGGCTACCAAGTAGGCACGAAGTTCCGAAAAGTCGCCTCCTTTTACACTGTTAATTTGAGAGAAGTGCATCGTGGCGTTGTTTTTCCGGAATAATTTGATATTAGGCTTTAGAACATGGAAATTGGGAAATGGCGAAATATAATTATCAAAGTTGATGCCATAGTCCCATACGAAGATATTATTGGATATAGCGGCCCAGCCTTCCATGTCTTTTACGAAGGATTGGCCAGAAGCATTGCCAGTTAGAGAGACTTCACGGTGGCAATCGATACTGCACAGCATGATATTAACATTGGGCAGGGGTTTTATATGCCTAGGTGGAGATACCGAATACAGATAGGCAAGAGTAGAAAATTCCTTATCGGGGAAGCGCGTGGCCAGCTTATTTAAGAAATAGATAATTGATCCTGATGGGCCACCTTCATGATCATCTATGGCTTTGCATGCGTCACACTGGCAGTGGTTTTGGCTGTCGTTTTGGCTCACAGATATAATGTGCCTGTCGGGATTGGCTTGGAATAGGTCATTTATTCGGGAGGCAACTATTTCGAATACATCGGGGTTTGTGAGGCACCACTGAGCAGCAGTGCCGGGACGGCGCTCGCCGTTGATGTAGGCGTAATACTCGGGGTGAGTATCGCCAAATTCGGAGGCAGGGAGTATGCGGTTGAAGGTGTGAACCCACATATTTTGAATGAATACTTCGTTTGGAGATTTAAGGCGGTGCCATAGTTTATAGATTGGGTCGTTTTGGCTGTAGGTGTTTATTTGCCTATAGCGGAAAGAAGGATTTTCGATGCGGCTTATATTTGCGGGGATTTGCATGTCACTTGCCGGGTGGATGGTGTATGTGTTTTCGGTGAAGTAGTGGATGCCGAAATAGTCTTCCAGCAATGTAACTACCCCGTATATGCTGCCCTTTCCCAGACCGGGTATTATGCGGATATATCCATCAGTTGTAGTTAAGGCGAAGCCATCCTCTGTAATCTCAGCTGCATCAATGCCGGCAATAGGTAGCTGAAAATTGCCGATTAGGACATCCCCAAGCATAATCTCACTATCGGAAGATAGGATTTCTGGCTTTGCGCCTGTTATCCGGCACACAAAGTCTTGCAACAATTCTGCGGATTGAAGGTCAATGGAGTTTACGGTGTCCACGAGAATGCGAGAGAGTGCTTGGTTATTTTCCACGATTTTAATAATGAGGGCTGTGTTAGAATTCATATTTTTCGCCTCCGGTATAAAATAATGACACGCTTTGAATTGGCTACATCTCGTTGTAAATGCGATAACATCGGAAAAGACATAGCCATTGGATATACAGTATTTCTCCCGAATGTTGGTCATTTAGGCCTGCAAATTTGCGTGCTTTTGTCCATTGTTTTTTTGTGAAAAGACGGGCTAAACCTGTGCCGTTATTTTTTGTTGCATTATATATGAAGCTATGGTAACGCCGCAACTCTACATAGGGGATGTCGTGGGGAGATTTCATTTTAATATGCAATAGCACAACATCTACGCTTGGCATGGGATGGAAATCTTCACGGGCAAAATGATAGATAATGCGCATATCAAATTGCGGCTTCAGGAATAAAGAACGCGAATTTTCATGCGGGATGCCCATGAAGCGCTTGGCTGCGCCTTTTTCAACTACCAGCCACGCTTCTGTAGGTGGATTAGGGGCTTCAGTAAGCCTCATTATTATTCTGGTAGTTTGGTTAAAGGGGATGTTTGCGAATACCTTGTATGGGCCGGTGGCGGGAAGATTCCATTTTAGAAAGTCTTGGCAGTAGAGCTTTAAATTGTGCGCCGCTTCATATTTATGTTTTAGTTTAGCATGGAGGGATTTATCAATTTCTATTGCGGAGACCTTGCTGCAGGCCTGCAATAACACGGCAGTTATGTGGCCTTTGCCCGGGCCTATTTCTATTACATGGTCACTTTCAGTTATATTGGTATTGCGGATTAGGCGCCGGATTGTTTTTGCGCTGGTTAAGAAATTTTGAGATACCCATATGGGGGGCCTGAGATTTTTGGACATAAAAAATACACCTCTTTAAATTCGAATTAGCGAACATAAAAAGGCGTGCTTAACCAAAGACCGCCGCGTTGTTTGAAGCCGAGTTTCGGCTTATTCAAACAAAACGACTAACTGCCACTTTTGCTTAGCACACCTTATTTGCTGTTGCGAATCCGAACTATACATATCATCGGTGTATAAATGCCTCCATTTATGTTATTTATACCCACAGCAATGGCATTGGGTTATGCGGTGATTTTACCAAATGACTTGCCATCTGTAAACTCAACAAAAGTTGAATTTCACCGTTGTGGCTCTACATATATTGTAATATGATTAATATTGCTAATATTCCCTCCTTTTCTAATATAGGGGTAATACTTATTCGCAACGCTGTAACGAGAGAGTCTTAAACGCTACAAAATTATCGGGGCAATCCAATGCTTTGATAATTTTATCAGCACAATCCTCTATTGATTCGTTATACGTATTTACTGTTATATCGTATGTGTCTTGTGGGGTTAGCATTGATAATTGACTTTCACCCATCCCGACCCAACGGTCTTTTCGTTCTTCTTCCCTGCGCCGAAGTTCATCAAAATCCTTTTATAGCATAATACATTCCTTTTAACGCTGTTTGATATGTTGCGTCTGCGTCAACACTAACAAATTTATCCGGCACACATGGTTTGTCCGTAAACATGTCATTTGAAAGAACATAAAAAGGTTCTAGCAATCTATCTTGTAATGCTTTGGCCAATGTACTTTTACCAGCACTAGATACTCCGTTAAGCCATATAACATTTCCTTTTTTCATTTATTTGAACCCTCTCAAATATAAATTTTCTATGCCATTCTACGCAGTAATTATAACATGTCAGCAAACAAAAGGCGTATTGTGTGCAATAATAAAAAGGCGTTGGATATCGTGTGATTGTATCAACCCCACCATCCAAACGCCCTGTATTTTTCTTACATAACTACGTTATATACAGTTTTAGATACAAGGCCCACCACAGGCAAAGGCGAAGTTGCCGCAAAAGGGGTTATAGCGGTGTTTACGGCAGGCCCTGCTAATCTATCAATCGAAAGCTATTTATAAGAAAGTCCCAATGGCTTGGCTCCCAATGCCCTATCATTTCCAAGTATTCGGCGGCGGCTTCGCTATCGGGGTCACTATAATTAAATTCAACGCCGCTTGGGAAATTAACATAGTAGGTATATCCGCCAGTCTGCGCAAAAAATATTGAACCCCCTGCCATTGTAGGAGCATAATCATAGGTAAAATGTTCGCCTGTAGCCCTGCCAAGAGTAAACAGCCGTCCGCCGTATTCAAAGCCATAAAGGATATAAAGTTCATCCCTTGTAGCTATATGGTATATACTTGCGGTATAAAGAGGCCCGCTGTCAAGCTCGAAGGAATTCTTTTCTACGCCATACTTTCCTTCCCAAAAAGCCGGAAATACAACAGAAAACCCAAGGGTATCAAATTGGTGAAAAACTCCTTCCGGTTCATTAGATAAAGGCTGTTCGGTTGGTTCCGGTTCGGTTGGTTCTTGTTCTGATGTTTGGGTCTGGCTGGGTAAAGCCATTTCACCGTCATCATTAATGTTTATAGTACCATTTCCATTGCAAGCGGCTAAGGCAAACAGCATAACCACTGTAAAAGCTGAAAAAAATAAGTACTTCTTCATTATAAATTCCTCCATTTTTAGAATTCAAGCTCAAGCGCAAGAAGGGTGAATTGTGCTTCAAATACCCAAAAGGAAAGCATCGCACTTTCACCGTTAGCAAAAACCACACCTACAGTAATATTGACAAAGTTATTGGAGAAGTTACCCCCTGTTCTAACGATACCGGCAAATATTGCTGTATTGTTTGAAAATCCTGTTTCATTCAGCAGCGCCAGCGAAAATTCGATTAATATATCCTCATATTCGATATCCAAATCTAAGGGCAGAGGTTCCGCCCACCAATCACCATAAATATCAAGGGCTTCTTCAAAGCTTATTAGTAAATGGGGCGGTGCCTGTTGTGATGTATTCCGCTGGCGGAAAATAGCTTGCGCTTATCAATCCCCCTATTTCAGCATCAATATAGAATATAAATGGATGAGTAAAAAAGTATCCGCTGCCTGTGCTTTCGGGAACCCGGCCAAACCACGGCGGGATATGACTATCTCCATTTACGCTTGTCCCAATGGGGCTTGCAGTTAGGGAAAACGGCATACCTTCCCAATTACCCCAATCATGCCGAAAAACTGAAAAATACTTATTAAGGATTATCATTCCGATTTCTTGCGCTTCATTGGAGTCGGCGACCCTAGTCCCGCGCCTGTCTGTATGCCAGTTTGTAATATTAAAAATTGTCGCATCCGTAAAAGCGTCAGAACTAACACTTGATGGAGTATCAATTGCCAAAACCCTATCCGAAGAAAACCCAACAAGGAAAACACCTACAATAATAACAGATATCACAGCAACCCAATTTGCAGACCTCTTGAACCTTAATACATTTACTATCCTTTCCTTAACACTGCTCTCACCAGAAGCAAACGCAATGGGGCTTAGCAAACTAGCTCTTTTCATAGACAGATCTAACAAAGACATTGAATAATCCTTTCGTATATCCTTGTTTGTCTTTCTCAGCACAGCTTCATCACAAGACATTTCCATATCTTTTGACATAAGGAAATAAGCAATCCACATAAGCGGATTAAACCAGTGCAGGGCAAATACGATATACGCAAAAGGTTTAATGAGGTAATCCCGCCTTTTTATATGTATCTGCTCATGCTTTAGGATGTAATCATGCCTTGATGGGTCTATTGTGGTAGGAAAATAAATTTTGGGACGAATAAGCCCAAAAACAAAGGGCGTTTTGATTCTGTCTGTTTCATAAATGTTATCTCGTATAAGCGTAGCAAAGCGGACACGTAACATAAGGCTTACATATCCCGTTACCGCATAAGCTAATAAAATAATAAAACCGAAAAGCCAAACATATCCTGCTGCCTCGATAGCGGTGACTATTAGGTTTGATTCGCTTACATGCCCTATAACGGGCATAGTGTTATCAGCGGTTACACTAAGAGACGCGTCAACAAACTGCACACCTGTATTTGTAGATACAATATCCCGCGGTATTATGCTTATAGGTGCAGGCATCATGCTAAAAACACTTTCAAAGCTAAATGAGAATATTAACCGGAACATAACCACGCCCCAAAGGGCATACGAAAATATTTTAGGGGCTTTTCTTAGTGGAATACGTACAATCATAACCGCTAAAGCCACAATACTTGCGGTTATGCTCATGTTCAAAACCGTAATAAATATCTCTGCCAATTTTTCACCGCCCCGGATGCATGGGCGAACGACCAGCCTCATCAATCACTGCCTTTATTTTTTGCGCTTCTTCCTCAGACAATGAATTGTCTTGCAAGAAAGATGTAATGAATGATGGCATAGAATTATCGAATACCCTATGAATTAATGCACCGGCTTCGTACTTCTGCACGTCCTCCTTTGCTATCAATGTAGTTACTGTAGCTTTTTCATTTTTCATAATGCCGCGTTCACAAAGTTTTTTTATCATTGAATAGGTTGTTGGTTTTTTCCAACCAAGCTCTCTTTCGCATATTCTTGACAGCTCGGTTGAGTTGACAGGTTCGTGCGCCCAAACAATGCTCATAAACTTGTATTCTGCATCGAACAACTTTAGTAAGTTTTCCATGTGTTCACCTCACCTCAGAATGGACGGTCGCGACCGACCGCTCTAGTCTATCACGACCGACCAATCTGCGTCAAGCGTTCTTGCGTTTCTAATACTTCAACCACTTGGTCAAGGCGTTCTGGTTACCTCGCGTTGCTTTTCGCCAACGAATATCAAATCCATCTTATTTTTGCCCGTTATGATGTAATCAACGGTTTCGGTATCATCAAAAAGCAGCTTAACTACTTGCCCTCCGTGGTCGTATCCAACGATAAGGCAGTGTGTACCCATATCAGTTCCTGCTAAAAGCCAATCTGGCATATCGTTCAAATTTGTTAACAAAAGTGTCAACAAAAAGCCCCTATAAATTCTATGGGAAAATATTTCGCATATGGCTTGACATTCCATAATGTTCGTGTATAATAGACACAACATGACAGAAATCGAATATCTGGCAGATACATAACATGTTGTTATGAGGGGCGATTTGTATTGATTTATCACAGGATAATAACCAATATTAGAACAAAACATGGTCTCACTCAGGAAAAATTTGCAGACGCACTTGGCTACGAGACAGATTACATAACAGCGCTGGAAGACAATTATGTGCAAGCAACTTTTGAGTTTGTTACTAGGCTTATAAACAAATTTGACCTGCATGATTCCGCCATTACAGAAGACGCGCACGCGACTCTAATGGACAACCTAAACATATTTAAGCATAGAATAGATTCCGGCGAGTTAAAAGAAGCAGCAGAAATGATGCCGGAGTTGGAAAAGAAAGCGAATCTCTCATATAGCCCTGCTGTAGAGAATTATTTTGGGTTGTTTGCCGCGTACTACTATATTACGGTAGGGAACAAAAAGGCCTTAGGCGAAAAAATGAGCGCCCTAAAAAAGCAGACCAGTAAGTTTAATGCTAGGCACAGGTACTATTATAATCACCTAATAGGCATGCGCGAATTTAATGCGCAAAGATACAAAGAAGCTTTGAATGCATTTCTGAAAGCCGAAAAACTAGACGAGCACTTAGAGTGGAATGATGTAAGGTTTAGTTATGGTTATGGTTTATGTCTATCTGCAATGGGCTATATATCCAGAGCAGTAGAGTATTTTAGAAAAGCGAGACATATGTCATCGTGGGTTAAGGGTTATGATGGTAAGTCTAACAGTTGGTATGAAGTGGATATTGATTGTAGCTTAGCGAATAGCCTTAGCAGAACAGGAAGAATCGATGAGGCATTGCACATACTAAGAAATCGTCTCAAGCTTGAAAAGAAAAAAGATAATGAGAAAGCGAGACTAAGTCCTGTATATCTAAATATCGGTATAGCCTACCTTTATGCTAAAAGATACAGTGATGCCATCAAAAATTTTGACACAGCTTATCAATATCCAAATCAGTATAATGCACATAAAACTATGTTGTATCATAAGGCATTAGCATTAATTGAAAGCGGAAATATTAATAAGGGTTTGATTTGTATACGAGAAGGCTTGAAGGTCTCGACAGAAGATATATGGAATGTATTATTGGAGGCATTGGAATGCTCCGTAACACTTTCAGACTCAGAGTCATTGAAAAATATGAAAACAATTGCCATACCAAAGCTAATGAAATACTACCAATATGCAGAAGCAGCCAAATATCATAAAGAACTTAGTAATTTCTATATCAAAATGGATGATAAAGATATGGCCCTTTCTCATAGCTTTGAAGCAATTAATGTGTATGAGCAATTATATGAAGAACGTGTTAAAGGAGGGTTGTAACAATGAAGAAACGTTTATTTGCTATTTTATTGGCACTCATGATGATTTTAAGCATGTCTGTGACGGTGCTTGGGGCTCCTGTAGGCGGTGTGCGTCCACCATATCTCCCTTCACGCCCAACATCTATCTGCATAGACTGCGACTGTTACATTGATATCCCGGAAATGCTGCAACCTTAATACTTTAGCACCACCCAAACAAGACAACTATTATGCCCAAATAATAGGCACAAAGCCAATATGCGTGAGTTGGTATATAACAAAGCCGCTATCACAGCATACATAGGGCAGATATTTGTAGCATCAAAATAGGATGTTCTTGCCTAAGTACCGGCACAAACCGGTATGCGTAAGCTGGAAATAACGAAGCCGTTATCGACAGCATACACAGGGCAGATTAATAATAGCTTGCTCATTGTGGCAAGCAAGGAGGCCTTTTGCATGAAACAACGTATGCGCGATTTCACCACATATTTGGTTATGCACGACGCTTGTTACTGCCCCGCGAAACATGAAACCGGGTACGGCTTAAGCACCTCCAAAAACATACAGGCACACAATGCCAACGCAGGCCATATCGCCACCCTCAAACGGCATGCCTGTTATTTAACCACCCCCCAATTTACTTAAAAGGAACAGCCACCTGTACGCGCCCCGTACATGAGTGGCTGTTTCTTTTTAAGTACATCCTAGTATGCATTATGTTTAATCTTGCGCAACAAAATGTACCATCAACACATAACTATTAGTTGGATGAAAATAGTCCATTATACACGCAAGGATGCCAGCATATTGCGATTGTGCGAAATAACGCTAGGGGTTAGCGTATTTCATATATGTAACACCGCAAGTTTAAATGAACCGGCATTATTTGCCGGCCTCCCAAAGAAGAGCAGATGTGCTGCACTAAAGCGGTTAGTTGTTTTGGCAAAAGACGTTACTGCCCTTTGGGGAGCTACAATTAAATAAAACAAAAACCGGCACATTGACTGCCGGTAAAGGAGGCTACTTTATGCTGACAACAGCAAACATAACTTTCGTTTCCCAAGAAACGATATGCCACGAAAACCGTGGAGCATTGACATTGGAGTATTACCTGCGCGGGCACACCGGGCCGGATGGCGAAACCCAATACGGAATGCGTATAGATATGCGCAACCCGGACGGAGAATTGCTGGAAAGAGATGAAACCACAGGCCTTTCTACCTCTATAGCTGATGTGGCCGAACTTGCCAAGGCTTTTGCCAAAGGCACAGTAGAGCCAAGCTTCTTGCATGAGATGGTGGAAGAATGCTTCTGCCAGGAGACTAAGAAGTTTATGCCATTCTTTGTTTAAGCTTCACATCTAGCGAGTATTCACGGGAGGGTAATGCCACTTTCGGTATTTAGCCCCACCTTCCCTAAGCTGGTTTACCCGGCATGGATGGACGCAACATGCGGTACCCATAAATCCGGCGCGAAGCCTACGCTTTTGCGCCAGTTATGGGTACCTGTCTTGTTAAGCAAAATCGTTGATTAAAAATGTAGGGCAACCATTGTTGGTGCCTAAGCTGTGATATAACCATTGTCCCCAAGCTTGCCCGGCACAGTGTTCATTAACGCTGCTAAGCCAGCCAGCCTACTGTTTATTTCCGGGTTTGATACTCGGGGCAAACCTTTTTCATCGCCCTTCTTTGGCCTTCTGCCATAAGTCAAATTCCTCTGCACCTTCTCCCGCAGCATCTCCATTTTCAAGACAGTCATATCCATCCGCGCTACGTCACTAAGGTTACGGCGGCTTAGATGGTTATCTAAAACCCAGAATATAGGATAGTTAAACAAATTGCTTAAAGCAAACCATGCACAGGGAAAAGCATCGCCTTTGTGCGTGGTTTTTTGTATTGATATAACTTTTTGTCATAAAATAAAATGAACCGAAGAATCATGTCAAAAAAAGGATTGCCACGAAACAATACATATGTTACCATCATGTAACAAAAGACATCAAATAAAAAGACAAACAGCGTAACCCAA
>Ga0131853_10023613_pt1 | contig 11101 bp, 12 predicted proteins | sample TergutLab28metaG_FD_92764 | JGI IMG/M metagenome (GOLD analysis project Ga0131853, IMG submission 92764) | Labiotermes labralis P1 segment gut microbial communities from Petit-Saut dam, French Guiana - Lab288 P1 (version 2) (version 2) | ecosystem: Host-associated > Arthropoda: Insects >...
ATTATGGAATAATCGGCTGTTACGAATATGGCATGGCGGGGATAGACCGCCCGTCGCCCATGAGCGTTACTATGCGCCTTGGTAAATGCCTTGAAGAAGCCCTGTTTAATGAGGATTGGAATGACTACGACCAACTGACGGCGGCTTTTGCCAAGCGTTTTTCGTTCTACACAGCAAAAATGGCAGACAATATGTATTATGACGAGCTTGTCTGCCGTAAAATAAGGCCGCTGCCGTTTTTGTCGGCATTTGTGGGCGATTGTATCAAAAATGGAGTTGATATATCCCTTGGCGGGGCTGTGTACAATAGCGCCGGGGTTCGCTTTACCGGGTTTTCTGCCGTGGCAGACAGCCTTGCGGCAATAAAAAAACTCGTTTATGAGCGTAATGCAATAACCAAAGACGAATTGCTGGATGCGTTAAAAAATGACTTTGCCAACGCCGAGCCGCTGCGGCAGATGCTTGTTAGTAAGGCCCCCAAATACGGCAACGATGACGACTTCGCCGATAATATAGCCGTTAAACTAGGGGAGGGGATTTGCAACGAAATTTTGAGCCAGTTGCATATAAGCGGCGCACCGCTAAAACCCGGCCTTTTCAGCTTTTTAAATTTTCTTGACTCGGGCAAAAATTGCGGCGCATTACCCAATGGCCGGAAAGCGGGCGAGCCGTTTGTAAATGGCATTAGCCCAATGCATGGCGCAGATAAACAAGGGCCTACGGCCATGCTAAAATCTGCCGCAAAACTAAACTATTCACTTTCCCCAAATGGGGCAACGCTGGATTTAAAACTACAAGGTAACCTATATAACACCCCGGAATCAATGAGTCTGCTGGCTGGGATGATTCGCGCCTTTTTCAACATGGGTGGCGCGCATGTGCAGGCATATTCTCTAACCGCCGAGGAACTGGAGGCGGCCAAGCGCGAGCCGGAAAAATACAGCAACCTACTGGTGCGTGTTACCGGATACAGTGCATATTTTGTTGACCTTAAAGAAGATTTGCAGGACGAGATAATAAAGAGGGCAATTGGCTTTTGAATGCCCCATAATAATTAGGAGGATTGTCATGAAAACAACCGAGTTTATCAACAACAGCAAAATGGAGTACGCCGAAAGAGACAAATGCCACGGAGGCGAGGGGATTTTCAAATTTAAAGACCTTATCGCAGCTATGGACAAAGGCAACAGGCAGTATATAAAATTCATACACGACGATGTTCTGCTTCCCGGAACCACCTTTGGCAATCACATGCACAAAAGCGAGGTGCCGGTAGAAGAATGGTACTACTGCGTATCGGGCAAGGGCGTGATGCACCTTGACGGGGAAGAACGCGAATTTTTGCCGGGTGACATATGTGTGTGCCGTGCCAATGGCGTACATGGGCTGGTAAACAACACCGAAGAAGAACTTCGTATCATTGTAATCTACGCATCGCCAATAGAGGGTTAGCTGTATGGGCGGTAAAATTAAAGCGGCAGTTGTCGGGCTTAAAGCAGGCGGAGGGCATGCGGGGCATTATGCCGCAAGCCCCCATGTCAGCGAAGTTGTGATATGCGACATAGACGAAGAAAGGCTTAATGCTGTCGGCGAAAAACATGCCATAAGCAAAAGATATACCGATTATGACCGTATGCTTGCGGAAGAAAAGCCGGATATTGTGAGCGTTGCCGCGCCCAATTTTTTACATCTGCCATTCACAGTAAAAGCATTGGAGGCTGGTGCGCATGTGCTTGTGGAAAAACCGATGGCGCGCAATTCTGCAGAAGCCCAAGAAATGCTAGAATGCGCAAAACGGTGCGGCAAAAAACTAATGATACATTTTAACCAGCGGTTCCAAAAGGAAGTGTTGGCCTTAAAGCAAGTGATTGACGACGGCAAGCTTGGCGAAATTTATTTTATTCGCACAGCATGGAAACGCAGGCGCGGGGTGCCCTGGTGGTATCCTTTGGCAAGCGGTAAAGAAACTTGCGGCGGGGGTGCGCTTGTAGACCTTGGTGTGCATGTGCTTGACCGCACTATGTGGTTGTGCGGCTTCCCCGAGCCAGAATGGGTGCTTGGCAATACGTTCAATAAATTGAGCCGCGAAGAAGCGGCGCAAAAAGGCATTAACTTCGAACTTGAAGACATGGCTGTGGCAATGTTCCGTATGAAAAACGGGGCAATGCTGGAATTGGAGGCATCTTGGGCAAGCAACCGCGAAAATGAAGCGGTTATGACACGCCTGTACGGCACAAAAGGCGGCGCACTTTTAGAAAGTGTCGTAAACCCCGAGAAATCCGTCACTACGAAGCTCTTTCTTGAAGAAAACGGTGTACTTTCGGATTACGAACTATACGATATTGCTAAAGACATGCCCCCGGGTAATGTGCGGCAAGCCTTTATTGATGCGGTTGTAAATGACACAGAAGTCCCATGCACCCCCGCACAAGGTGTGATGATAAACCGGATGCTGGACTTGGTATACGAAAGCGCGAAAACCGGAATGCCGGTCAAATGGGGATAATATAATAAGTAAAATGGGTTTCAAAGCTTCTGAAAGGAATGAAATTGAAAATGAATGTATTGTTAATCAATGGCAGCCCAAGAGAAAATGGCTGTACATTTACTGCACTAAGCGAGGTTGCAAAATCGCTAAACAATAGCGGAGTCGCAACAGAAATACTACATGTTGGCAATGAGAATGTTCGCGGCTGCATTGCCTGTGGCAAATGCAAACAAATTCAAAAATGTGTATTCGACGATGCAGTAAACGAGGCCGCCACGCGCATACCTAAAATTGACGGCCTTGTAATAGGTTCTCCGGTGTACTATGCCTCCCCCAACGGTGGGTTCCTGTCATTCCTTGACCGCCTTTTTTACAGCACTTCTTCTTATGATAAACGGATGATGGTTGGTGCATCTATTGTGTCTGCAAGAAGGGGCGGCTGCACAAGTACATTTGATGTTTTAAACAAATATTTTACCATTTCAGGTATGCCCATTGCGTCCGGTTCTTACTGGAACATGGTGCATGGAAGCAAGCCCGAAGATGTAGCAAAGGACGAAGAAGGGCTGCAAATAATGCGGGTGCTTGGGCAAAATATGGCGTTCCTAATCAAAAGCATAGCACTTGGCAAGCAAGAATTTGGCCTGCCGGAAAAAGAACCCAGGAAATTTACAAATTTTATTAGATAAAAGAGACGGGTGTATTTGACCTGTTAGAGTGGGTACAATAAAACCCCTGCACAGCAGATTTCTTGCCAGTGCAGGGGTTTGCATTGGGGATTATTGTGCAATTTCTCGCCAACAGATTTACTTTGCATACAAGATTTTTTGTTTCCCTTGAAGTATACTCAAAAACACCGCCGCATAGGGAATATTGGCTTCTACCAACCGTTTTGCAAGTTTGTACCAACAATTTATCTAAATTGACAACCCATTCTTTTATTTCTGATGGTTGCGTATTGGCGTAATCAGCGATATTAACGGTCGGCGGTTTTGGCTCTGCATTTGCGAGAGGGTGTAAAAGTCGCCACGCATAATTATGGTGGAATATCGGTCATATTTGGCTTTTACATTGGCCTGTGCCAAAGCCATTAACTTCAAGCCCGTTAGCATTAAATCATCATTTTCGTATTGAACATAAAACATACCGATTTTAGAGAAATCAATATTATCTGAAAAATCGGCATCCTCGAAATAAAAGCCCAAATCAGACAAAAAACCGAATAGTTCCACTTTGCGTTTTTTAGACAGTTTAATCAGGTGTCTGTATTTTTGCGTTTTAGATACTTTAAGCATGTCTTCACCATAGATAATCAATTCGTTTTTCGGTTCTGTTTCAAGTCTTCCATGAAAACCCATTTGAAATAGAATTGCGCCCAAGTCCTCTATTATTGGAAAACGTGCAGGAATCGTACCATCTTGTTTGCTTGATTTTACATCAAACCTATCCTTGTTATCTGCTAAAGCATCGTAAAGCGTATGCAAAAAAGAGCGGAACGCTTCTATTCCCGCTTTGAGTTCTTCATCAAGCAAGCCTAATGTGAAGGATTCGGCTATAATAAAATCCTTCGGTGTGTATGGTATAACCGCCGCTTTTAAGTAATTATAAACATCTGCCAAATCGAGTTGACTCATATTGTTCCTCCAGTTAACAAAGGTACAACTACCGAAAAATAACGGAAATAAAGGCTTTTAACCTACACATTGTATCAGAGAATCATCTTATATATACTTTGATGGTCACTCCCAAATAACACACCATTGTGAAGTATTGCACTTCGTGGAAAATCGATATTCTTACGTAATTGCAACGTTTTTTTGTCCCAAAACGAAAATGGTGTCCGATTTCCCGCAATAATAAGATTATCTTCATGTATTCCGACTATCCCAACCATGCCAGCAACAACATTCTTCGCTACATTCAATATTTCAAAGGTTATGGCATCTGCAACCTTTATAGTCTTATCTTGAGAAGTCGTATACAGCAAGCCATCTTCATATACGACACTATAAATATTCTTCTTGCAAAGGCTAATTTTGCGGATAACTTCCAATGAATCTCTGTTTATTTCAAGCAATAATACCACATAAATCTGACAACAGTAAGTCGCATTCTAAGAGATTGATGAAATCCCTTTAACGATATTTATTCAGACACGGCAAAGAGCAACCATATATCTCTAACATCCAATTGCGCGTTTGGACGGTTGCGATTGACACAATCACGCGTTCCAAACGCCGTTTTTAGCAATTCATACGCTCATCGTGGCATATTTTATCATAATAATGTCATTATTTTATCCAAAAAAAGGATATATTTTATCCAAGTTCTATCATAATTCAGAAAAAGTTCGGATAAAATATGGACAACCATGCTTCGTCCCTAAAAACCACTTGACTCTGCCGTTGGGGAAGGGTTTAGAATAGTATCATACTATTTTAAATAAGGAGATTTCCAATGAACAATTTAATCAAAATCCGAGACGTATCGTCCAAGTATGATATTTCTGCCCGAACGCTCCGGTACTACGAAGATATGGGGTTGATCACCAGCACCCGCAGCGAAGACTATGCATACAGGTTATATGACGATAATAGCTTAAAAAAGCTGGAGCAAATATTAATCCTGCGTAAGCTAAACATCAGTGTTAAGGATATAAAGCGCATTTTCACTACCCCCGGTTCAGAGGTTGTAATCGAAGTGCTGGAAGGAAAGGCCAAGGATATTGATGGCGAGGTTGCTCTGCTCCATGAACTAAAGGAGATTGTCTTATCCTTTATCGACCATATCAAACAATCTGATTTTAGCAAGGAAGCAGACGTGAAGCGGCTCTACGACAAAGCAAAGGAAATTGAAACCAGCCTTACAAATGTCGATTATGCCGGTAATTCAAGCAGTATAAACCGTCTACTGGAAGTAACAGAAAAGCTCGACAAAAAAGTGCCTGATGTAATGGTTGTTAGCATTCCCAAGTTTCGGGCAATGACAAGCGGCCTTGTTGGTTGGGATAAAATTTTTGATATAGGAATTGATATGGAGGCGGTCAAATTGTATGAACGCGGTTTAACGGCTCCCATTCTTTTTGACGGCATTGATTTCCTGTACGGAAAAGATGGGAAAGCTGCGTGGATTGTGAGGATTACGGACGAGGCAACAGAAGCAGATACGCATCCCTTCGAAATTACCGAGTTCCAGGGCGGGTTATACGCTGTTTCGGTAAGTGTAGACGGCGATGGTGAAAGCCACGACAAAGTGAGGAGCAAGACAGCAAAATGGCTCGAAACTACAAATTTTATAATAGATAACGACCGGGAGATGATGGGTCATATGATATACACCCATGACCACAATCCCGATATATTAAAAGGTCTTGGTTATGAACAGATGGTATTATACGCTCCAATTAAGTTGAAAGAGGGTTGCTGATGAATCAAGCGTACTGGGTTTCTGTTTGGGCAAAGCGGCGGCAAGATGAAGTCGTTTGTGCCCCCGAAGCGTATAAAATTCATTCGGACTTTGCACGCTATATGGATGAATACGAGGTGTCGTCTGCTTTTTTAGAATTAAATGCCCTTTTCCGAACGGTTTACGGCGACATAGCCTTAAATCCTGATGCTTATGGTATGCCGTTAGATGCTAAGGATGATCACCGCGTATTTTCGCAAGCGTTCCGGAATGCGGGACAGGCTCCATACCGTCCTTTCATATTGCTGTACAATTTATTTGCTTGCGGCGAAATAAGTGATGCTGCAGTAAAGGTATCCATTGAAAAGTACAAAGCATATAAGCCGCTGCCCAAATCCTCTTTTCTGTTTAGCCAATTGTCAGATTATGGGTTTATGTTCGAGGGTTTGAAAAACAACAAACCTTTAAACACCGGCATAATCATAACCTATCCAGGCAATCCAAATCTATTGCGTTTATTCAAGCAACTGGCCGGCAAGGCCCGCAATACAGACCGCTTGCAGGATTTTTTATGCTGTCACTTTCGCCTGCTTCAAGATGGCATGGAAACCGCAGATTATGGACATGGCGCAGATGATGTGGCCGATAGAGTTACAACGGCCGAAAAGGAATTCACATACATGTTAGATAAAGCCCTTAAGGCGATGGGCTTTGTGTCGAAACTATATGGCGGTATCGAATGTCATGGCGTAGCTTATTACCATAACGAAAAGGATATGAACACTAAAAAGCCCTACACATACAGGCTTATAACAAGGGGAATGGACTTTAAATGTGCGGACGACGAAGCAGAGAAAATGCTGCTTCAGCTACGTATAAGAAATGTGAACAATTGTCTTGAATACTTGGCGTCGTGCTCCGATTCTGTCTGGCAAATTTTTACCAAACACTCAGACAAAGGTTGCACAAAGCGCCATAACAATACCTGCAAGCATGGCATAGCCTATGAAATAGATGGCGAGCAATATTGGCGATGTGCGTGTTGCCATACGCCGTTTAGTGTAAAACCGAAGTTAGCCGACATAACAACCTATATAGAGTTGGTAGCGTTGGGCGAGAAAAGATAGGGGATGTATATTATGACAGTGATAGAAACGCAACAAGCAAAAGTAGACGCCCTCATCGCTGCCTTGCCTGATGACGAGCAAAGTATATATCGCGAAATAGCTGAGTATGCGGTGGCATTGGGCTATTCGCCTGCAAAAACAAAAGACATACACGAGCCAGTTATCTTCGCGAAGAACATTAAAAGTTATGGTTACCGTAGATTGTGTAGGATAAGCCCGCCCAACGCTTTAGTAGGCAATGTCCAAAAGACAGCTTTTGCGTTGTCTTTTTACGCGATGTCTGATTATTCAGAAATATTTCACGAAAGCGTAAGAAACGCATGCGAATCTCGAAAAAAGATTAATGTGGTACCTGGCTATTCTGAAATATTCAGTTGCGAAAATAAAAAAAGCAGCTGCCGTTTCCGCAAAGATTCTTGCGATAAATGCAGAAAATGTAAAGATTATTTCTACACTTATCCTTGCGGCAAAACCATCAGCTGCGACCATATTTATTTAATCGATATTCTACCAATAACCATGGCATATGTTGGTGAAATAAAAAGTATGATGAAAAGGCAGCATGAATGTTGGACATACCACCTTTAGCTTGATTTAGCTTAACAATATAACCTCGGCATTTATGGCTTAGCAAATTGCAATTGCGGTTTGTTAGGTTCTTTTATAAAGCGCATATAAAACACAACTACAGATGCAATTTTAGCAAATTCAATTGCAATGCCCATTGGGTTCCAGCGGAAGTCACCATACAGGATATTGAGCGGAGTTTGCGTTAGGATTACCACAATGGCATAAAGCACAACAGTCACCCGTACATAGTGAACCCCAGGCAGATACTGGCCTATTACAAAAGTTAACGCCGCAATCATTCCAAGGGTATGAAGCCATCTAACCTCTGCTGGTGCGTTTATGATTGAAATAACCCCGGCAACAAGGGCCACGCCTATCATCACCAGCAAAAAATTAAGGCCAATTTCTTTGCTTTGGGGGGTGTTTTTGGCGAAAATTTTCCAGAACACTAAATTGCGGATGGTGCTGTAAGATGCCGCAACCATTAAAGATAATTGTGTGTCCATGTTGGTTGACATGCCGATAGCAAAGAACATTAAAAACCAAAAGAAGCTGCCAATTCCCGTAGTACGGAAGTATTTCGATTTATCTTTTATTTGATACGATGCAAACTCGAAACAAATTGTGATTACACCCAGAACTTGCGCGATTATAAACCAAGTATTCGCATTCATGCTTGATTCCTCCTCTTATGCCACAAAATTTTCGTATTTTTTGCAATATGCAACAGCAATGGCGCCGGGGCCAGCATGTGTGCCTATTGTTGCGCCAACGGCTACGACCGGGTTGGTGTTTTTAATATTCAGCGATGTTTCTAGGTTATTTTTAAATTTTGTTGCATCGTCTTCCCTAAGTATGTGGCCAATGCTAAGGGTTATGTTTTGCACATCTTCTTTTAGTGCTGCCACAATGCCTTCTTCCATTAATTTTAATACTTTGTCTTTCCCACGTACGCTATCAAGTTGTTCTACCGCGCCGTCTACAATGTGTAATATTGGACGAAGCCCTAAAATGCCGCCAACCAGTGCGGTAGTGGGGCCAACCCTGCCACCGCGTTTTAGATATTCTAACGTATCCAGCGAAAAATAAATTTTTGCGGATTTTATAATTTCTTTCGCAATTTCTGCGGTTTTTGTTATAGAAAAGCCGTTATCGCGCATTTTCACCATCTCTTTTAAAATAAGCCCTTGGCCCAATGCACAATTTAGCGAATCTATCACTATTATCGTTCTGTCCGGGTAATCTTCTTTTAAAGTGTTGGCGGCCAGTGTTGCGCTATTGTAGGTACCGCTAAATTTAGACGATATGGTTAGTGATATGATATCTTTGCCACCTTTTAGGTGCGGGGTATATATGTCTATATAGTCTTGCGGGCTGGGCTGGGCTGTTTTTGGAAAAAGACTTTTATCTTCTAACAAACGCTGGAAATATGCCTCTTTGGATATATCCACGCCCTCTTTTAAATATGTTTCTTGGTCTAGCGTCACATAGAATGGTATCACATCTACCTTGTATTTCTGTATTTCTTCCTTTGTAAAATCGCAACCGCCATCTGAAATTAATTGGAACATAGCAACCTCCTAAAATTTTGTCCTTCGCATATATTAACAACAAAAAATTAGATTGGTTGCACGGGGATGAAAAAAGTCTTATACTGTGTTTATTCGACAATACAAAACCAATTTGTTCAAGAAAGCACAGGAGGCGTTTTAGTGAACCAGCCTAGTTACTACGAAGTTTTAGGCATAGAAAAAACCGCAAGCCAAGAAGATGTTAAAAAGGCATACCGTGAAAGTGTAAAAAAATATCACCCGGATGCCAATGAAGTAGCCAATGCATCGTTGATATTTAGAATGGTGCAGGAAGCCTATGAAGTGCTTTCTGACGAGAACAAACGCAGAGCGTATGACATGTCGTTTATGCCAAAGCAAGCACATGAGATGGATTTAGAAGTGCCAAAAGATGAACCCATTGCCGAACCTAAACCTACACATCAGAAGCGCAACAAAGTATCATACACGTTTCGGGCGCAAAACCCCATCATTACGGTTATAAAGAAAATTCTGCTTATACCCTATTGGGCTGTTAAAATAGTAGGAAAAATATTGTCATTACCTATTTTGGTTTTTCTGCTAATTGCAATGCCTTTGTTTTTGATTGCCGGGCCAATTGTAGGCGGGCTAGCCATGATTTTGATGATACCGTTTTCAATTGCGATAGTCTGGGGATATTGGACACTTTTTACGAGAGGATATTTTTGGAGCCTTTCTACGGAGACGGTTAATCCTGCATATATATCCTCATATGAATATGAAACGCTTACATCTGCACAAATTTGGATACTTACGCATGTATACACTTTTTTAAATTGGATTGGCCCGGGCGGCCTTGCAGCACTGATAGTGACGGGAACTTATTTGGGTGCTTTGTTTATATCAATATTTCTTATTTCTGCTTCTGACCTGTGGGTGACTATGTTTGCGAAACTAAGCGGATATGTATTTAAGAACTGGGAAATACCTAACGTTTTGAGGTGAGTTGGTTAAAAAAGAGATGTCTGATTATTAATCCCTGAAAAAATCGAGAGAGGCGAAAGCCAATCTCGATTTTGTGTGGTAAATGCATTATTGAGCAATTTGCAAATAATCTTTTAATCCTTCTTGGAGTATTTGAGAAAAGGGAGCATTCGCCTTTTCTGCTTGGTGATTGAGCCAAGATGGGATAGTGAGCGTTTTTTTGACAGCTTTTGTATCATACACTCTTCGGTACTCGTCTGTATCCGCAGCGATTAGATTTAATGTTTCTTCCGGATTTACCTTCAAGGTTTTAGATGCCTGAGGAATATCCATGTTTTCATTTTCAGCATTCCAAAGCCACATTTCCATCGCATCTTTAGCCATAAATAGCGCATCTGCCATATCTTCTCCAAACGTATGGCATCCTGGTAAATCTGGTATAGTTACACCTATTTTATCGTCGTCCTGATATAAAATAGCTGGATATACATACTTCATAATGCGGCACCTCTTTCTTAATATTCACGTCAAAAGCGAGGACTATTTAAACCCTGCATCCTTTAGCATCCTGTTTAGTGTTCCTGTGGGGATATCTCCTGTATGCCTATGGATGGCTATCTGTATTCCGGGTTTATCGGGATGTGTTGCTAGTTCGTGTCGGCTACCCTGTGTAATTTTCCATCCTTCGGCTTTGAGCATACGCTTAAATTCTTTAGCTGTCACTCCCTCACCTCCCGCAAACATTGTGACACGTGCAAACACGTGTGTCAATGTGTTTATACATTTATTTCAAAATAGCGTACGAAAAGCGCAGTAGGCTAGTGGATAAGTAGTCAAAAGTTAGTCAAATCATGAAACAAGGCTTCCGGCAAAATTACCCGGAAGCCTTGTTTTACTGTTAAGCCGACTATCGGACTCGAACCGATGACCTATTGATTACAAATCAATTGCTCTACCAACTGAGCTAAGTCGGCACGAACCTATTAAAGTCCGTG
>Ga0131853_10023615_pt1 | contig 11100 bp, 6 predicted proteins | sample TergutLab28metaG_FD_92764 | JGI IMG/M metagenome (GOLD analysis project Ga0131853, IMG submission 92764) | Labiotermes labralis P1 segment gut microbial communities from Petit-Saut dam, French Guiana - Lab288 P1 (version 2) (version 2) | ecosystem: Host-associated > Arthropoda: Insects >...
AGCGAGTCCAGTTATAAACAAAAGAAATGGAAGGAAATTATATTCCTCCCATGCCTGGTCTTAAGAGAGGCGAGAACTAAGCACCAGTAAATTTAGCTTATGACTAACATACAGTACATGTAAAAATGCTAAAAGAAAACCACAATAAAAAAATCAATGTGTGTCAACTGCATAACAACGGAACAGGCAGTGGGTTTGACCCTTTGCTTGATGAAGTGACGGAGAAACGAAAGTCGGAGAACCGGAAGAGAAAAGACCATTTTGCACATCTAGGATTGAGCTGGGTTAGGATTTGGTTCATCGACCGGGATAGCTCAGTCGGTATAGCGACTTACTACGGACGGGGCGGTCCGGGGATCAGATCCCGTTGGGGGGGGGGCAAGATTTTCCGCACCCGTCCAGACCGGACCTGGGGCCCACCCAGCCTCCTACACAATGGGTACCGGGTCTTCCCCGTCGGTAAATGGTCGGGGTGTGGCGTTGACCACCCACCCCATCTAGCACCGAGGTTAAAGAAAGAGTAGGCTGTACCTCCATTCTTCCTCTGGGACTTCGTGGCCTGTTCTAGGGTGAACTTTACCTTTACCTGTACCATTGTTGGGATGTTATGAATGCCATAATGATGCTCTGGGTTCATACAGGTACAGCTGACCCAGGGTCTGAATACCTCACATGAACCGCGTTGGGCAGAAGGCAGCCAGGTGAATGGACGTGCTGGGCTCTGTCCGCGAGACAGAAAGCGGCCTTAATTAATTTGTGCGCAAGCCATGAAGGCGTGTGGGGGAGGAGAGGCGTAGCTCCATTCATTCTTTATCTCTGCGCGTGACAGACGTGAGTGGTCATCATCGCCCCTGGGAAAGAGCCCGGTACACGCTGGGTGTGCCCCACAGCCGACCTGTGCGTTTTGGAGGGGGGAGAGAGAAAGAGAGAGAGAGAGAGAGAGAGAGAGAGAGAAATCTCGATTCGTCGTTCGGCAGCCTGTAGCGAGGTCAGTACCGGCCCGGGTCATCCGTCGCTCCCCGTCTGCAGGCAGCCTGAGGCTGTGGTAACGGTGACACTTGGCCGATGCGAGGAAACTCTTATTTCGGCAACTTGTCAGCTCTTGTGCGAATCAAGCGTTGACCAGTGTCGCATGAGCCCTTAACTGAAAGCGACTGGAAATCGTAACGAGGTGGCCAAGTCAAGGCAGGGTAGGTCTAGAAATGGATTTATCTAGGCCGTCTTCTCTGTGCAAATCCTATATTGTACATCCCTGTACCCTACACTACATAACGACTGAGACTTGAAAGTTTGCATTACTGATTCAAGGTTAGCTATTTGTCTGACGTAATGAAGAACATTTACGCCAAATCAATCATTCGCGTCAGCGGCATAGACCTTGTTTGTGGCTGTTGTTAGTAAAGGGGCTAGCGATGTTTCTTGTGTTGTGGCCGTCTGCACAAAGACCGGAGATGAATGGTCAGTGGCTGCAGTTCTCTGACAGTGTTGATTTTGTTTTGCCGGTGTTTTTCGTAGCAGCAGAACAAGCAGTGTTCATGTTTGCGTTCACAGTCCTGATTGAGATCAAGCTGAACAGCTGTCGGGACGGAAGGTCATGTGAACAGTTCGATACTGCGATACTTTTGATGCCCCACTGACCTTTGTGTCCATTTACTGCACGGACGTACCGAGTCGCTATGCAACCAGCAGCTGCACGGCCACAAAACACTCTCTCTGTTGTTTCGTCCAAAAGTGTCACAAAATGTCTTAATACGAGCGGCAAATTGGTGGAACGAATTTGTTTGTCAGCTGAGACGTTTTCTAGAAACGTGATGGAGCTTGCTGTATGCTGCATGCCAAATAGCACTGGTCAAACGCAGAAACTAACCTTCCCAGTCGTCTGTCGGATTCAGTTCGACATTCCCAGCACAAGCGATGGGGTACAGCTGAGTGTGACTCTCCGAGTCTATCGATCTATCGATGGGTCAGTTAGGTTATCAATACCTAACTTAGTCACGTATTCAGTTTCCTTGTACTGGTACTGGTACTGGTATTGGTACGTACAGAAACGAGCTATTTTTATGCATTTTAAAACTGATTTGATTTTAACGTTTGCCGGTAGTGGTAGAGTAAGTTGCCGGTACTGGCTCAGTAAGTTTCCGGTACTGGCTGAGTGAGTTGCCGGTACTGGCTGAATAAGTTGCCGGTACTGACTCATTAAGTGGCCGGTACTGGCTCAGTAAGTTTCCGATACTGGCTCAGTAAGTGGTCGGTAATGTCTCAGTAAGTGGTCGGTACTGGCTCAGTAAGTTGCCGGTAGTGACTCATTAAGTGGTCGGTTATGACTCAGTAAGTTGCCGGTACTGGCTCAGTAAGTTGCCGGTACTGGCTCAGTAAGTGGTCGGTTATGACTCAATAAGTTGCCGGTTCTGGCTCAGTAAGTTGCCGGTACTGGCTCAGTAAGTTGCCGGTACTGGCTCAGTAAATTGTCGGTAATGGCTCAGTAAGTGGTCGGTTATGTCTCAGTAAGTTGCCGGTTCTGGCTCAGTAAGTTGCCGGTACTGGCTCAGTAAGTTGTCGGTAATGGCTCAGTAAGTGGTCGGTTATGACTCAATAAGTTGCCGGTTCTGGCTCAGTAAGTTGCCGGTACTGGCTCAGTAAGTTGCCGGTACTGGCTCAGTAAGTTGTCGGTAATGGCTCAGTAAGTGGTCGGTTATGACTCAGTAAGTTGCCGGTTCTGGCTCAGTAAGTTGCCGGCAGTTACATTTTGTTGCATTTTTTTCCACTGAATCATGTATTTAAACACACGACGGTTATTACATGGATCTACAATTACACCAAATAAATGCACACTTGATATTTATTCCATATCTATATCATACCTCTGCTACATGTTTCGGTGTATCTCACACCTTCTTCAGGGTGAGCTGACGTGTCCCTTACACAAAACCGTTTGCTGTTATCTGCTGTACATTGGTTCAGTTATCACATTAAAAGATACAACTTTGTTGGTTGACAATATTTTTATGACAGCTAAAATTGCGTGCAGTTCTGTAGGTTACAGACGTTAATTAATTATCTATAATTAACTACTCAACCAGCCAAGACACAGGGGCACCACCAAAACAGGACACAGGGGGTCATTATAGAACTGCACATCCTGTGGCCCCAGTTTGATTGGAAGCACCGTCAATATGTGTTGTATCATACAGTGCAACGTATGATTGTGGCTGTCATCATGGTGGGGAGCGGGAACTTGTGGGCGGCTTATGATTGGTTGAGTCCGTATATTGTAATGTGGGAAGTGCTGCAAAGCACACCACTCGGCCAGGGGTGGCCAGTTAGATGGCCATGCATTGTCGCTCGTTAAGAGGTGTCGTAGCTAGGACACACAGGTAGTAATAGAAAGAAAAATATTAACTTTGAGATACCTCGCTCTTTTGGGGTATTACGCACCTTGTAGTGGTAATTCCTTACACACGCTTTAGGACAACCTACCTGTCGCGGAAGGTCTGGAAACGTCGGCAAGAACTTGTCACTACACGATACGTACAATTACAGTAGAGCGTAGATCTCCTTACTTCGCGGCGGAAGTCTGAAATCACAGTCTGAACCTTGTTAAATGTCATGGTGTGTCTGTTTATCCAGTCACAGTTCGTTAGTTTCATTTCGTTTTGAGTGGCCTATTTCAGAAAGTGCTTTAAAACACCTTCCACGATTAGAGTCGGTGCATGTGAACTACTGGAATGTTACTTTTTTTGCGAGTCGCGTTGTTGAATGCAATAGAAAAGAACATAAAAAGATTTGTACTGTCCCTACTGGAAGAGGATGCAGTTGATTTGCACTGCCCTCTTGCGACGACGTGCGGCGAAATCATACAGATCCTGTCAAAAACCTGAATGTATCAATGCAGTAGGACCCTTGCGATGCGTGCTCCTATTCCTGTTACTGTGGAACGAGTCGCAATCGGACTTGTTCTAACGGCTTCCACCAGTGGAGCTACGAGACGGAGTCACGTGCAAATGACTGGCACATCAGCGCCTCCAAGAGGGAGAACTGAAAAATATTAGTGTTGGTATGTGTGATGGAGATTAGGGTTGATAATGTATGGTGGGTGTGTAGTATACTGAGGCCTGTCTTTATATGGTTTTTCGAACGCTATTTGTATTAATGTGTGCAAGATAAATTTGCGCTTTTGACAAGTTCTAGTTATGAATAATTTGGAAGCATCATCGAGAATATTGCAAGAAGTTTATGATAATATTAAGACAGCAATTGAACAAGGCCGGGCTGATGTTATTAAGTCAGTGCTCGAAGCATGTAAGATAATATTGCTAGTTTTGATATCCCTGTACATCGCAGTTATCGTTTCAATCGTCGCGCAGGTTTAAAAACACATACGTAATTCTGTTTTTGGAGCGGGTTATAAAGAATTTTGAAGCTAGATAATGGTGAAGCAGCCGGTGAGGTTAGGTTCCCGTCATCACGTGTCACATATTTTACGCAGGTATTAGGAGGATCTTTCAGAAGACTGAAATAATTTTTTTTGTGCTGTATATTTTTTGTTTCCGTTGAACATCAGCAATGTTTCGAAGAGGCCCGAAAGTTGTCTTAGTCCTTGAATGACCAAAATACACCAAAGTGTTTTGAACTGATAATGTTTGTTCATGATTGTTTTTACATTTCAAGAAGTTGTTCGTGTACTTTTCAGTGCTGTTATTAGAAGTGTGTGGTATGTTCAGTTGGTAGTGACATATACATACATACATTTGTGTTTGAGCTGGACGACATCATGTTTGTAGCTATACCATCTTCACTGTCCAAATATTTCTGTCCTTTTTATTAGTCTGTAGTCGGTCTTGAGTTTTTCTTAGATATCCTACTGTAATGGGTGGAAATGCTGTTGAAATTTATTATTTGTAAATGTACCTGGATTAAGTTACTGTACAGTGAACATGTACTGGGGGCTGTGTAGTATGTGCTGAGGTATGTCAGCTATTGACATCTGTCAGTAGTTTCTGATTTGTTGGATAAGTATAGATGTATGCTGGAACCTGCATTAAGTTGTGTTTGTGCCTGTATTATCCCAGGTGAGGTGGATGATATTGACCCAAATTTGCGGAGGGAGAATGTGCTGAACAATCCACTTTTCGAAGATGGGACATTTCTGTACATGGCAACTAAGGTATGATGACAGTCATTCATGCTGTCTCCTGTTATTTGTGTCTGTGGAATCCACCTGAATGCTGTGTCAGCTGCATAAGTAGTTTCCTTTGCTTTCCCATAGGACTACAGACCCGATATATGGACTGTCTGTAAGGAGTAATTTGCCATACCTCTGTAATACACAGTTTTCTATGAGCAGTTGACAGTTATTTAACCAATCAGAACTTCTGTTCCCATCTTGTCCTCTCCTGTTGACACAGCAGGCCATATCATGCCACTGTACATTATCTCGAACAAGTTGAAACCAATTAACGTATGTATAATAATATATTTTGATTCTATGTAGTTTGACTTACTGGTAAATGTATGATTATTTCCTCGTGGTCCATTTTAATATTATTATTATCTCAAATTCATGAAGATGTCTTAAGCAAACACTTCTGTTCAGTTACCGGAGCTAAAACTGCCAGCTGCACCAAGATCTTGTTGAATGATTAGATTTGTGTTGTAACTCCTGTTTGTGACTTACACGTCTTCAGGTATTGTGAGATGTGATGCTGTGGCATTGGGCTAGTGGATCACAGTGTTGTGCAAGTGTGTTGTGGCTTCGTCTTCGTTGTCAAGCTGTTCGGATAGGCTGTTGAAGATGAAGGCACTGTATTTCTTTGACACAAGAACCGCTGATCCAGTGACACAGCATGACACTTGATAAGACCTGAATGCTCGCCTACATTGGTAAAAAAACCTGACATCACACATTAACCTTTTGGCGCCGGAATTATTTTTTTAATTTTAGCACACCTGTATATAAAATGTGAATAATACAGGAACCAAATATGTTAGAATTATGAAACAAACTGCGTTTTGAAGAGAAAAAAACAGAGAGTATACACCATGTTTAAAATATTCAGTACCTATATTTGTTGAATAAATATATAAAATGCAACTTTAGAGGTTAGCGGTGCGGTATGACCACTATAGTTGACGTTAGGCATCTAAAGGTTAATGGCTGTTGTTTGTTTGCAACAGCAAATGGATGAACTCTCCCTTATGATGACATTTCACTGCAGACATGTACTTACTGCATTCACTAGTCTCGTTTTGTGTTAGACTGTTGGCTATCCTGACTGAAGCTTTGCATAGTATTCTCCTTTTGGCCAACAAAAGGGTGTGACATATCTCGGTAGGCCATGATCACTGCTGTGTACTGTACATTGTTACCAGTTGGTCATGTGCTGAGTGACCTATGCACTTGGATAGAGTTGTTGAATAACCCGAGTATCAAGTATTCATTCCCCAAATTCTTTGTTGCCTGATGTTCTGAATGACTGTTGTGAGGAATATTGCTTATGTTCTGTCTGTGCTGTGATTGCAGTGAATGCGTGATGTCAGTGATAGGATGGTGATAGCAGCAGTAAGATGTTCTGTTGTGTTTTGACAGCTGAATCAAGGTGATGTGGTGCGCACATTACTGTCTTGTGGTGCTGACCCTGGAGTGCAGAATGCAAGAGGCCTAAATGCTGTAGACGTGGCAACTTCTGAGCAGATGCGACAAATATATATTGAGGAACTTCTACGTGCAACAGCAAATTCTGAGTAAGTTTGCTGGGTGTGGGAGACTGTGCTGTGTCATTCGGTAAGTGGTTACTGGTGACTGGCTTTAGGGTCTGTGTAAGTTTGTTGTGGAGTGTTTTAGTATATGAATCTCTGAATTAAATTGTGTATGTGGTTTCTCTGTCTATTCATACAATGTGTGCACAGATGCGGGCACACATCAGATGTGCTCGATCATAACCCACTTTAGAAGTCAAAACAACCGTTGTAATCCACAAGACAAAACAGCCTTCCAGACAATGTTAGAAAGGCATCACAATATAATATGTGCCTTGCAAGACTTAGGGAGCAACAGAAAAACAAAACAGTTTATGGATGTGTGTGCCGATTTGAGTTTTGTAGTGTTTGTTATACTGGTGTGTGGATTAACAAAATATGAGGATTGCACTGTTAACTGTACACAGTGATGACACTTGTAACAGCAAGTTGCAGTTGCAGTAATTCTGATAGCATTTGAATGTCACTACACAAGCAAAATAAAAATACCATGAACAAAATTCAAAGCACATCAACCTAACCTAACCTAACCGTGTACAGAAATTCTGTATTTTATGTGCACAGTGTGCAATGTGTTGTGTTTTTGTGATCGATTTTGACAGAATCACAGTTACATTTTTTTTTTTATTTGAGGTATGAAAAGCTTTTCACGAAGACAGATTTTAAGTTGCGGTTCTACCATATTATATATATATTATACAGTCCTATATCTCTCTGCATTATGAGTTGTCAGCCCATACATGTCAGTCTGATGATAATCTGTATTGATCACAGTTTGGTGGAAATTTATTAAAGAGGTATTTAAGAGCAGCTTTGTTTACTGTGTTGGTGTACTGTATGTGAAGTACAGCTGTGTTTACTGTGTTGGTGTACTGTAACTGAAGTACAGCTGTGTTTACTGTGTTGGTGTACTGTAACCAAAGTACAGCTGTGTTTGCTGTGTTGGTGTATTGTAACCGAAGTACAGCTGTGTTTACTGTTTTGGTGTACTGTAACTGAAGTATAGCTGTGTTTACTGTGTTGGTGTACTGTAACTGAAGTACAGCTGTGTTTACTGTGTTGGTGTACTGTAACTGAAGTACAGCTGTGTTTACTGTGTTGTTGTACTGTAACCAAAGTACAGCTGTGTTTACTGTGTTGGTGTACTGTAACTGAAGTACAGCTGTGTTTACTGTGTTGGTGTACTGTAACTGAAGTACAGCTGTGTTTACTGTGTTGGTGTATTGTAACCGAAGTACAGCTGTGTTTACTGTGTTGGTGTACTATAACTGAAGTACAGCTATGTTTACTGTGTTGGTGTACTGTAACCAAAGTACATCTGTGTTTACTGTGTTGGTGTACTGTAACTGAAGTACAGCTGTGTTTACTGTGTTGGTGTACTGTAACTGAAGTACAGCTGTGTTTACTGTGTTGGTGTACTGTAACTGAAGTACAGCTGTGTTTACTGTGTTGGTGTACTGTAACTGAAGTACAGCAGTGTTTACTGTGTTGGTGTACTGTAATTGAAGTACACAGTGAGACACTGAACCAGTTTAAGAACTGCATATCAGGACCCTCCGTATATTGACCTTAGTTCGGTTCTTGGATCATGTGTTTGCATGATGGTGGATGGGTGTGCCAGGTTTCTGGAGAACACGATCCTTTCCAGCTTGAAGGTATAGTGACTAATGGTGCCAATGTGTGCAGTTTGAAGACACAAGGCAGTGGGGAATTCCTGCAATGGATGTGTTGTCACTTTGCAGGTGTAAGCAGATGTGTTGTCATATATTCTTCACAAATTAGTGCTCCACCACAAGACTGGAAACAAGATGAGCTAGAAATTGCTATGAAAATATGAAGATTTCTGTATCTGTGTGTGACGTTTGTTCACAAAGTTCTTTCATTGTGTGCACAACCTGCCTTTAAAGACATATGACAGTTGTGTAATGTTTGGGGATTCGTTAGTATGCTATTTTGATCATGATGGTGAATTGGCATTCAGTAGCATTTCATGTTGTTGAGTGACGATGAATATGTGACTGCAAGAAAGCGTGCATTGGCGGCGTTTTATCAACGTTGCTGATGGAAGCAGTGAATCAAGAAATTTAGCAGACTGTTGTATGGTGTCCACAAAAAGCAATGCAGAAGAAATAACCAGAAATGTGATGAGAACATGGCTGGTTTCTTGACCATCATCACAGTACTGTGCACATGGCACTCTCGGTCCAGAATTTTTTTTACAAGAACAACTCGCATTGTTCTGTTGCCTCCCTACAAGCCTGTTGTGTCTTGGGCAGACTGCTTCCCGTTTTGAAATTGGCAGTTAGTGGGAAAGGATGTCAGTTTCAATTGGTGGAGGCTGTGCAAGTGAGGGCAGTAGAGCAGCTGAACCATACTTTCATGGAATGCTAGCAAATATGGACATGTGTTTGGAATCATTGTTCTAATGCAGAAGGGGACTGTTCTGAAGTGGAGAGTGCGTAGGGAGTGACGTTTATCTGGCATATTTCGTGTCTTATAATGAGTCTGAGGACTTTGTGAATGAAACTCGTACAGCTGTGTATTTCTTTATGTCCCTTGGAAATCACAGGCCAACAATGTAGTGTCACTACCGTATATTCTCGAATCCAATCCGCACACTTTTTACAGTTTCAGAGGGCTAAAAAAATCAGGTGCGGATTTGAATTGCGTGTGGATTAGATTCGCGGTCGTGAGTTGGATTTTGGAAAAATAATAGAGCCGCTGTACATGCTGTAAGAACAATACAATGCAATAATTTATTATTTTATTTATTATTTATAATATTATACAATATATTATGTAATATTAATAATTTATTATTCATCAGACTCACCATCATCACTCATAACTCAATCGTTATCCATCACCCAGTCACTATCATCATTATCTTCACCATCGTCCTCCCATAGGTGCGGATTAGAACCGCAAACTAACTTTTTTTTCGTTTAAGAAATCGGCAAAAACTAGCGTGGGTTAGATTCGAGAATATACAGTATTTTGATGGATGAGAAGTATTTTCTGTGCCAAAGACCATTCATGTGTGATTAGTAAGGTTACACCCTGTTGTTACAAATTGTACGGTATGGAAAGGAAACACTGGAATGGTAGTTCTTTGTTTCAGGGTTGGCCGTGTGTGCCAGCTGATTGCGGCAGGGATCGGTATCAACTCGTGGGACAGCGAAGACAGCAAGAACACACCCCTCCACTGGGCAGCATGTTACGGAAACAAGGATATTGTCACGTGTTTGATAGGTGGGTGCAGCAAGATTTGTTGTACGTATTGTCACTGACTGCATAAAGTTTCTTGAAAAGCTGATAGTCTGTTATCTGGTCAGAACCCAAACATTAATGAAACTAGGAGCACAACAAGTATGTGGAAGGGAACTGACAGAGACAGAGGTGAGCAGAGAGAAACAGGGCATTCTATGCCGGTGTACCCACCTGACCCATGGTTTGACTCAACATTGCTGGTCTATGTACCGTCTTGCTGATTTTCATTTTGTGTGCAGTGGAGTATTATTGGACTACACAGTAGGGCAGTCATTCTTCCATTGAACTGCTCAAGTGGTGACTTTGTCCACCTGTGCTGATTTTGTATTCCAACTCTTCCATGCTTTGCAGAACCAACCATTGGTCTGTATTCTGATTCAGATTAATTAAATCCACACCCTCAAATTACATTTATCTAAGATCTATTTTAAGCCAATCCTGGTGGCCATGTGTTCCAAGCTGTGGCTGTGCAACTGTTCACTTGCTGGGGTTGCAGGTTTGAATCCAGCCAAGGACATGGATGCCTGTCTATTGTTTCGAGTGTTCGAGTGTTATGTGTTGTCAGGTAGAGGTCTCTGCAACTGGCTGATCACTTGTCCAGAGGAGTCAGACAAGTGTTTAAAGGATGTATTGGCTGCCTGTGACATAACAGTTTGTTTTCCATGCTGACTGTGTGAATGTATGAACACTGAACTGTGTCTTTGTGCGTGAAGATTGTTGTCATCTTGGATGTGACTGTGTAGTCTGGTAGCTTGTCTCTGTTTTAGAGTAAACATCTTTGTGCAATTCATAATAGATTATTTATAGACCAAGCTGAACATTCTCAGTTAAAAATTTAATGAATGAGGACATATGACACACTTTAAGCAGTCAGTAAATGTCCACTGTACAGACAGCTGTGCTGCCTCACCAGTAAATGTCCACTGTACAGACAGCTGTGCTGCTTCACCAGTAAATGTCCACTGTACAGACAGCTGTGCTGCCTCACCAGTAAATGTCCACTGTACAGACAGCTGTGCTGCCTCACCAGTAAATGTCCACTGTACAGACAGCTGTGCTGCCTCACCAGTAAAT
>Ga0131853_10023616_pt1 | contig 11100 bp, 4 predicted proteins | sample TergutLab28metaG_FD_92764 | JGI IMG/M metagenome (GOLD analysis project Ga0131853, IMG submission 92764) | Labiotermes labralis P1 segment gut microbial communities from Petit-Saut dam, French Guiana - Lab288 P1 (version 2) (version 2) | ecosystem: Host-associated > Arthropoda: Insects >...
AGACTACCAAAACAAGCACTACAATACAAACCAAAAGGACGAAGGAACATAGGACGACCGAGGAAGAGATGGAGGGACCAACTTCATCTTGAGGATCAAGGAACAGGAAACACACCTAACCCTCAGGAACATGATGATGATGATGATGAATATTACGTCAAGCGAAATTTACAAGATGCGAGATTTGGACTTCTAATGACAAAGAACATAAGCACAACTGTGTTCTGATTTGTAACGCCGTTTATTTTTGTAGTGTTTCTACACTGAAACTGGATACAGCAGATTTTTCCCTAATTTTGGTACATTTCTACGAGGCCGAATATCTTGACATTCCACAGACAAATTCTGACCGTCTGGGTTTTGACAGCGTATAGACTTGTAGGCGGAAACCTCCGTTTTATACTCGCATACTGCCACCGTATTCAGTCTTAAGGATTACTCCAAAAGTATAATCATTCATCCTGGAAGATTGGAGGCAGAATGTGCTTCTGAAAAGTCGGTGTGTGCTATAACACTACATGACCATAATTCAGAAGAAAACAATGCACAGTTCTGGCCGTACAAGTCTTGTAACAGCTGTCCCATGAAATTACTTTTGTTGTACATGATAGTGCGTCCAAGTTTATTTAACGACACTCTCAGTAGTCAGAATATGCAATGCCAATGGCCGGACTAGTAACAAGAACTGAATTATGTGATATATGGGAGGAAACTGTCGTAGCCTAATTTGAGATATTTCGAGAGCTGGATGAAGAAACTGAGACACATCAAGTAAGTTAACTTTCAGTTGCATTGCCGGTATCTCGACATATGTTTGAACCGAAGAACTCCCTGACAAAAGCCAGACGCTTTGCCACATGAGCCAAGTTCCTTGGTAGTAATTTTATTCTCTAGCTTTTGACGTACTTGATATAACATATGGTTGGTGATTTGAAGATTAAAATTAATCTCATATACATACATATATATATATGTATATATATATATATATATCAAGGGCCAGGATAGCTCAGTAGTTATAGCGACTTGCTACGGGCTGGACGGTTCGGGGATCGAATCCCGGTGTGGGCGAGTTTTTCCGCACCCGTCCAGACCGGCGCCGGGGCCCACCCAGCCTCCTATACAATGGGTACCGTGTCTTTCCCGGGGGTAAAACGGCCGGGGCGTGGTGTTGACCACCCACCCTATCTAGCGTAGAGGTTAAAGAAAGAGCAGATCTATACCTCTACTCCCCCTCTGTGCCTTCGTGGATTGTTTTAGGGTGAAATTTACCCTTTATATATAGGTATATCAAAGTACAGAATTTCCTTGTTGTCTATAGTTACCACCTGTCTCAATGCAACCTCTAACAGAATATCTCAAATGTTACAGCACTTACAGACCTTTAGCCAAAAACGCAATGCTATGAAGTTTGTGCGATCTGCCTGCTGTTGCTCTACAGTCTATAAAAGTGCCTTTAACAAAGTCGCATATTCTTTGAAGTCTAATGCACACAAAATTTCAGGGTTTAAATTAATTTCGCGTATATTGCTACAGGTCGTGCATCAGAAATTTGCACGTTTGCCTTATTAATAGCACTCTTAATTGGAAATCATAATGTACGTAAAAGGATGGAGTGGCCTGTAATGGCATAATGTCCATACCAAGTTTCTTGAAAATCATTAATCTATTTAGATGTTTTAGGAAGGGAATATTGAACAAGCGTTTCATAATTTTCCAACCACTTGCCTGCCTCTCATTAAAAATGTGGAACACAAGTAAATACGAAAGAAACATTGTACCTACACTTTGATGAAGCATCCAGCCAAGATGACGTATTGAAAATTGTAGAATAACTCCATTCATTCTTTAAACTCTATAATATATTTTTATTTTACATTTGTAAGGCTCTATTTCCGGGAAATTTGCTCCGTTATGAATTTAATAAGAGACTAAACAAGCCCTAAAGCGTGCAGGAAAAAAAAAAGAAGTATATTGGCCTCTGCAGGAGTCAAAGCCATAACACACGGCCGTCTATCTCATAGCCTAATCACTATACTGACTATTAATTTCAATAGTCTGTCTGCAACTACATGCCTTTATACTTATTTATGTCTCATCCTCTGCAGATGACAATTGTAAATGACCACTGGCGCTGTTCCTCTCTTTGTCTCCCTCTATATAACGTACAGTGTGCGTGCCGGTTAACTCTAGTCAACAAGGCTGTAAAAGTTTGCAGTGTACAATTTATAGGTGCATTAGGCACGAGTAATAATGAACTGCGTAGTGGCGTCCATGGCATTCGTGTTACTAACAAGCAAAGTAAATGTGTAAAATGCCTAGAATAGAAGACGATATTGCCCCCAACTGAAGCAAATTTTGTTCGCTTTGACATAATCTGTTGAAAGTTAGCTATTCATTAACTGAATAAGTGACCCTAAGATTGCCCGTACCCTTCCGGCAAACAATGATTAAAATTAAATGTGTCTCACTGTTATTGAATAGTGAAGCGTATTTAAATTTGCGACAAGTTGAAACTATAGGTCTCTGTTGGATGAGTCAGAGGCCATTATGGAACATTTCTGGTACACTCTTATTAAAAGAAAATTAAATTTTTGTAAAGTTATTAATATAACTTTGCATATATTATAACGCATCAGTAGATAGTCTCTACAGTAAAAAAGCATGTGTGTGTGTGTCTGTGTGTGTGTTTTTTTTTATTGATATTAACAGCATGCCCCATGTTTTACATAATTTACGCTTTAGTTTTACAAAATAATTTATATTTAGTAATCACAAAACTGTAGTGACGATTCATTATAACGTAGATAACAATATTTTTGACGTCTAATCTTAAAATTAATAATATTTGCACACATTTTCTGAGATCTATCTATCTATCTATCTATCTATCTATCTATCTGCCTGCCTGCCTGCCTATTTTTTATAATAAAGCGTCATTCCAGATCTGTAAATTCTATAGATTTAACAAATTTTACAAAAATTTGTAAATAATTATTGGCAAGTGTTTCTTTCGCCGTACGCCATTTGCCACCAGTGTTTTTTATTTGTTTTATCATTTCATTCCTTTAGTTACGTAATTTCTTACATTGAAATATTAGGTGGTCTGTAGTTTGTTCTTCTTCTTCACACGGGCACATCTGATTATCTGTTAGTCCAAATCTGTTTCTGTGTGTGTCTCTGGCTCTCTATCTGTGGTAACCATTGCTCATCAAAAAATAAAAATAGGTTTCAGAATCGGAAATTTTATCAGCCAATTAAAATGATTTGAAACGTGCTATGTCACATGAAAAATGTCCATGGCAGCTGAGACAGTTACGGTGTTTCTATCTTGCAGAATGAGTTAAAATTAAATTAAGCTGAATAAGTCACGTTGTATCTGAAGCGAAATATATAGCTCTGTAGCGAATACGGAACGGCATATCAAAAGGAGATGACACTGACCGCCACGGATTAGAAGCAAGAAGGTGGATTTTTAAGAGGACTAATTCATATTGACCATTTCTTTTAGTCGACTAGCTGTAAGTATTTATCTCAGTAATTAACCAACTTAATGCACAGAATTTTTGTTTTACAATAAGTTTATTTCATGCCTCTACATGTTTCGAGCACATGTGCTCATCATCAGGAGGTCAAAATTGCATTATTGCATTAAATAAACTTATTGTAAAACAAAAATATTGTGCATCAAGTTGGTTAATTACTGAGATAAATATACTGAGATGCACGGTCAGCAAAACTTCAAAAAAATAGCTGTAAATATTTTTAGAAACACACAAAATTAGATACATCATAAAATCAAGGCCTGTGCCGGGAAAAGAAATAAAAATAATTCTAATTGTGCCTATTTCGAAGGCTCTCAGCGTTTAAAATGTCACCTTACTTGATTATGTGAGTCACATGACGTTGTAACCGATAGTAGTTGCAACACAAGAAACAGCCCTGTATAAACGCTGTGCCATGTAAAGAAACAGCATGTAACTGAATTGAATGTTTTTAAAGGAAGAAAATAGGAAAGACTTTAAAATTGTGGAGGGTAAAAGAATAGAAAAAACAGGTGGAAAATAAGATTACGAAATAAATAACTCCGTGCTGAATTTGTATGGGCATTTCGATTAGTTGAGTCAAAAAACAAATCTGATTAAACTATAATTTTGAAGCTCATGGTTCCGTGCATCGTAATTCAGTGTTAATAAAAATCCAACCAGATGCAACAGTATGCACATATTTATTTACTGTAAAGTCACTCTACATGTTTCGGGTGTCACAGCACCCATCATCAGGAGTACTAAATACTGTAGCCGCAGTCTCCAGTACAGCTACTTCCCTCCAACGTGGCCCGATCTGGCCACGTTGGAGGGAAGTCGCTGTACCGATAACAGCATACTGTTGCATCTGGTTGGATTTTTATTAACACTGATTAAACTAATAACCTCAATGAACGCTTTTGTTCTTCAGGCGAAAGAATTGGTACGTTACGAAAACAGCTGTTGATTCATCAGTACACAAGCAGAGAACGGCGCGCACAATGTTCGCCTTAAGCAACAGATATGTTTCAGTCTTCAAATAACTCGATTGCATAAAACCCTTAAATTTTCGACTCCCCGCTCCTGCCTTCATTACAGGTTATAGGCTGAACTCTACTTACTTTCACTTTTCATCAATATTTATTATCTATCGTTTTTATTATTTTTATTTATGCTTATTTTCTTCTTCTATCCTATGTACTCGCAGTAGTTGCTGGTTATACATAATTGACATGATCGCCCTACTCTTAAGTTTAGTACCTCTACGGACTGTATGGAATTAACGAGCAGGGTGCTAAGTAGCCTGCCATAGACAACGTTCATTCAAAATTTAGTAAAAATCGGTCAGTTGAATGAAACTTTGAGAGATGGAACGCACAGACATCGAGCATGGTGATAATTGTTCCCTTCCCTTGATAAAGTAAAGATAAAGGTAAATCAGTCCCATTACAGACCTGGAGTGGCCCAGAGGGTTCCAGGAAGTTAAGGTTCCCAGATTACATGACAACGGCACAGGATGGTGGTAAGGTTGTCAGCCTTACACACCGGCCGCCTTTACTCCCAGGAAATGCCCCTGGTACTCATTTCTGTTAGAGGATGAGTCGACCCCAGGGTCATAGTGCGATCGGAAGGATTTTATGTCAATGTAAAATTCCAATGACACCATCTGGAAACGAACCAGCGACTTTCAGATTTGTAGCACAGCGCCTTAGCCACTGTGCCATTGCGCCACCCCCCCCCCCCTTGATAAAGTACTGCCGCAAATATCCGCACTGCTTGCTTTAGCAGTGAAAAATTTGCAAACTTCTGTCGCCTTTAGAAGCCTGCTAAGTGCGTCCGTATTGACGTGTGACTTTGTACTTTAGTTGCAAGCACTTCAAAATTGCAACTGAGAATGAAGTATAGTGAATGTATTTAGACGCGTGTTCTTATATTCGATGGGCGAAACTTTTCAGCGAGTGGCGAATGAAAATAGAAATTTTCTTTCATAAAATCAGACACAGTTGTCCTCGAAAGTCTTCGACAAGCTGCTTAAATCTTATGAAACTGGGAAGTGAAATAAACTGAAACTTTAGGTTAGGTTTTCTTAGTACATTAAATATTATATTATACTCACGAGAAATTTTGATGTTATGCTGGCCGTGCATCTCAGTATAATCTTAGCAATTGACCAACTTAATGCACAAATCCTTGTTCTTTAATAAGTTTATTATATTCATCCATATGTTTTGAGCACTGTTGTGCTCATCATCAGGAGGTCAAATTGTATTATACAGCATCTTATATCGTCACACTCTGTAGGTGGCCGTCCGGTGCGCAACCGGTGCACCGGACGGCCACCTACAGAGTGTGGTTATATAAGATGCTGTATAATACAATTTGACCTCCTGATGATGAGCACAACAATGCTCGAAACATGTGTAGGAATATAATAAACTTAAAAAAATAATTTGTGCATTAAGCTGGTCATTTGCTAAGACTCACGAGAGATTTCACGACCCGTATTCCTCACCAAATATTACTCAGTTGATCAAATGCAGGAAAGTGAGTTGTGCAAGGCATGCCGACCATAAGCGGGAACAGAGAAACACATATTGGAGTTTGTTGGGAAAACCTGAAGGAAAAAGTCCACTTAGAAAGCTTAGGATTGGACGGAATATAACATCAAACTATTCCTTAAAGAAACAGGCGGAAGGACGTAGACTGTATTAATCTGACTCAGAGTAGTGATAAATGACAGTCTTTTGTATACAAGGTAATAAATCTTCGAGTTTTATAAAATGTGCGTAAATTTCTGAGTGCCTGAAGGACTGTTGGCTGAGGAAAGAGAATTCTGCTCCATGGAGTTTATCACTTTATTATTTTCATTTGCTATGTTATGGGGGTCACTCCAAATTCGGTGTAATGCGTGTCTTAACAACACGATAACGCAATTCGCATATAGTTTATTTATTTACATATTCTTGGTTTATTTATCTGCTCAATCAACAGCGCAGATTACAGCAGCGGATGTAGGGAAGATTGGTGAATAGTAAATGGGAAACCAGCAGTCCTCTCCTGATTTAAGCTAATATTGCAGTGTTAGTCATTTGTTACTGAGGAAATACTACAAAAGCCGCAGTCAGAATAACGAGAATATATTTCGGGACTTGAATCTGAGAACTCCAGCATCGGAAGCAGAATGGCTGACCATATAACCGTGATGATTTCTTTACTCAAGTATTATCTCTAAATTAATTATAAAAACTGGGACAATTTCTTCGACAAGGTTGTCAAGTTAACTCTTAATTGAATTAGTGTTAATGTATTTTAGGGCTGAATATTTTTCTTTGTAGATCTTTAACTCTTGATATCTGCGCCTCGCGGTCTCTTATGAACAGTCTCAAAAGAGCCCTTAGATAAAAATAATTCCTACTCCTAATGTGCATTGAATAAACCCATGTAAATTTGTCGTCTTTATCAGCATGCTTTGAATTGGAGTACTGGTAGGTGATAACGTCTTAAATATTCAGGTATAAAAGCTAATTAAGATAATTTTAATAGCCCGTGCCGCTAAATGTCTGAGAGAAACATATACTAACAAGATCAGTTCTATGCAGTAAACTGTCCGTAAAAGAATATTATTCAACTATTTAACGGGCGTGTTACATATTTGTTAAGTGCGTTCTGTAAGCGAAAACCCAATGCCTAAGATTATACAATGCCTGTGAAAGATGGAAGAATGAATGAGAACGGGGCAAATATAAAGTGATGCTGACTGGGGAAATGGAAGTAAGTCTGAAACTTGTCCTACTTCCATTTCCCTGTCGCAGGTCTGCATTGGATTAGATTCGGATCGAACCAGGAACTCCGCGGTAAGAGGTCTGTTACTTAGGTTTGATCAGTACTGTGTAACTAATTAATAAAAATACATGATACATTCCCAGAAACAATTTCAATTCTACAGACTGGCCAATCCATGTCTGTTTTTAACTTCCTAACACTAAAAACAGTGGATACTGGATTGTGGCTTACTGAATGTGACTCCGTATAGTTCGGCGGAGAGATAGTACCTAAGTTGCCAAATTTTACCAGAAAACACAGAAAATCGTGATATCTTCTTCCAAAATTTTCATGGCCTACAGCCCTTTAACCATTAACTAAAATATAACGCTCAGTGATTACTTACAGAAGTCTCATAATGTTAAAATTTTTACTCATAATATACTCCTTAATAAAGACACTCTTTTTGAAATCTGAAAGAAAGTGATGCATGGGAAAATATTATTCAAATATATAACCGAAATAATTCGCGGAAAGAAACGCCACGAGACAGAATCCAGTAGTTGAGTTGTTATTCTGGTAACGAATATTATAATTCCAACACGCAAATAATTTGATCAGTTTAGAAAAACTTCTGAAGAGAGACTTGTATCCAGTGGAGTTGATAATTTCATAGAAATAGTACGGGACGCCACGAATAATATGTCGGGACAACCGGTTGTCGAATCACGATTTGAAATAGGGAGCTTTGACAAGAAAGGAGAAGTGCAATTGCGACTTGCGGGTTAAATAAGCAAACGAAATCACATATGGAACTAAACTATACGGCTGTAGTAATGGAAACGCAGTGCTATTGTCAAAGCAAATTAGATTAGCTCAGAATGGACACTATGAAATGCATTGCATCCGACAGTGCAGATTCCTCCAGGGCGCAACGTAGGCCCCTTTTAAATATGCCAAATGGAAGTAACTATATAAATAAATGAGGTGTAATACTGAGGTCTTTTACTAGACAAACTTTAAACCTAATTATGTAACTAACTATCTAATTAAACAACAAAAGCCACTTCAGTATTAAATTGCGGAATTAATATTACGAAGATAAAAAAAAAGAAATTGTTCTTTTTATGTAACCCACAATAAACTTGCTCAGAGCATATGATAACCTTCGCTGCTGGCATGCCGGTGTGCTTTGTAATGGGATATCAATTCAAAACACTGGATGTTCTTTGCAGTCGGTAAATCAATGTTTATTTTTTCTTAAATAATTACGTCAAATTACGACTTGCTTCGACAAATAGTAAACATCATTTATAGGTGATGTCTGTTTCTAAAACTAAGGAACGTTTTATATGTGGAACTGAATTCCTTTTTGTGTTACCAAATTTGGTTCCTGTTTGATCGTAAATTCTAAAGCTACAAGGTCAGGAAAAGAACATACAAATTAGCGATGGCTATATAATCACCATGAACCAAATGTTCGACACACACATTCAATAGCGCTTTAAATGACACCAAAATAACAACATCCAAAAAAACACTCAGTACCAAAACAACACGATACAACTACCACACCACAACATCAAACAACGTGAAGATGAAATAAAATGTAAGAAGGGAGTCAAAATGTGCCAAAAACAAAATCAAACTCTAATGCAAGGAACACCGAGAATATATTCTGCCAGAATGTTTATCAGTAGGAAAAAATGATCAAATAAGCATCTCACTGCACATAATAAATTAATCAAGCAAGAAAAGCAACCTAAAATATGCTGTAAAATAGAACCAAAATCTACAAACACAAAAAATGAAGCCTCACATACTCTATCTTCCTTCGATCCTGAAATAGGTAGTACCTGAAGATGACATATTTGTAAAAATACGTTGTAATTTTCATGTAATTGTTTCAGACTCAATAAATATTATCTTGCCGAATGGAAAAGAAACCAGTATTTCCTATTAAAATTTCATCATTTGGGACATTGACGGAACAGGAAGTGAAATGTGCCGGTAAGGAATGGATCAAGCTGGCGCAAGATAAGGACAGGTGGCGGGCACTTGTGAATGCGGTAATGAACTTCCAGGTTCCATAAATTGCGAGGAATTTCTTGACTAGCTGAAAACCCGTTAGCTTCTCAAGAAGGACTCTCCATATTGTAAGTAAGTAAGTAAGGACAATGACGGAATTCAGCACATGCTGTTACGACACAAAGATTCCAAAAGAGCAGCTCGTTTCGTGACAAACTTGACGAATATCGAATATTGAAGCAACACTCCAATCGATAAATCTGGCATTTAGTTATACAAATACTTGCTTATTTACTCAGCTTATTAGTTAGAGGATCGTTTGATTAGTTAGTTAGTTAGTTAGTTAGTTGCGTGGTTAGTACTTATCTAAGTCAATTTGTTAGTCAGCGACCAAATGAGATATGACGAAGTTGTGATCGATTTGTAAAAACTGCCTTTGCAAGTGCCTTTCAATGTACAACGTACTTCATCGAATAACAAGGAGAGTAAAAAATATACCGAAAATATTCAACGTACTGGACTGGCACAAATACGCCATACTTCGCAGTGACGTAGCTCATACTGCACTCCCGCTACAGTAATTAGTCTGAACATAACCTGGTATCACTTCTAGCTTCCATCTGAAATGACACACATACAACATGATAATCAATCGTATTACAAGTAAACACTGACTTGTTGACTGGGTTCATGTCACATGAGAAATGCATTCGGCTACAACGTTTAAATTTCTATGACAGATTTCTGACAACTCCTTTCCCCTTAAATGCTTCAGTCTCTATGAAAAGGCTAACAAGTAATATTACCCGGTAACTGCTCAGTTTACAGTTCAATTTATGTGTAGCTACGATTTCCATCAGGCCAGATACCGAGTAGGATGAATCTGTATCCTTTTCTCAAATTCTCCAGTAGAAAATTCATGGGAATATTTTTACTATTTATTGGCTACAACACACTTGGTCAAAATATGCATTTCACTGCAACCACTCTTGTACTTTATAGCCCATTACGGACATGCCAAGGACTTGGAAATTTCTGAAAAAGCAGCTACGTTTTTAGTGTCAAAATTCTTGCAGGTATATGCCATAATTTTACACAAACCATAAACAATGACATACTTGGACACCGCAAAGAGGATTCCAACATACCTACTGATGCATTGTAGTTACATTATATCATGCTCCCACTCGCAACTGTTATGCACTCTGATCACTACCATACATAAAAATATCAACATTTTTTCTTACAGAATACTTCTGTTTATTTATGCTACCGTAACCTGATTTACACTTAAAAATCTAATCCTTTGTTATTTATCATAAACTAATACTTACTTACTCCATGGTGCAGAGTCCTCCTTGAGCAGCTAACTGGTTTGCAGCTAGTCAAGAAATTCCTCGCATTTCACGGAACCCGAAGGTTCATTACCGCACTCACAAACGTCCGCCACCTGTCCCTATCCCGGGCCAGCCCAATCCAGTCCATATACCCCAACCCATCTCCTGGAGATCCGTCCTAATATTATCTACCCATCTACACCTAGGTCTCCCCAGTGGTTTCTTTCCCTCCGGTTTCCCCACAAAGACCCTATACACCCCCCTCTCCTCACCCATACGTGCCACATACCCAGCCCATCTCATTCTTCTCGATTTTATCACCTGCACAATATTGGGTGAGGAGTACAAATCATTTAGCTCCTCGTTATGAAATCTCCTCCATTCCCCCGTTACCTCGTCCCTCCTAGGTCCAAATATTCTCCTCAACACCATGTTCTCAAACACCC
>Ga0131853_10023617_pt1 | contig 11099 bp, 3 predicted proteins | sample TergutLab28metaG_FD_92764 | JGI IMG/M metagenome (GOLD analysis project Ga0131853, IMG submission 92764) | Labiotermes labralis P1 segment gut microbial communities from Petit-Saut dam, French Guiana - Lab288 P1 (version 2) (version 2) | ecosystem: Host-associated > Arthropoda: Insects >...
ACAACGTGTTACCTGTGTTCGTAGTTTCGGCGACATCGCTTGGCCTGCTCGGTCGCCCGACCTCACTGTACCACATTTTTTCCTGTGGGGGTTCCTGAAAGACCGTGTGTTCCGGAGGCGTATTGTGACTATTCAAGAACTCAAATAAGTCGTTGTTGACAAAGTTACGGCTATTGATGAGGACCTACGGAGGTGCGTGTACGGCAACTTCCAGACAATCTTGCAACAATGCATTGATGCAAACGGAGGCCATCTGCATGATGTTCAGAAAATAAGCTTGTAATCTATAGGTAATAAATAGCATACTTGGACGTATTTATAGTAGGTTTCGCTTATTTTTCCCTGTTTCCATATATTATCTATGACCATTTGAAATGTGTCAGTCGGCTCCACGCCACCCTGTATAAGTAGAGTAAAAGAATTTGAATCGAATCCTTAACTAAATGCATGCATTATATACTGCATGTAAAATATCACTAATTACCAAATTTTAATCAAATGAAAAACTAAATTATTTTTAAATGTTCATTCTTTACCGCGCAAGAAACTCACTCCTTGTCTGCTACAAAATATTTTCAATGCTGTTTGTACTGAGAACCATATGCAACACACGCACGAACGGGTGGGGGGGGGGGGCATATCATTGAATGGAGAATATTAAACCTGACGAAACATAATTAATAACTAGACTCGAGGTGTTACAACGACTTAAGAATTTCTCTAGAATTAAAACCTTAAAAAGTTTCGTCTACCACCTCCAATTTCTTAACCTTTTGGCGCCGGAATTATTTTTTTTTAATTTTAGCACACCCTGTATATAAAATGTGAATAATACAGGAACCATATACGTTAAAATTATGAAACAAACTGCATTTTGAAGAGGAAAAAACGGAGAGTATATACCATGTTTAAAATATTCAGTATCTATATTTGTTGAATAAATATATAAAATGCAACTTTGGAGGTTAGCGGTGCGGTACGACCAATATAGTTGACATTAGGCGTCAAAAGGTTAAACAAGGCAACCTATATTTTTACTTAATTAGTAACAACGGACCATGCTCTCAGAAAATCTCCAGTGAAAGGAATAACTATGACGGCTGCAGAGACACAAGACACAATCACACACATTAGTATAATTTCAACCTCGATACTACAAGAACAGTAAGAGGAGCAGGGCTAGACGTTTCCAGAAACCTATGAGATTAACTTTAAGATACTGAGATTCTTACGTTAGTGTCCGGAAGCTCAGGTCTTGAGGAATGTTTTTCTGTGTTGCCTGGTAAAAACATCAAAGCTTTATAGAATCGTAGTGCAATCTAAACGCTGCTGCCTGTTGACTTTTCGAGACGTTTAATTATTCTAAAAGACCTGAATGTGCGAGTTTATAGAAATTTTGACATTTGAACTAACAATGTTTAATATAAATATACAATTTAATATAAATCGGACACAGAAAATGGATAAACAAAGACACATGTAAAGTGTAAGCTCTTGGAACAGCTACTGGGCAAAGAAATGTAAAATATTTGAATTTTCAACAAGAAACCGGTTGTTGTAAAGTATCATTGATGTAAAGTCTGGGTTTACGCTTTCATCAGTTCTTCTAGCCAGATTCGAAGATAATTAAATAAAATAATACAAAAAGCTTCCTGTATTTGTTAAAAAAAATTTTCGTGGTATTCTGTGTTATGGAGCACGTCTGACAAATGTAGGATCGATGAAAGAAGAAACAAAATATGAAAATTAACTAAACAATGATAATAGCAATAGTTCAATTCCTTGTTTCACCACCTTCTCACCCAAACGCCTTACGAAATTAACGCTAAGACAAAAAAACCTAATATACACAATACATAGAGTAACAAAGAACGAAATACAAAATAAAGAACACTCCAAAAACATTCAGTTCAAGTCGATCAGTAAGGTCAGTTGATAAATAAAAGGTAAAATGACTAATATTAAATGTAATTAAGGATGACAATTTCTTATCCATCTACGCAAAAGTTTTCTGATACAAAGTTTTTCAGCCGATGTGCAAGTGGAAGAGATATTCTTCATGGAGACGAAACACTGAGACATTAAAGAACTGACCAAATTTTTCATCATTGCATAATTTATTAATCCTGTAAACGCCGAGTTAAATCCCATCTGCCATCTGCTAACATTATTACGAGCTCACCATATTATCCATATTAGCAGGTAAAGGGTTAATGATGTATTACTAGGGCCTACTTTCGCCCCATTTGCAGGTCGCCCGAACAGACATAATATCCCGAGTAGTATCTCGAACGAATAACAAAAACTAAAAAAATGGACAATATTTTACATCAGATGTGGCCAAGGAGTCGATCTCGATCTACCCGTTGATCACTGTCGCTTTCTGATTGCAACAGATGCATTACGATTATTGTTATCCGTAAATGTAAATTAATTCCATTGCACGGAGGCCTACCATAATTTTGGTATAATTAAGAACATAACATAACATAACATAAACAAACTATCCAAAACAAGAAAATGTTACAGTATTGCAGAAGAACCAGCAACTTAACAGACCGATAAACTATGCAGTATACATGGCGGCGAAAATATAATGTTGGGAATTAGTACAGTATTCAGGCCCTAAGACAGAGCCGTTTATACAGGACAAACAGAATAGCTAATTACGAGGCAATGTGCTAATTTTTTTTTTTTATAAAATAATGACTCAACGTTATATCTTCATTATTTTTATAATTATTTTTGTCTCATTTTCCTGTGCTTTCTCCCTCTTGTTTCTCATACTATATAAGCTACATTTTTTATTGCTGTTAATCAGTAACTAGTCCTCAGATGCCTGAGTCAACATGTAAATATACATAAACAATAATTTTATTCAACTAATATATTGCAAGTAATGTGAATTTTTTATTCTTATTTGCGAAACCCTATTGGAAACATTATATACATATATATATATATATATATATATATATATATATATATAAGATTAATATTCTTATGATTGAATCAACGTAAATGCACCAGCTCCAGTTACCACAAGCCTTTCGTCTTCATGCAGAAGTTATGTATTTTTTTGTATCAAGCCTTACGATATCCAGTCTACAGGTACACTCATTTTTTATTCTGATTCATCCGGTTGCTTTATGTTATATTGAATACAAATGAAGTATTACAGTCAAACACAACACTAAAATATTTTTCATCTAGTGCTATATATTTTGGTTCAATGAACCAACATATGACTTCATTTTACAAAACTTTAAGAGAAAATAAAGAAACAAAAATAATATGTATTATTTGTCTTTTTTTGGGGGGGGGGGGTCTCACTAATATATAGAACTGGATGACAAATATTAAATGTTGTGTTTGGCTGCAATACTGCACTCGTATTCAAGATTTATTAAATTCATATTTTCACAAATATACAGGCCCTTCGATTGTCAGAATATAGTCGTTTGTATCTCCTTATGAAGAGCGTATTGACACGCGTTCATGGAAAATTAATAACCAGTTTCACTCTATCTGATAACAATTTTGATACAACGGTAAGCTGTGTATTATTAAAATTGCTTAGCAGTTTTGTGGAGGTCTTATCTTCTAAAAGGCATCTTATATTTACAGTAATTTCATCCGAGGAACGATTCGTCTTGCAGTGTGACTCTTCGTATGGAAGACATCAACCGTACAATTACAAGATCGCTGTCGTCTGGGAAGTGACGTCATGTACTTGGAAGAATTTTACAAAAGCTTCTCAGAAAACGTCAGGAAAAGTTTTTTAAGTGAAGAGATTAATTTATTTTCTGGAGATAGAAAGTCGGTAAATTTCTAGCAGACTACACGGTGTTTTATCCTTAAAGATTGCATTAAAATTAGTAAGAGACGTGAGAATTTCAAGTTTCACACAACATACAAATAAAATTACCAAAAACCTGCGTTGACTAAACGGAATTCAATAAACGAACTGCTGATTTTCATGTTCACTTAGACTAAAAGAGTTACATTTCTAATAAAATTGAATTATATTTAAATAAATATAACTTATATATCCAATGTTATTCTGACTGTAATAATAACAATAATTATGATTATTACCGCTATTATTTATTGTTATTAACATCCAATAAGACTTTGAGATTTATTTCTGCGTGTTCTTGTAAAGCAGATAAGTTAAAAATAAAGGAAAATTACAAAGATAACAGTCCTAATTGTGTGGTTAATTTAAATTGTAGTTTTTTAAGATCAATTATTTTAAATTTTACTTTCTTAGATTAGACGTTCCTATGTAACCAAGGCATATTCCAAGTCAAAAAAAAAATCCAAGAAATTCTCGAAATGTAGGAATGTTTACTTTTCCTATATATATTTGAAATTGTCTTTAACAATTGAACGATCTCAGTGGCCGCGCTGTGTAAAGTGTGGGTCTGCAGCACTTCGCTTGCTGGGATTGCGGGTTCCAATCCAGCCGGGGGCAAGGATATCTGTTGCGAGTGTTGTGTGTTGTCATGTGGAGCTTTCTGCGTCCGACTTATCACTCGTCCAGAGGAATCTTACCGAGTGCAGTGTGTCTCACTAAGTGTGATCGTGAAGCTTCGAAAATGATGGGGCCCTAGTCCGCGAGGGTCTATTGCGTCATACCAAAAGAAACTTTATTAAGTACTTTATACTTAAATGCCTCAAACTTTCAACTTTCAGAAACATCTTAAAAAAACAGAAACATAACCCTCGATAATCAAAAACTTTATTGCAAGTAATTTAAGTTGAATGATATACCAAAAATTAAAGCATATATATATATATATATATATTTACCAACAGGCTACTGGCTAAATAGGTTTTTGCAATATAACTTTTATATACTTCAATTCACCTCTAGAAGTTGTATGAAACCTTTACTTTTCAAAATTTATTACCATTGTAAACAAAATATATTTTAGCTTTCAAACTGCTGTTACATTTACCCCTACTCCAGGTATTTTGTAATTTAATATACATGATGGTGTCCATAAAAGGCCGAAATATGTATTATGTATTATAAACCCATACACATAGATAGGTGATTGGTTGTAAATTCCTTCATTTTTAGTTTATCCATTAAATCCTGCCACCATATTTCATGAAACAGACAAGAATCCTTGAAATATTTTCTGCTACCACAAGTCCTTCAAATTTATCCTCCTTAACTTAGCAGCAAATAATTTGATTGCACTTTTAAACCGTCTGCGGTTTTTTAGGTCGAAAATAATGGCATCTCTCGAAATGATTAATACATAAACTTCTAAACTGCAACAGGTTTATATATTCTGTTTTCCTAATAATCTATATATTAGTGAAGAAATACGAAATTTTATCATATGCTAGGAATTAAATTTTAATTATTAACAACAATAAACATTCATTCTGCAAACAACAACAATTAATACGTCTATATTTTGTGACAATATTCAAACTTAATGTAATATAGGATGTAAACTCAAAATTCAGAAACAAACTCAACAAAATCATATATTGGCCTGCTGTCTTTCAGAAGTTAGACATTGTCACTCTTTGTTTGCCTCTATACATATTTACGATATTTTCCTACTTTCAACATTTTTTTGTAATAATCAGTACAAATTACAGCTATTTTAGAACGTTTCAATGAAGCAGTTTGGAATTGTAAAATTGTACCAGAAAATCGTATTTTGATATTAAAGAAAGTTTTTCTACCCTGCACAATCAGAGTTTTGTCTTTGCGAGATATGCAAAGATTATATTGTCTTTCTTATTAGGATAAACAGAGGAGAAGTTCTGGGGATTATAATTTAGTTATAAAAATATAAAATAAATATCAAAAAAGTTTTGTGTTTGAGTTGCAATATTGCTCTTTATAACAGTGACAAAGAACCTGAAGTTAACCAGAAGCATCAAAGTGAAAAACATTAAAATATTAAGCCTAGAAAACGTTTAAAATTATAACTCAATATTTCAGTATTCGATATCGTATTTTGGCAAATAAATTATCTTAAACGTTATTTTCGAAAGAATTTAATGAAAGAAAAACAAAATTTTAAAAGTGATTTACATGTATTTCTAAGTATCTGGAAAAAATTATGGTCTTTCTACTGCCAAAAGTAAATTCAATTCAACATTCAAGATTCACTGGTGACAGTATATAACATCTTCCTTAACATATAGTAGCTGGATTTTTTTTAAACACTTCAGTGATATTTTTGTGGGATTTCTAAAGTAACTACAGATTATTTGCCTAAACAATATTAACGTAGTTTCTTTTTAAGCGTTTCAGATTTCTCTGTGTGAGATGCGAACTGAAATTTCTTTTATATACCACAGAAATTTTCTGTCGTCAGAAGATTATTAAAGTTTGCGTGTTTTGTCGAAATTGTGCAGTAAAGTATCGATCTAATTTCCTTTGTATAATGTAATACTCTTAGTGTTTTCGTACAAGAGACCTGCGAAATCTTTACAGATCTTAATTGTAAATACATATTCGAATTGTAAACTATGGCAAGCGTTTTTCGTTCATGCATTTCGCTTCTCAACTTTGAGTAATTTCACTCGTAAACTATGAATTTTCTTTAATGAGAATAACAAATGTTACACAATTATAAGTTCCCTCGCACCAGAACTAAAAAAGGAGCTCTCATCTACAAAATCCTACACCACAAAAGCTCAGGTTTTTACAACTAATTTTTAACATCAACAATGTACAATCTTTAGGGCAGTACCTCTAAGAAGTGTAAAGTTTTGCGTAGAATTCGTCAAGGAAATCTGTTTCCTATGTAGGCAAAAATCACTCGTTTTTCTGATTTCTAGCAGAAATAATTTACTATGTGGTTCCTAATTAACCCTAACGCTTGTGTAAATTGGTACAGTACATGTATCCAAGCGTTAGACACATTAAAAGAGTCTCTACATTTAATAAGTGTCTTCCAATAACAGAATTGTAACAACCGCGAGCTGAATGCAGTAACACGGTACTGTTTTAGCAAATATTCTAATTTATTATCGTGATATTTCTTTTATTGCTTTAATACATTTCGGTCCTGACACCTATCACCTGCATGGATTCCACACAAAGGAAGCATTTCAAAAGCACTCTGGCACGTCTCAACAACAGAATCCTCACCAACGTTGCCCAATAAAAACTAAATAATCGGTTACGATGTGGGATGTTGAGTTTAAATATTCTAAACTTGCAAAGGATATTCCGTACAATAGTTATTAAAGAAAAGATGTCACCGACAGATTATGCAGTAAAATGATCTTTTCATACCTATTAAATTCTAAGGATCTGTTGTGTAATTACTAGTATTAATTTATCAGAATGGGGCTGCTACCAAACTCTGAAAATTGGAGTGAGTGTTACCTAACAGAAAGCTTATATTACTTTATATAGGCTTAATTTACTTCGGGTGTAATGCATCACACATTCTTCAATACTTTATGTTTGCTATTTTGAATAAACCAATTGAATTCATTCAGATGTATGTATGAACAAAATTGCAGGCCACTTAAGGAAAATTAAAAACAGATACGAAATCTAAAGCGTTTCAGGCACAAACAGAGTAATTTTCAGTGTAATATTTATCTATGTCAGTCTTCTTGTAGTACTTATTGCCCTTTAATCCTGATGTTTCATAAAAGTTAACAGGAATTTGTTCTTTTTCCAGCCATGAAGACATGACTGGAAAAAAAATATAGATCATTTTATTATTGACCTCAGCACTAGATAAATGTTAGTGGTTACTTTCACGCCTCGACGGTTTTACCCCAGAGAATGAAACCCCGATTCATTATTGAATAGCGACTTCCCATTTCAATGTCACAATTTTAATATAAGAAAGATGTTAATGAATATATATTTGTATACGTCATTAATTGTGTTACACAAAGGGCATAGGTACAAGTCATTAGAGTCTCTTTTATAATAAATGAAATAATGTTCCTTGGCAGAAAATTCTAAAATTTTTAGAAATGTTACAACACACGTCATCATAAATTTTGACGTTTTGCTGACCGTGCACCTCAGTATATTTATATCAGTAATTAACCAACTTGATGCACAAACTTTTTGTTTTACAATAAGTTTTATTTCATGCCTCTACATGTTTCGAGCATGTGTGCTCATCATCAGGAGGTCAAAATTGCATTACACAGTCTCTGGTATCATCACACTTATACATGGCTGTCTCGCGCACGAGACGGCCACCTGATGATAAACACATGTGCTCGAAACATGTAGAGGCATGAAATAAACTTATTGTAAAACAAAAATGTTGTGCATCAAGTTGGTTAATTACTGAGATAAGAAAACACGTCATCATGTGTATGTCGAAAATAATTCGGGTTCTTTTTTCTGTTTCTTGTTTTCTGCAGTAAGTTTATAATTGTTCGAAGGCTCTTTTTGTTAAGAAGTTGCTCTAAAATTAAAGGACTCTGATTTTTCTTCATAAATACGGCTTCATGTACTGAATTGTGAAAACTAAAAATAGCTGGGCCTTACATTAATGACCACAAACAAAACTCCAAAATCCGCAACAAAAAGACCGAGGATGCTGAGTCGGTAAAGAACAAATATCACAATTATGTAGCAAAACCACCCTCGCCCGGTTGGCGATACCACAAGGATTATCAATTACGAACATTTTCCAGCAAAAGATTAATAACAAATTATGACCTCAAGCTCCAGAAATTTTCCTGCACTGGAACGACATAAAATGTTTGCCGATAAAATTGACTTTTATAATCTAATATCCGTTAAAGTTAATGAAGCTGGCAGATCATTTGTATAACATTCCATATAGTTCCAAGAAACTAAATTCAAAATCACTTAATTCGATATAGCAAATTATCTGTTAATTTACATAAGAAATTTAAGAAATACACAAATAAACAAGGGAGAACATGAATTGTTTCATATTAATCACGTCGTAAGTATAGAAACGTTTGCTGTAAATGAATAAGACACACAATTACAGGTGAAGTAATTTTTTTACCAAATAAATGCTGGTGTTTGAAAGATGACAGAATTTTCCTGCTTTATTGAAGATTTACAAAGAATTTCCTGTATCGTTGCAGCTAATATAGCAACTTCAATGTAGATAAAGCTCACATTCGCCTATATATCACGGAACAGCTGTGATGTTAAGCATATATTATTTTTCTTACTGCGGAATGTAGCAATATGTTGCAGAGGACATAGACTGGTAGCGTATTCTGGTACAATGCCTGGTATAGTATATGCAGGCACACAGCTACAATCACTCGGCTCTATAGGAAGAAGATTTAAGACTGAAGTTAAAGAAGATTTTACAGCACTCAGGACACACAACACGTGTTCTTTGTATTTGTTAATATCCAAAGTTATCTGCTTAAACATTGTTCAATTTATTTTTTAAATTCTTATTTAAAAGTTAAAAATAAATCAAGCAATAGTGAAGTGTTACAATTAATATTCTGAACTTTAATAATTTAGATGATGAGGTCAATAAAACCTAAAATCAGCAGTTGTTTAATAACCATTATTCAGCATAGGAATCTGAACATATAAGATTTCAATAAACACAAAATGGGTAAAATTTTGAGTTGTTCTTGACGGTACATTTTATAGCCTAGTTCTTCGGAAAGTGAAATGGTATAGTCTTCATGTCTAATTGTTGATGCTTTGAAGATTGGTTCGCAAAGTCACAACCCAGGTGTTCAAAGTAACAGAAAAAAAGATACGCCTTAGATTTTACTTCATTTAACGAATTTGCAAATGTTTCAGTCTGTATAGCGCTGATGGTAGGATTTGTGGTGAATGAGTGAGGAATAAGAAGGGATTTGGAAGGAGAAGGCCATATTCTAAACGAAGAAATAACTGGTGTTTATCTGGTGCGTTTAAGAATGAATATGAAAAATCTCTGTCATGACAGATTGTGTACCGGATGGGCGTCGAAAAGGACCCTCCAGAATAAAAACAGTAGAGTGAAACATTGCGAAATGGTGTTCCTTAGTGTGAGAAATAACGATAACAATGACGTCACAAAAACTGTAATATGAAAAGGCAAAGGGAAGAGGAACGAACAGTATAGGAATTACAGTGTTGAGAGGCAATATACAAGGGATACATTCCACAGGGTCTCTCTTCTTTCGACGTCACAGTGGTAATTAAATGTTTCAAATTATTTAACATTTGAACGCTTCGCATTTTGTTACGGCCCGTATTTATGTGCTTATTGCGTGATTCTCGCAATAAATAATGTCTGTTTCTTAACATCAATAATAGGCTGCTTTCTATATATGAATCGTGGACCTACTGTGTTTGCTGTAAGACGCAAATTAATTTTAAATTTCAGGCAAATATAAGGTGCAACTCTAAAGATTTAAGTCACCTGGCATGATATTTGCTTTTCGAATTGCGCGCGGATTGTGATTTATGTCGATTTATGTTCCCCTCAAAAGGAATGATATCATGCGAAAGGCAGCTATAAGTTTTCATAATTTACTGCCGTCCGTTATATAGTACAGCGAAACACAGCAGCTAGATTCGCTTATATCTTGTATTGTTATTGAAATATTTTTACATATACTGATTTTGGTTAAAATCGCGCAAAAATGGAAGATATATGTCACATAACTTTGTATATTTCAAGAGGGACGGGTTGGGGCCAAATAGCTTTTTTCTCGTAACTGAGTTTGTATTCTTTGGGAGTTCTGAACGGAGGCAGACGAAAATTTTGAGCACTGAATGACATTGCAGCAAAAAGCTTAGAGCACTTTCGTTTGTGTAGGTCGACTATCGACATTCAAGCTTTGGTTCTTTTTTCCCTCTTACGAAATTTTGACGACGAGGATCTGCTAATTTGTTGCTGAGGTATAGAGAAGTGGTAATGTGGTGCGTCACGGTACACACAGTTTGTTCTGAGACATGCAGAAGTGGTAATGTGGTGCGTCACGGTACACACAGTTTGTTCTGAGACATACAGAAGTGGTAATTTGGTGCGTCACGGTACACACAGTTTGTTCTGAGACATGCAGAAGTGGTAATGTGGTGCGTCACGGTACGCACAGTTTGTTCTGAGACATGCAGAAGTGGTAATGTGGTGCGTCAC
>Ga0131853_10023618_pt1 | contig 11098 bp, 8 predicted proteins | sample TergutLab28metaG_FD_92764 | JGI IMG/M metagenome (GOLD analysis project Ga0131853, IMG submission 92764) | Labiotermes labralis P1 segment gut microbial communities from Petit-Saut dam, French Guiana - Lab288 P1 (version 2) (version 2) | ecosystem: Host-associated > Arthropoda: Insects >...
AAAAGAAAAGAAAAAACACCCCCCCCCGCGCGCTATTTTTTATATTTTTTCTCGTAAAGTTATTTTTTTTTGTAATAAAGGGGGGGGGGGGGGTGTTGGGGGGGGTGGGGGGGGGGGGGGTTGGCGAACCTAAGCTACGAAAACGTAACTTGTTCTCCGACCCCTATCACGAGTATTAGATCCGCAGGGCCTGCGGGGCGTATCGTTAACCGCTTGGAAGAGAGTAAAACAATGGCTTCAAATATTGAGATGGAAATTATGGGACGCAGAATAAAACTGCGTAGGTATTTTGCTATGTCTAGAGAGTTGTAGTATGTGTATCTGTGTGTATAGCAGGATTAAATCCACAAAGTCCCCGTCGTTTTGCTTGACAACCTTCAGCGCTGGTCTCACAAACGTTAGGTCCTCCTACCTCTGTTACATGATTGCAGCCCTAGGTAAGCAGTCAAATACTGGCACCCCCCACCGCTTCGACTAACCTACGCGCACACGACTTCGCGCACTCTCCCGATTTGTGACATCATGCTAGGCTGGCTAACGTTGCCTGCGCCTGAAGCTAGAGACTTGGTGGAATTACTCCTGCTTTACAGAGTATGGAAGGTGCTTAAGAAACTGGATGGTTAAAGAATTAAGACCGCTGGGGAAGTCATGTTCTGCCGAATACGATTTATGGAAAATAAGGCGATAGTGTAAAGCAGGGGTGATGGTAGGTTTCAGTGTTCCAGTCACTACAGAAGAGAGGAAAGTGCGAGCCAAGTTCGGAGGAGCGTAAGAATGAGTCTGAGTGTGCCAAGTATTAGGGGCAGATGATGGCTCATGTCGGTCAACAGAACTTCGTAATTCCTTCTTTATAGGTGTCTGCTAGTACAGATTTTTTTATGTCCCATTAACAAGTACTAACAGAGGGGAAGGTAGGAGGGAGTTCAGTTCTGTAGATTATGCTTACATTTGTATCGACCACCATAAAATGTGTGTACGCTTTAATTCCATAGAATGCGCGGTGTAGGTGACAGCAAGTTTTTGTGCATGTGTTACCTCCCTTCTGGTAAGGGTTAAAAAAAAAGGTATACTGCACCCTTGTACAGGCACTGAGGTTCTGTACAGGCCGTTTGACCCATAGGGGGAGTAGAGGATTAGGTCTGCTCTTTCTTGACGGCACTAGAAGGGGGTGAGGGCTCACCGTCACGCCCCGGCCACTCTTTACCCCCGAGAAAAACCCGGTACCCATTGTGCAGGATGCTGGGTGGGCCGCAGGGCCGGTCTGGACAGGCGCGGAAAATATCTCCCCCACCGGGATTCGATCCCCGGAACGTCCAGCCCGTAGCCAGTCGCTATACCGACTACGCTACCCGGCCCGCTGAAGGGTTAGAGGAGGCATTGTATTTCCGAAGTAGTGGGTGGAAGGGAGAGGACCGTAAACAGTCTGGAACTTAGTGCTTTCATCTCATGTTAACGGAGTCTTTGCGAAGGACTAAAAAGGTTGCTTGTATGAAGTTCGTAAGACAACATATATGATTCCGTTAAAAATACACGTGGCATTAAGGATTCCGAATTGTAAGTGCGCTTATAGTAAATGCGGTTGGACTTGACATTTTCGACCTTTCGAAATGTTGATCGGCATTGCTTTTGTTTCATTGAAAGTAGCAAATGGCAGTTATAAGTAATTCGATTTGTGGACAGATTACGCAGTGTCCTTCTGACGTGTCCTGCATTGTTCTGTGTTTCTGAATGACACGTACGTATGAAGGTCCATTACTTTGGTCTTTTAGATACGTTCACAAAGTTGCGAGAAGCTACTATTTGCTTCGTCATGTCTGTCCGTCTGTATGGAACAACACGGCTTCCACTGGAGGGATTTTCATGAAATTTTGTATTTGAGTATTTTTCGAAACTGTCGAGAAAGTTCAAGTTTCATTAAATTCTGACAAGAATAATGGGTACTTTACATGAAGACCGATATACGTTTATGGCAGTATCTCGCTGAGTACTTCATTGAGTGAGAAATATTTCAGACAAAAGTTTCAGGGAAAATCTAAACACAAATTTTATGTTCAAAAACTTGTTTTTTTTCTAAAATCGTGCCGTTTGTGAGATAATGTGGAAAACTATGGTGCAGCCGGACAAGCCACAGATGACAATATGGCGCATGCGCATTACATTCTGGATAACTAACGCTACACACATACGCGCGCGCACACACACACAACGCGCGCGCGCGCACTTCCACGACAACAGTGGTTATGCGAACGCGCCTTATTGTCAGGTTATACATACATTGCCTCTCTTGTTATGGTTAGTATCTTCCAAAGATCGTCTGTAATTTGACAGATTGTCCTGATATTCCGTATCATATTTTGCATTTTCTCCCCCTGCTGCATTTATCCCACTCATTGATGAAACAAGAAAATAATACAGTAATTAGTAATTAAGCCCATGTGTACGCTGTCCTGGCTAATGTCAGCAGTTGTAGGCCTGGTGTTTTAAATGTATGCCTAAGGCTGCTTTGTGTGAAGTTCTGACGGAAGAAATGACATCATGCACGGATATTGCTTTCCTCAAATTTTGGCTTCAGATAGCGTAATGTGTCTAATTTTCCAGCAGTTCAGTTAATTTCCTGTCAATAGAAATTCCACGATCTGCATTGCTGTGTAATCTCGTGCAGTTACATTGCTAACATTTGCTTGGTCGTGAAAAAAAAAACTTTTCGATCATTGTCTGTGCCAGTAATTGAGCTACGTTTGTTGAGAGCCGCAAGTTCGATTTCCTTCTGTTGATTTTATTTAATCCTAACAGCAATTCAGAATGTGGAAGATTTTAGGCCGTAATTCCACTCGCTATCAAAACTGGAAATGTAAACTTTTTGCTTGGGTGCTGGGCACGTTCACGTAATCCTATTAAAAGCTTTTTGGAATGCGAAGTGAGATGGCTCAATTCTTTTATGAAAATTCTGAATGACAATTTTGAACGTTATTAGCATTTAATTTTTACGGAATTCGGTTTTTTTATGTGAAAAAATTGTCATGTATTCCTGCGTTACTCCCCATAACAGGATCACGTTAGCTTTTTAGTAATCGGGTGCAATCATTAATCAACCCCCCCCCCTCCGCTCGTGGCACTTCGATCCAGTTCCAGGTCACGGCCTCCCCTTACGGAGCTTCGCGATCACACTCATTGTACACGCACACTCGGTAGGACTTCTCTGGGCGAGTGATCAGCCCGACGCAGAGACCTCTGTCTGACAACACACAACACTCCCACATCCATGCCCCAGGCGGAATTCGAACCCACAATTCCAGGAAGGGAGCGGCCGCAGACCCACGCGTTAGACCGCGCTACCACTGGGATCAACATTATTCATTTGGCCAGTATAATTTCTGCCTCATAAAAGTCGCTAGGATACAAGCATTATGTCTAAATGGTTTTACATGCCGCTTCCTTTCCAGTCCATTTCTGGTAACTCATTTCCCCAGAACCCCGATGCGTATGCATAGCACGTAGCGCGGATCGTAAGCAGTTGGAATGTTGGGGGACGGCCAGGGGAACTTAATGCAGTCTCTTGCCGTTATCGAGTGTCGATGTTTACATTCGTAACGAGGGCGGCGGTGCTAGCTTTATTTTGCTTTTTTTTTAGAGATAAGGTAGAAGAGCGTACTGCACCAAACGTGGAAGGTTATGCGCTTACGTATCATCGCTTCGAAAGCCATTGTTCTCTAAGCAGCACATAAAATGACGTTTGTAACTTTTTTAGTGGACCGCGAAGTTTCCCCTATCCACGTCATGAAAGCATGCAGGGGGAGTAGAGGTATGGCTCCACCCATGATTAACCTCGGCGCTAAATCGAGGTGAGTGGTCAATATTACGCCCCAGCCCCTTGGTTCCCAGAAAAAACACTGGTAGCCATTTAAAAGGAGGCTGGGTGTGCCTCAGAGCCGGTGTGGACATTTAGGAGAAGAGAAACCCCTCTTGCTACTGCCAGGAATCGAACCCCCTCCATATTATAGCGTGGACGAAATTCAGAATGAGGCGGCGTTGGTGGTAAGGCGGGGGTATGAAAGGATGTTTGAAAGAGACACGTAAATGTTTATACAGGGCGGACCCTTGATTGAGAACCCCAAAGCCAGCATAATTGCATTGCACTTGAAATAAATTCACATCCAAATTTGAAAAGGTGGAAGAGAGGACAACACTACGTCGAGTGCTGAAACGGTAAAATGGTGAAACGTGTGAAAGTTGCAGCAGTAGTAACAATATATATAGCATGTTTACACTGTCCCCAGTCGCGGGACTGATTGCTGTTAATCGTATTATATCTGATTACCGAGAGTTTAACCTTTTTACCTGGTGATTAAACTTTTAATCGATCATTCGGGTCCAATTAATTGATTATAACCTTTACAGCTCACCGCACTGCACTGTCAAAGTCCGCTCGCTGTTGCTACTGAGCCATCGTCCAACACATACAAAAAAAATCTGGACACTGTAGCCTCACAACATTAGTGGCTGGCAATTTACCCATGACAACCCCTCCCTCCCCCCCCCTCCCCAATCCCTTCATTTCTCTTTGTCCGCTTTAGACAGAAAGCTCGTTACTGTGGTCACACCAGGATTCTGAAATCCAAAATTTTACTCGTTGCTGGATGCGTTTACTGTACCCGAACTTTTGAAGCACTGTGAAATGCAGCTCAACTGAGTTGTGCATTTATTGCTGCAGGCGTGTGTGAAGTTAGGAATTCTGTAAAATTCGAAAAACAGAGCGTGATAATTACCTGTCACAGCGCTTTGTTCTTGTCAATGCTCTATGTACTATTTATTGAATGCGGCAGGTGCGGTCTGGCAGAACCATTATCAATCTTGTAATGACACTCTCACCTTACTGTATGTGTTGTTTGCGATAAAATAACAAAGCAAAACTAAAAATAGTCGCGTCGAAGGTCCTGACTTGTTCGACGTATGCTTGGTACTCTTTTCATCTCGACAATGTTTGTCTCTTTTTCTGTATATAGACCTTTTTGTAGATGTCGCCCTGCAAGCTGCAAGTGAATAATGTAAATTATAGTTGCTAAAAGTGTAAAATACCATATATATATATATATATATATAAAACAAGGAGAGGGCTCTTTTTACTAGTACATATGATTTAAAATACGAGAGGAAGCATTTTAGTAAAATGCTACATTTGGAGCATAGCTTTATATGATGCTGAAAGTTGGACGCTTAAGCACTAGATCAGAAACACGTGGAAAGTTTTGAAATGTGGTGCTGGAGAAAGATGGAGAAGATCAGTTGGACCGATCATGTGAGAAAATAAGAGGTATTACTTAGAGTCAAGGAGCAGAAGAATATACTACATGAAATAAGTAAACGGAAGGCTAACTGGATAAGTCACATTTTGCATAGAAACTGCCTTCTTTCTACAACAGGTTTTTGAAGGAAAGGTAATAGGGGAGGATAGAAGTGACAGGAAGACGAGGAAGAAGACGTAGGAAGCTACTGGATGACCTTAAGGAAAGGAGAGGATACTCTCTTTTGTAGGAGGAAGCTCTAGATCGCACTATGTGGAGAGCTCGCTTTGGAAGAGGCTTTGGACCTGTCGTAAGACAGACTACTATATGAACAAATATATATCGTGTATATGTGTGTGTATAGGGTCTCGGTGGGGAAACCGGAGGGAAAGAGACCAATGGGGAGACCTAGGAATAGATGGGTGGATAATATTAGGAATGATCTCCAGGAGGTGGGATGTGGGTATATGGACTGGATTGGGCTGGCCCAGGATAGAGACAGGTGGCGGACGCTTGTGCGTGCGGTAATGGACCTTCGGGTTCCGTGAAATGCGGGGAATTTCTTGACTAGCTGCAAACCAGTTAGCTGCTCAAGAAGGACTCTGCACCGTGGAGTAAGTAAGTAAGTAAGGTAAAAGTAAATCAGTCCCATTACAGGCCTGGACAGGCCCAGAGGGTTCCAGGAAGTTAAGGCTCCCAGATTTCTTGACAACGGCACAGGATAGTGGTAAGGTTGTCAGCCCTACGCACCGGCCGCCTCTACCCCCAGGAAATACTCCTGGTACTCATTTTTGTTAGAGGCTGAGCTGAGCCATAGTGCGATCGGAAGGATTTTATGTCAATGAAAAATCCACTGACACCAGCTGGGATCGAACCAGCGACCTACCGATTTGTAGCACAGCACCTTAACCACTGTGCTAACTCGGTCCCCATTTTACAAATGTATCACATGATAACCAGAACATGTTCATTTGCTCACAATCCGCAGAACAACAGACAGTTACATAAGTATTGTGAGTTAACAGCAAAAGACTGGATACGTCTGTCTGTTTCGGGTATCGTGGAATAATTTTTTAAATAGGTACAGGAATGTTTAGACACATTTTCGCTGTGAGAGTTATGTTTGAGTTCGGTACATAATGGCGTGTATATTGTCTGATATACGCTACGCTTCAACCATGCGCGTCGCGAACTTAACGTCCCACATAAACAGGAAGGAAATAACGCGGTTGTTTAAGGCGAGGTGAAGTACACTTCATGGAGCACTGGCTATTGACGTGAGTTCTCTGAGAAATGATGGCTTGGAAAGCATGCGGGTAAACGCATACGGTAATATTTGCGTTCAGGTATTTATGAAAGCGGCGAACTTCTATGTATCTCTGTAAGAGGGTTTGTAAACTTTTATCTACAGTAAAAAAGCCATTTGCATGCAACGTGCCCAGTAGCTAGTCGCAAATAAACAAGACTGCCCGAGAGAGATTTTTTTTATGATCACAGATTTTAAGTGGGAGCCGGGGTAGTGTAGTCGGTATATACCGGCTAGGTGCGGTATGGGTGGACAGGGGTTCGAATCTTGGCAATTACAAAGGATTTTTTTTCTCTGAAACGTCCAGACCGGCTCTGGGGACCACCCATCTTCCTGTTCAGTGAGTACTGTTTTGTCCCTTAGGGGGCAAGGCGGACGGGGCGTGAAGTTGACCACTCACCTCCATCTATCGCCGAGGTGAAGAATGAGTGCAGCTGCACCTCTGCTGTCCCTATATGATTTCATGGCTTGGGCTTTTTTTTCACCTGTTACAGATTTTAATATATATATATATATATAATAATTTAGAACTCTTTTTTGTTGCTTTTATGCTGATACCTTTCATGTTGAATAATAAATGTTTATTATATACCAACATATGCACAAATAAGTAGTGTAAATTTATATTAAAATACTCCGACGTGTTTCGGTATTAATACACCATCTTCATGGAGTTTACAGTTGTGTTAGCTAAAGTTATGAATTATTAAAATGATAAAATACAATATAGTAATGTGTCCTGTTTACTCCACACCATACACACACCTAACCAGGAATTACATATGCAGCCACATTTACCAAGATTTTATCATAACAGCACATTACTGTATTGTATTTTATCATTTTAATAATCCATAACTTTAGCTAACACAACATGTAAACTCCCCGAAGATGGCGTATTAATACTGAAACATGTCAGAGTAATTTAATACAAATTTACACTAACTTATTTGGGCATATGTTGGTATATAATAAACATAAATTAGAACTCGTTTACCTTTGGTCAGTGGCAGTTCAAGTAATGTACGTTCAATTTTCGACTTATACATTTCGTCAGTAAGAGAGGTCTTTATTAATTACAAAGCTCCACTTCGCAAAACTTGAACTGTAATATTGTGTGCATACATTGAAACAGCCAATGAAGCTGTTAAGCCAAGTACGTGAATGAACATTAGAGATATCAGGCATTACCCTCGAACCTCCCACCTTTACATCACAATTTGCGTATTGTTTGCATTTGGAATAGTTTGTGTGTTTGCTAAAAGGTGGCTTCAGGGGAACATTATGACATGAACTGCGCCTCGTAACCCTGTCTGATACGTACATCAGTGGTGGATCACGTCCTATAGGTTAATTAGGTGTGACCGTCGTGTATTATACATGCGTTTATACATGTTGCAAAGGTATTAGGAGCAAGGGTGAGGGGGATTGCTGTAGAACTATGTAAAGGAAGAACAGAATTAGTGATTCCCTGAGGTTGAGAAAGGGTAGAGACTGTGAGGGGAGAAGAAAATTGGTTATGGCATTGATGTTATTCTGAGGGGGATTGTGCATCGCTGCTGTTCCACGGGGACCGGTGGGGCTGTTCTAGTATCACACCCAGTTGATGCACCTGATCTCTTCTGTTCACTGCAGAACAGATAAACCACGAGAGAGAACAGGTGAGCGTCTTAAATAAGAAGGGGTATTTCAGTTCCTGGCCGTTCCAAGAAACGTTCCATGTGCTACATTTGTGACTGGAAAAAGGCTTTAATCTTCATGTTTATTAAATATACCGTCGTGCAACAACACCGTCAATAATTGACAGTGGTTACTTGTTTTGGCCTTCTGTTCAGGCCATCATCAGACGTTGCATCATTTAGAATTAAAGAAAAATCCTACAATCGTCGTAATATAAAACTGTGAAGAGATCTCATTCTCTTTACATCGATTTTGTTAAAAATGTTAAAACATTGGACGTGGGTGAAACAAATAATGTGTAATAAAAAATAGAAGCAGTGTTATCAATAAGGATGGTAGGCAGCTTAAAATATACAAATAAATACTATACGTCAGTCAGTAACACAACATTTATTTTATATACAATGGTACATATGTCAGGGCGACATGTTTCGACCTAGTCGGTCATCCTCAGGCCCTCCAAGGAAACAGATCCAAGAGTTGTTTAGTTTTCCTGCATTGTGGGATCCCAAATGCTTACAAGTTTTCAGTTACAGATGCAAAAGTATGTAAGTTTGTATAAATTGAACTTGTTGTGTGGCGGTTTTTAACTTAAAATGTGGTAGTACATTAAAATGTGGTAGTACGTTAAAATGTTGTAGTACATTGAAATATGATAGTACATTAAAATGTGGTAGTACATTGAAATGTGGTAGTACATTAAAGTATGGTAGTACATTAAAATGTGGTAGTACATTAAAATGTGGTAGTACATTAAAATATGGTAGTACATTAAAATGTGGTAGTACATTAAAATGTGGTAGTACATTAAAATATGGTAGTACATTAAAATGTGGTAGTACATTAAAATATGGTAGTACATTCAAATGTGGTAGTACATTCAAATTTGAAGTTAGTATATTAAAAGCAACTGTTTATAAAAGACCGCTTTTACTTTATGGTTTTCAGAATGTACACTTATAGGGAATGTTTATTAAATACACACATAAAATATTAAAGTATTTTATGTGTGTATGTTGCACACTGCAGCTTCCGTTGCAGTACCGAAACTGGTAGAGTATATCCAGGCAGTCCTGTGTTGAAGCATGTGATATGTCAGTGTGAGAACATAGCCCCTTTTCTGCACTAATTGTTTTGCTAGCCCGTATAACAGCCCTTGCTGGTTTTTATTATACGCTATTTGTTTCTCCCTCTTTTAATGTTTTAACAGTTTTATCAATACCTCTGTAAAGGGAACGAGATCTCTTCCCATTTTATATTAGAACGACTGTATGGTTTTTCTTTTATTCGAAATGATGCATGGCCTGAAGATGGCCTGAATAGAAGGCCGAAACCATTATTCATCACAGATTTGGACGGCGCTGTTGCACGACGGTGTATTGAATAAATATATAGATTGACTTGCACAACGGGGAAGTCTCACTTATATAAAATTTTTTAAATTAAGCATCAAAATCATATTGGAAGTTTTTGAAGCTACAGCAAACGTTTTAAGTAATTTCAGTAATAATGAAGTGTGTATGTGTTGTTCAGGTCCGCGATTTGGTTTCCAAGGCTGGCGGCTGTTGTGACATATCCTTGGGGAATTTGGCGTTCAGGTGACCGTGCATCGTGATAATTCTTACAATAAAACCAACTAGATGCACTAATTTCTGAAATTTATTTTTGGAATAAAACTACATGTTTCGGAGAGTTTCTCTGTCCATCGTCAGGAGTTTTTTTTACTGTACACACAGCAATAGATATATGTCAGCAAAACTGTATGACATATCTATTGCTGTGTGTACAGTAAAAAAACTCCTGATGATGGACAGAGGAACTGTCCGAAACATGTAGAGTTTTATTCCAAAAATAAATTTGAGAAATTAGTACATCTAGTTGGTTTTATTATAAGAAATGTCCTTAGGGGTTTTCTTTGTCCCACCAGACGCCTACCAGATTTAATGTCGCGTTGTTACAGCATTCGGTATAAGGGTTCCTGACCGGGAGACGAACTGTTCTGTCGATTTAGGCGAGTTTTGCGAAGTAGTAGAAAAGCGACTGTCAGCTTCGTCATGCCATTTCTTCTGTCTGTCCGTCTGTCCTCAGGACTCCCACCGGATGCATTTTCGTGAAACATTTTGGAGACTTTTATTAAGATCCGTCTGGGAAAATTGGAGTTAGGTTAAACTCGCACTGAAATATCGGGCAATTTACATGACGACCTGTGTTCGTTTACATTGTTGGTAGCGACATATGTAGCTTAGCAATGCACAAGGGAACTCATCATGTTGCTATGGCAACACTTTTTGTAGGTGAACTGCCGCGTCATTCCCAATTCTTTGTTCATATCAATTTCTCATTCAGCTCCTCTTAACATATGCCAGTAATAACTCGTCGGTAAAAATCGAGAATGAGGGTCGGGGCTGTGTTTTGGTAAGGCCATTCTCATTTCCAACAGAAAGGCCACCAACACGAAGTTCATCAATTCGTCTGCGACCTTAGGTCACGCGCAACGTTAGCTCGTAGTAAATGCCGTTACTTACTTGACTACCATTCTTCAAAATACATTTTATTGCCCACGTCAAGATTGTACCACCTGCTGAGCCGGCTGACGCCTCAGTCACTGCTGCATGTAGGGGGGTGCACAAACCCGGACACCAGGTCGCTATGGTGCCTGAATTTCATACGGTTGTGCCTAATATTATTGATTTCTTAGTATGGAACTCATCTGGCGTCTTCAGTTTTGAGGTGGCTTATACTTTGGGGGGGGGGGGGTTTTTTACACCCCTTTTTTATGGGGGACTAGAATTTTTTTGGGGCCTTAATTTTGGGGTGGGTTTTATTTGGG
>Ga0131853_10023619_pt1 | contig 11098 bp, 10 predicted proteins | sample TergutLab28metaG_FD_92764 | JGI IMG/M metagenome (GOLD analysis project Ga0131853, IMG submission 92764) | Labiotermes labralis P1 segment gut microbial communities from Petit-Saut dam, French Guiana - Lab288 P1 (version 2) (version 2) | ecosystem: Host-associated > Arthropoda: Insects >...
ACCCACACACACACACACACACCCACACACACACACCACTCATACACACCCACACACACACACCACGCACACACACGCACACCACACACACACACATACACACACACCACACTCACACACACACACCACACTAACACACACACACCACACTGAGACACACACAACACACACTCACACACACCCACCAACACACACACACACCACACTCACATACCCACCAACACACACACACATACACATATATACGTATATAGAAAGTAGAGGTAGAAACTCATAAACCCTCCCAGGTATATATATATATACACACACACACACACATATATACGTATATAGAAAGTAGAGGTAGAAACTCATAAACCCTCCCAGGTAAAGTACATCTGTAAGTAAGACCATTTTCACGATACTCAAGCTTTCTGGGCAAATTTTCACAAAGAACCTCTATACCGATTTTCATGTAAATCCCCCGAACGGTTTAGTCGATGACATTACGTCACAGATGGACGGAAGTGGTCTCCATGTAAGGTATTTCCATGCCTAAAATGCCACCCAACGACACTGACCACTTCCATGTACAGCCCAAAATCAAGCGTGAATTTTTACCACAATGACGCCGACGTCCTCAACATGTTGCCTGACCCAACGCGGGGTACACGGACAGACTGTGAACCGGCAATCAGTAATACCTTGTGAGGAAAACCGAGGATCGAACCCACACACATCAGTTCAAACTGGAGGCGGAAGCCCGATGAATCAGTAACCAACGACCGTCAGTACATACAAATTACGAACTTCTGTGACGTGTGGAACCAGGGTGGCGTGGGATTTACCGCACTTCCACACAGAATCAATTAATAAGTCTGTGTCGGCCTTGTCGTATAGGTCTAGTGGTCATCATGTTTTCCGAAGGTTAGGTCCAAAAATGTGGGGGGGCTGGACTGTGAAATCAGCTCGGCCCTACATTTGCACAGTACAGTCAGTTGCGCTATTACGCGAGCTCGTTAACGCGAAATGGCCGTAACGTGGCTGATGAATAGGTGAACGCTGTTTGTATAACGCGAAATTTCTCATACGCGTGTTGGCCATTACACGATTACAGCGATCAGTTGGAAGATACTGCGTCAAACCTCCAATTATTATTATTATTATTATCATCATTATCATCATCATTATCATTATCATCATCATCATCTCCTTTATGCAGGGTATTTATACTTATATTCCTGAGGCAAACCACGTCCCTAGGGAATATAGTGTTGCAGCTATTCTGTTGTTACTATTTATGGTGCTTATATCGTTAGTTTCAGTGTTGAATCTATTGTACTTTTACATTAGTACTTTCCGAAGTACGTGTGCAGTGCCCAATATGGCTGCTTTCTTTAGTTCCTTGACTTTACGTTTTCCTGGTATGTTGCTCACGTATTTTCTAAATGACTTTGAAACAGTCCCAGTCGCCCCTATTATTACTGGTATCACCTTTGTTTTTACATTCCACATGCGCTGTATTTCTAACGTAAGGTCTTTATATTTTAGAATCTTCTCGGCTTCTTTTTTAATCACATTTCTCTCTCTCCTGAGATTGCAACGTCTATTAACATACATGTACCCTTTTCATTACCACGGATTATATATAACGTCTGGTTTGTTGTTGGGGATAGTTTTGTCAGTTTGTACTTGTTGATTCCACAATATGGTTACCTTGCCTCCTTGACTTGTTTCTACTGATTCTGGCTTACATTATTATAATTATTATTGCTACCCCCCCCCCCTCCTGATGCCATAACTACTCTGACGTAGTGCGTGGTCAAACGATCCTGCGAGCTACGCCGGCGGTAGTGTAGATATTGGCATGGCCTCCAATGCCGGACAGATTAAAGGTGATGGTCCAGACGAAAACTGGATACTCTGTTCCTCCAGGTTGGGGGTTGGGCGTGAGACCGACAACCTCTACCCATAAAAACGTTTACGGTGAGAAAACCTCGAAGATTCCTGGGAGACGAATGAAAAATATGGTCAGGCTATGCGGAAGAGGACTCAGAGAAGAATGAAGGCGCCTTCTGAAGGAGACCTGGGCCCAGAACGGGCCATAGCGCAATACAAGGGTGGATCATTATCATCAAGCGATTTTTTATAACGCGAGGTCTCACATGAATGTTAAGTAACGCATTACAGCAGAACTGGCCACAACAGTTTCCGTGTTGTTCGCAGTCGGGATCCCCAGTTTCATCATACAGGATGCTGTATTTGTCGTTTCCTTTAAAAGAATGCACGGAACATCGAACGTCCTAAGCGCCCTATACACTCTCAGTTAAACTGGGCGATTTTACTGTGTGACGTCATACCTGATGTAAAAATTAAGTAAACTATGCAGTTTCGATAGACAATAGCGCAGGCCTCAGAACTGTCCTTTCCAGTCGTCTTTCACACAGAGAACTGCGCAGTTCACTGATGGAATCCCACAGTTTCCTCAGTTTACCTGCCGACACCACGATGGTATCATCTCAAGGCACATCCGTTTCCAGCAGATGAACATCGCATGATATATTGCTTTTCAAATACCACTTCTTACTCCACATTTTACGCTTTCTTTTCTTCTTTTCTGATAACATTATGGCCGATGTGGCTAGCAAACAGCAAACTACAGCCTTGTTTTTATCCACCACAGTCACACGCACAAGAAGACACACAGAACTGACAAAACCTGTGAAACCTGGGAAGCCTGTGCTGTGCCAGAGAACATTCAGTTCAGTTTTTCGTGCAGTCTTTTTTACACAGTTAAACAGCACAGTTTAACTTAGAGTGTATGGAGCCCTTTAAACCACATTACATATGAATGCTTGCGTTTCGGTCGAACACTCAAACGACAGTTGCCAGATGAAATACGGACCTAGTGGGGACGTAATATAAAGTAAACAAAAGCTGCCCCTATGTGCGTCATAAAGGCACACTGAAAGTGCAGAAGTTCGGCTCCACTCATTTTTAACCTCGGCACCAAATGTACTCCAGGGACACCAAGCCGTTCATCGCCTGAAAGGGCAAGCAATTTTTGGACTGAACGTGGGAACCGACATTCAGGGAAGTTTCAATATTTAGTCTTCCCCGCAGCACCCATTTCCCGGTACTCCGAGTTCACTGACGTCATAAGGGCCTATTTTATGTTGGAGAGAAAGAGAGGGACGTTAGGGATCCGCCCCTGTACCGACAGACGCGCGCCAACTTATCTACGCCTGTTCAGGAGGCGTCTTTGGTGGATAGAACTGCCGTATCAAGTTTTGGTGCTTCATCGTAACACAATAACATCTAAGCCGGCAGATAACGATTCGGAAATTCCTACTATTCAACACTGTACAGTACGAACAATAAATATTGTCCTCTTAGTAATTAACCAACTTAATACACAAATAATTGTTTTATAATAAATTTATTGTATGCCTCTACATGTTTCGAGCACTATGTGCTCGAAACATGTAGTTGGTTAATTACTAAGATTATACTGAGATGCACGGTCAGCAAAACATTAAAAAAAATTGTCCTGTTGTTTCCATATATTCCAGTTTCGAATGCGCAAAAATTCTGGTTGAATTCACTCTCACAACCTCATATCTTTATATCGCACGGGGTGTGAAACCGGATGGCTAAACACGTGCGAATTCTGTTGTATAAGACTCACGTGCTACAGGGTTCAGACGTGTGCGATACAGCGCGCATTTCAAAGCACTATTTAGTAGTGCCAAGAACCCGTTCGACGTTTGCTGCGAAACTGTTATTTGCCATCCAACGAGCCGCGAACTCAAGGCCTAGTGCTTAGTACAGGTACCGCCAGGATTAACACTAAAACCTGTCCATTTTTAGACGCGTTCGCAAAATTGCGAAAAGCGACTACTAGCTTCGACAAATCCGTCCGTCCCTCAGCCCTCATGCAACAACTCGACTCCCACGGGGCGGATTTTCATGAAATTTGATATTTGAGTATTTTTTTTTAAATCTGTCGGGAAAATTCAAGTCTAATTAAAATCTCCAACAAGAATACCGGGTAGTTTAATGGTAAGCAGTTAGGTATGTTAAAACTTAACGTCGAGCACAACTATATTTGTTTTTATTACGAGGAGTTTACAACAACGACATAATGATATCTCGAACCCGCCCCATCACAACCCATAACCACTACACGCATGCTAGTATAGGCTAAGCTGTAAGTCTAACCACAACCTGATGATGGCCCACATTTAGGGCCGAAACATGTCGTTGTTGTAAACTCCTTGTAATATAAACAAATATAGTTGTATTCGACGTTAAGTGTTAACATACCTAACGGCTTACTATTGTACAAAACACAACGTGGATGACGCACATTAGAACGGGCAGTTTACATAAAGATGTATGTATGTACATTTGTGATAGCAGCTCGCTACATTCTTCCTGGAATGACTGATATTTCAGATAAAAATTGCAGTGAAAAAACAAAAAAAAACACACACACATTTTATGTTCAATAACTTCCCCCCCCCCCACCCCCCGTGGAAAAACATGGTACAGCTGGACAGGCAACAGTTGACAATACGATACGGTGCATTCGCTTTGCATGCTACATAACTAAGGCTAGACACATACACTCAGAATATGTAACACCTATTGCTTTTCCACTGCAACAATGGTTGCACGGACGCGCCTTTGCGTTACGAGCCTGTCTTGTTTCCACACAGAACAGTCATTACGTCCCCATACATAAATCGTCGCCTTGTCTTTCTAATGGAATCACAGCGGGCTCTCTGTGAGGTAAGAAATATAAAACAAAGACGCCAACTTCCCTGAATCCAAAGTTTATTTGTGTTGACCGGATTTCTAAGAAAGGTTTCGTGGGTGAACCCTCACAAAGTTTTCAACTTGCTGTCCTTCAGGTGGGAGAATGTGTAGGTGTGGAATATCTGCAGATGTACAGTCATATCAAATACAGTTTACTCGCATATACAAACGACGCTGTCGATTACAGACCTACCAGCTGTTCGCGTGTTCACGACAAAAAGCTGGAAAAATGCGCCCGTCAACAGCTGTGCCACGTCCGTCCGCACGTAGCGACACGAGAATCGCCTAACAGTTTTTCATGCAATTTGGAAGTGGGGAAGTTCCATACATCTATCGTAATGTTGCACTTTTGGTAAACTAAATGGGACTGTAATAACTGACCAACCGTAAACGTCGGCTACGCCGATAGAGTGAAATTTGCATAGTACCCTTAAGTTGCCATGCTCGTGTTCCCCCCTCCCCCCCCCCCGCAATTTTCATCAGTTGTAAGGTGAATGCCGCGGTACAATTTAAAGACGGGGTACTGCCCAAATTCCGCTCAATCGCAACACTTCTCCCCGGGGGGGCGGGGGGGGCTCTCACAGGCTCTCGGTCAAAAGCACCGAGCCACTGTGTATTCACATTCCTCGAATGCAGCCAATTAAAGTTCTCCCCCCCCCCCCCCCCCGAAAAAAAATCGCAGAGTATAGCAAACATCTAGGCATGACTACGTCAAGGCCCTCACCCAAGAAAGGACATCCGTTAGCGCAAGCACAATCTCTATTATAAGGTTCCCATGCCACAGTGCGCTCCGTGCGCATGAATTGCTCTTCGTGAATTCCCCCCTCCCCCCCCCCCACCACTTTTAGTTCGGTTGACTACCTGATAAACAGCTTGACAAGGACGCTGCTCTATGAAACTGCACTTCTAGCCATACGGTCAAGGGTCACACACATAAATGACGATCTAAACCACAACAACAATTGGCGACAAGATATCGGGTCCAAACAAACAAACTCATCATTCGATGTGAATCCTGCTCGTGTCCCATAGCACATCCGTATCGCTCGAGCTCTATACAAGCAGGATCTTAAAGTCGTCGATAAATCGTCATAAAACGGACTGGATACAGATTATGAGAAGCCACCACATATTTATTCCTCTTTTACATAACAAGATCATGGGATTCTGAACATTTTTAAACAAACAGCTCGTAACTTAAAGTGGGAAACGTCTTTGTGTTATGTGCTGCATATACAGTACGTTTCGAGAAACGATAAACACAACTAAGTTTGTTCAACAAGTTAATTCCTTGTAACAAACATGTCCACGTGTTTCGGCATGATATTAAGCCGTCTGCAGGCTTGTTGATTCATACAGGGGAGAAATATTTCTGTTGGTGGGAGGCCAACGCAAGAGCGTGCGTGGATACGAATGCAGTAACATGAAAATCAACTTTTGTTTCCACATTATTCGAAACCCAGCTAAAATGTTAGGAGAGAGGCGCGCCTTCTACATTCGAACGCGATCGATTCTCAAGGCGATGAAAATGGTCCAGAAAATAATGCAGTCTTTGTTTCTATTTCAACCAACCAATACACACACACACACACACACACACACACATATATATATATATATATACATATCTCGCAAAATTATCTCTTTATATAATATACACACCTTCATGTTTGGACATTTCTATGTCATCATCAGAGAGTTTTACATTTGTGCCTTGCTAAGTTACATAAATTCTCAAAACTGAAGCTGCTAAATTACAATTCCATAATATTATTAAAATATATTAAAATATTATTTAGTCGTTGTTTAGTGATACAATAAGATCTGGCAGACGTTATAATATATTGTGCAAACAGTGTGTATTTGTGGCTACATATACAGTCCCTTGTTGATGTTAGTGTGATGGTCTGGCGTGTATTATATATAATATAATATAACATAATATTACATTAAATATATTACATTATATATAAAGAGATACTGCTGTGAGATATATATATATATATATATATACACACATATGTGTGTGTGTGTGTGTGAATTGGTTGGTTGAAATAAAAACAATAAAAGATGCAAGGTACATGCATCAAAATAATGTAGTCTTCTTTGACCGTGACCCTACTGTGGCCATCTGTCAAAAGCTAGCTGAAAACAGAAAAGAATGAATGCTCCAAAGCATATCACTTATGCCCCACGACATACATCTTCTCTTCCACAGCGACACCGCGGTTCCGTACAGTGGCGTAATGCTCCCGCAGAACCCTTGGGAACCCCGTGGGTCACAGGGGCCCCAAAACACTAGGAATTCTAAAATTTGCGGTGTTCTTTTTTTTTTTTCCAGACTATATGCCGTTCTAATGACAGAAGGTAGTATTCTGGATTCCAGATACCAGATCTGATAGTTAATTCGCTGTCGATCCCGGTGGCCGCGGGGTCTAAGGCGAGGGCCTGCCGCCGCTTGTTTGCTGGGATTGTGGGTTCGAATACCACCGGGGGCATGGATGTTTGTGTGTTGTGAGTGTTGTGTGTTGTTAGGTAGAGGTCTCTGCATCGCGCTCATCACTCGTCCAGAGGAGGCCTACCCAGTATGATGTTTCATTGGAAGCGGAGGCCGGGTGGAAGCGCCACAGGAGAACGGACAGGTTACTTTGACAATAATCATATGCGTCAGCCGAGAGACGACCAGCGGGTGCAGGAGGGACCGGTTGTCTACGCCAGTGTTTCTCAACCGCATGGCCGCGGCCCGGTACCGGGCCCTTGCATCAATTATACCAGGCCGCGAGAGGTTCTCCTGGAATTGATAACTAATTTAAATGTAATTTTATATTTGTCAACATGCCACACCGTACACATAAATGTACTAATACACTTTATTATTATGCCATAATTAATTATTAATACTATGTTAGTTTAATGTATGAAGTTAAAAAAAAAATTGGAAAAGTACTGACGAGTAAATCTGTTGGGACCGGGCCCTCGTCTTGTGAAAAAAGAATTTACCGGGCCGCGGTCTCACAAAGGTTAAGAAACACTGGTCTACGCCATTGGTTCTGTACATTTCGTAGCACACAAATATTTGGGTATCGCCCTCTTTTTTGATTACAATAGGAATTTAGTGTACGTCCATACACACACGCCAGGCACTAGTTAAGATGAATTTTAAACCCCTAAATTAATGAACCAGAATTTGGCATTCTCGACGAGACTACATAAAGACAAGACTTAAGATCTGTAATCCTCATCAAGCATTATTAGGGTGATGTGCTATCAAGATCTATGAGATGGGCGACGCATATAGCACGTATGGGGCAGAAGTGGTGAATACAGGATTTTGGTGGCAAAACCTGAAAGAAAGAAACCACCTGGAAGACCTAGGCGTACATGAGAGGATAATATTAAAGTGGATCTTCAAGAAATATGATTGTAAGTTGAATGTTCGATTTATGTGGCTCAGGATAAGGACACGTGGCAGGTTCTTATGAACACGGTGATGAACCTTCGGGTTCGATAAGTGATGTGAATTTCTTGATTAGCTGATGAACTATAAGCTTCTCAAGAAGAACGCCGCTACAACAGTTACTGTCCTTACTCAAACCAAAGCAGCTGACCTGCACAGAGTGCACGGGGCCCCTTAACACTTAACGGTCTGGGCAGAATATACAGACACTGTCAACAGCATGACTCTCTGTCACTGAATGACCTTCGTTCCACTGTCGCCATTTGTTAGGCGTTCCGTTTATCACAAGCCTAAATTCAATTTTACGCGCAGCTCTAACCACACATAAGATACAGAAAACAATTCTATTACGTCACACGCACAAAACAATACCGCACTTCAGCCCAATGCATTGTCAGCTGGTATTCATCGGCTTTCCCTATAGCAAAAAAAAAATTTCAAGGTCAAATGCAACCTCCTCTCTCAGAATCGGCACTTAGAAACTGGTATTCAGCTTTGCGGCCCTTGACGACGGGGAAATACTAACTGCTTACGTAATTATATCTTGACTATGCATATAGTATTCTACCCAGATCAGTTTTACTGTTCGGACCAGAGACGGTTACAAATCATACACCACATCAGAGGGACCTTTCCGTATTTTATACGAATGCTAACAGAAGCCTTAAACACCGCGCGTTAGACGGAAAGCACTGACATACATCACACCTACCTTCCGCTCAGATGTTCAAGAAATGCCCTACTTCCAAAGAACTGACAGTTTCATCAGTGTACAAATACAACACGCCAGTCGATAACACAACACTTCATTTACATACAAAAATAATATATTCTTGTATATAAATACAGTGTTGTGTTATCGACTGACGTGCTATATTTATATAACACTTCGGGATGGAAAACATCAAATTCATCAGTGTGTTTACAGAAATCCGCAATTTGGTCCCTATCACGAACTAGTCGCATCCATTCTACAGCCTAATCCTTTCAAATCCACTTTAATATCATTCTGCCATCTATGCGTAGGTCTTCCAACATGTTCCCTTCCCTTCACGTATTCCAGCTAAAATTCCGGTGCACTTTTAATCTGTGCTACGCGTGCTACGTGCAACACACCACCACCCACACAAAAACGCAGGGAACTCAACCTGCAAATCACTGCACTACACCATTACCTCAGCTTCTAGCTCCAAGAACGAGCCTGTTTACGCATTTTGTTTACGGCTTTTATAAGGACCAAGAATTATGAAATGGAGAAGCTGCGGAATGGAACGACCTGGCCTGACTTAAGTTACTAGCACCGTAGCTTACTGGACAGACTGAAAAGAAAAAAATCGTGAAAACTTTCAGGTAGAATAGTCTCTGTACCAACCTAGGTTCGAACTGGGCACCTCCCCAATACAAGGCAAAAGCTGCGGGTAACATGCTGCTTCCCAAGAAGTAAAAAAGTGTCCATTACACGCCATTAAGATACAAGGGGGTAATGGAGGCACAACTCCATTCACTCTTAACTCCGGCGCTTGATTTGGGTGATTGGTCAAATTCATGTCCCATTCATTTACCCCCCCCCCCGAGATCGACTGAATAGGAGGCCGGGCAGGACCTAGAGCCGGTATGACAATTTGTTAATTAAAAAAAGGTAAATCAGTCCTTTTACAGGCCCGAGGTGCCCGGAGGGTTCCAGGAAGTTAAGGTTCTGAGATTACGTGACAATGTCCCAGGATGGTGGTAAGGTTGTCAGCCTTACGCACCAGCCGCCTTTACCCCCCAGGAAATACTCCTGGTACTCATTTCTGTTACAGCCTGAGTCGACCCCAGGGCCACAGTGCGATCGGAAGGATTATGCCAATGAAAAATTCCAAATGACAATTTGTACACGAGGAAAATCTGGTGCCTTTGCCGTGAATCGAACGACGGTTCCACGTGCGTTAAAACCCTGGCCTAATAAGTATAACGAACACGCCATTGGTTCAGAGAAGTGAAAATGAAAATTTTAATCATTCGCGAAGACAAATTAGAATCTTCCCTTTGATGTAGCTAAAAACGAAGAATACATCATCTTACACTCAGCGAACTTTTCTCGGAAGGATTTAAAATATTCACAGCTGTATATAAACACACGCAGCTTTCTTTTCGAATTAACATAAACTCGGCGGGGTCGCTCCTCCAGCCGGCGTGACTTCATTACCGCTGTTTTGTGAGACAAACTCGATTACGAATTCAATTAAGCCAAGCTCTAAGCTACCGAGCAGGGATCCATAATGCAATTTCGCCCTTTGACCTCTGGGAGGCGCGTGACAATTACTGGCACACACAGAACTGCTACGGCAAATATGATACGACGCCTCTGCAAAGCTCATTCGTGGCTGAAATTTATAATCTTGTTAGCTAAACCGAAACGTTTTACAGTTAAACGTATAAATCGCAACATGTCACGGGCGCACAAAACCTACAATTACTCTTTACAAGCACCCATAATTACTTGGAAAAATTACCGTCAGAAAGCGCTACACCATAGTGGCGCATCTTGGGTATAGCGCATTCCCAAGCAATAAATATAAAGTACATGTTTTAATAGAAGACACCCTGTTGTGCTTTGATTCTGAAAATAATATCAAATTATTTAACCCGTCACAAATCAACAACATACAGGGTTATTCAAAATGATTGCCGGGGTTTTAACAACTTGTCATACACAATACACTTGAGATAGGAGTGTATGTATTTTTTTATTTAACAGAACAACACTCCAAGTTTTTGTTACATACCTTACAGGTGCTCTATATGTGCACCCTTTGTGATTCTACAAACATCAACACGATAATCGAGTTCGTTCCAAAC
>Ga0131853_10023620_pt1 | contig 11097 bp, 6 predicted proteins | sample TergutLab28metaG_FD_92764 | JGI IMG/M metagenome (GOLD analysis project Ga0131853, IMG submission 92764) | Labiotermes labralis P1 segment gut microbial communities from Petit-Saut dam, French Guiana - Lab288 P1 (version 2) (version 2) | ecosystem: Host-associated > Arthropoda: Insects >...
GAAGATGGACGTATTAACGTCTGAAACATGTTGAGCAATATATAATAAAGCAAGTGTCATCTAGTTGGTCAACCTTTATTCAAATATCAAGATGATGCACGGTCCAATACGCATAATATGCTTCATGTCATTTAAATCGTCACCATTGCTCTTTGAGTGCTCCATATTCTTGGAAGTTGAGTGCTAGGAAAACAAATATGTAAATTTTTTATACTGCCACTTGTATTGTATTGAACTCCTTGATAATAGTCCATATGGGACAGGACACTTGGAGGTCAGCAGCAACATAAGTGGTTGGTATTAATTTGTGGTTGATAAAGTGTCTACAGGGTAGGTTTGCATCGTAACATGATCATTTGTCCAATTATGTGACTTAAGTGTGAAACTGTAGGAATGTGGAACTGAGGGAAATTGAGATCAATTAGTGAAATGTTTAGTTTCATCAGGAAGGAAGTGTAACTGTTCACCAATGCATTGAAATCAGTTACCTTGACAGCACAATGTACCGGTTGTGCAGATTCGTTACACTTATTAATAACCAGGTCTGTCCTCTCACTTATGTTTTGTTGGTCATATTTTCTTTTTTATCTTAATTAAAACCCTCATTTGAGAAGTTGTAAACTAGTGTTGTCTAATATGTAGGAAATAATAAGGAGAAATTAGCAGCTCATGCAGAAGCTTCTTATACCTTGTTTCTTAACAGTCATAAGCCTGTGTAATATTTGAGGGTTTGTTGGCACTGAAGATTTATATTGTGGTCTTGCATCATGTGACACCATGTATGGTACCCAGTAATGGAGGTAGTGTGTTCTTCTGAACCATTGGTAAGCCACTTTCAATACTGTGTAATGTCATAACACATCAGGCAATATGTGGCCATTTCATTCAACCGGCTACTGGTGTAACATTTTTAAGAGACCCTGGCCTTTCATTTAACGAGACTAACCTCAACGTATGTTTTTTTGTGATTTCTGTAACTTTCAACTTTAGAAATTACTTATTTCTCATGTACAAATTAATATTTGGTTTTTTTTTTTTTTAAATCTGCTATGAAGCACGATAAATTTTCTAGAATGATTTCTTAACACTGCAGTAGGTCATGCTTTAGGATACATTGAAGTTGAATCTAGCTGGCGTGAAAGATACTTGATATCTACCTTAGATTACTTTCTAGTCTGTTACTGCATTATATATTCTTTATTCTTTGCTGAGACGTGTTTGGTGCATCCTGATGCAACTGCTCTAACTACTGTGTGATGTGGGTGATATCTCACACCACAGTGTGATGAACCGTATTTTACAGGAGGAAGTCATAGTCTAATAAATATTCTAGAATGCCCTATAGTTCTTATGGGAGGTACCCAAGTGAATTCTCTAGACCACTTCCCATGCAGTTCCTATTATTTCTTGTTTTTGGTGTCAGGAAGTAGTCAGCAGGTTCTAAAGTGTTGTAGAATACTTCTCCTGATTTGCTGGTGGAGCCCATATTTGTCATGCTCTTTGGAACAGTGTCAGCTGTCTGGTTTAACTTTACGTCGGAAAATAAAGCTGCAATTTCCGCGGACTTCTTGACAGACAGTGCTTCGGATGCTGCTGACGTAGACCCGACATTGCCCTTACATTTTTGCTGCTTCTTCCCACTGGCGTAAGGTGGTGCACCAGATAGTGAAGAAGGCTGCCTTTGTTTGCTGCGAGAATGAAGTCTGTCACCACTACGACATGAGGCTCCCATATATATGACTCGTCCTCTTGGATCCCTCGCAGAAACGACCAGAACTTTCCGTTGGGACGTCTGTGGAATTGGCTCTTCATCTTCTGATTTTGAGCTAGTTGTAAAGAGGTCATAATCAAGAGCAAGATTATCAGAGCTGTAACTTCTTCTTTGTGGACTACACTGTGTAGTGGAATGGCTGTGTTGGTAGGACTGTCTTCTTGGTAGCTGCTCATACACATCCATTCTTCGACTTGACCCACAGTCAGATCTTCTGGTACCACAAATTGATGAATACTGCGGGCGAAATGATGGTGGGTTGTCGTTCTGAAGGAAATCTAAACTCTTAGATGATTTGTTGGCATATGTATCTTTCTTTTTAGAATATGCCACATGCTTTTCGTTTCTCATCCAAGCTGTTGTTGGTGATGCTGCCCTTGAGAGACTGGATTCTGAAGCTACAAACCCGCTTTGATGTATTTTTTGAAATACACAGTCGTTCCTAGGAGATGTGAAGTGGTTAGTTTTGAGGTTAGTCGGATGTGAATCTGGAATTGCTCTGATGCAGTGTTTCTGCTGTGGATGGTGGTGTACTTTGTTGATGCCTTTATGGTAAGTGCAGGCACAGTAACATTTATCGCTGTCAATGCAACTGTCCGTGTCGCAGCCACATGACGACATTGAGAGGTCTTTTGCAGTTGGTGATGGGTGTTTCTTGGCATCCCCCAAAGAGCAGTAACATTTATCAGCTGAAGTACACGTGCAGGATTCACTGTCGTAACTACATTCGCTGCACGAAAAATAACCGCTAGATGACATATTTGGACCTCTTCTGCTAGAATTAATGGTTGTTGCACCTCCTGTAGTACTGTTTATGCCGTTGTTGCTGCATCTTACCATGCTGAAGAAGTCGGAATCCTCGGAGGTGCTGGTCATGGGAGGCGGCCTGTGGGTTAGACTTGTGCTAATGTCGCGCTGTGGCCGTCGACGACTGCTGCTGGATTTTCTCTGTAGCCGAAGGCCACCACCACCACCTGAAAGACTGACTTTATTGAAGCTTGGTTGTCGCGGTAGTTTGAAAGTTCTGACGGAATATGACGAAGTTGATGTAGATGAAGTTTCTAAATTCTTAATTTTCTTATTGGCTTTCTTTGTGCTTCTGATAGAATCTGATGGAAACAAAACTGATGTGAATTCGAAATTGTTGAAACGAGATTTTGTCGGTTTTAGTTTGTTTACCGACCGCCTGAACACTCTCTTCAGGCCGCCGCCACCGACCACGAACGTCTTCTTCCGTTTATAACAGCTGTTTCTACGACCAAGTTTCTTTTTCTGCCTTCGCATAATGCTCTTGCTTCTCTGATATAGCTCGTCTTTTGTAAGAGTTACTGCTAATTTCATAAGAAATTCTTTATAAATGGGTTTCAGATCATTAAACGACATCCCTTCAGGATCTATTATTGCGTCTAGGATGTCATCCATGCTGTTCAGTCCTTCTTGGAGTCGGAACTCGGTGAAGAGTTCGTTAAACCCTAGAGGACTGCTTCCTGTGCCCCCACTATTGTTTGCGCAAGGCACTCCACTGCCCTGTCTCCTGTTGTACCTGGTGAGAGGTCCACCTGCGTTTAAGAAACTCCGACTGCGTGGTATTGCCACTTTGGTCAGTATGTCGCCGCCTTCTGGATTGTCACTGGGTAACTGTATACTGCTGTAGTTCTGGCGGTCTGAAACAGTTCTTTTAACTCCTGGAATTGCTGGAGCCATATTTAGTGTTCCTAATGTAATGTTTTTGTCGCTAACTGTAGGTACGGCCGTACTTAGTCGAGAAATGTTGTCATTTCTTATGTATGTCATATTTGTTGGTTCAAAAGCGATAGCCTTGTCTGGAGATTTATTTTTTGTTACAAAATCTTCTCCATCGTCACTTGCAGACGATGCTGAGGATTTCTTAATTCTCCTCGGAGGTCTCACGGGTACGGGAGGTGGAACTTTTTTCACTGTTGGACGTTTCTTGTCTTCCCCGTTTTCTTTAGAGTCTTCTGCTATAGTAGCGATGGCCTTGGAGCTACTCCGCACGCCTTCATTGCTCACAGCCTCTGACCGACTTTTGCCGGTCTCCCCTGTCATATTGGTGTCTCCTGCCGCACGCACATAATCTACGCTATTTTGATGTGTTGGGCGGTTTCGTTGTGTTTTGGAGCTTTTGCTTCCATTGTTACTACCCCCTTTGTGCATGTTGTTCATCAGTGCTTGATATAAATTAGCTGCTATAACAATGGCGTCTTCAGAGCATGCGCAGACGAACCCGTGACACTCCAATTGCTTGGAGACTCCCATTTTTCTCATCACAACTGCGAACATAGGCGAATGGTGGTTGTATGGCGTTTCAGTGCCATGCTTTTGTGTTGTTGACACAATTGTCTTTTCGTCTATAGCGTTTAACGGTTGAAATAATGCTCCTTTATCAATGGCATCAGGATCTGCTATCAGTGGTAGGAACGCGTACTCCATGCCGTTACGTGACCCAGGGTCACGACACACGAATTTTACAGCCGCCCATACAGCGATTGTAGGGAATGGATTCAGTTGTTCGAGTTCACCCTTGTCGTGACCTATATGATGCACTTTCAAACCACTTGAGTTAATTTCTAACGTACCCCTCATTCTGAGATCACTGTCTATACGATCATGCTGTGTTTCCATAGCACGGCGATATGCAAAATATAAATCTTTTAAAGGTTCTTGGAGGCCGTGTAGTGTAGTCACTTTGTCTGGCAGAGGAACCGATCCGAGATAATCCACTGGGAAACTGCTGATCGAGGGCGACTGTTGGGTAGGTGACGGCGTAGCGTTGCTGGACGATTTCCTGGCTACAGTTTCCTTTGTTGTACCCGCACCGCCGGTTTGAGCCATTTCAGCGAACATCTTCTCTATCCTCGCCTGCACTGTGTTGTTGATTCTCTTCTGTTTCCCCTCTTCATCGTCACTGGTTCCCAGCAGAGGCAGAATCTTTTCCAGTCTGATGCTGCCACTGGTCCCCCCGTAACATGACATTTGTGACCTAGTTTCATCAAACATCGAATCTATACGCTGTTTGTACGTCGAGTACGCACTGACGGATGTCACAGTGTCCCTCTCTTTATCCCCGACACTCCTTGCCTCTCCGTGGGTTTGTTCCTGAAGACGGAATCCGTAAGAACTCGCATGGCTACTAGTACGACCACTCGCATTGTTCTTTCTGCTAGTCTCGGGTACTATAATATGCTCTGAAGTCAGCTGTCCGTTGTCCGCTACCTGAACCGCTGGAGCACCGTCTTCCACGTTACACTTTACCATGGCTGTTACGATGTGACGTCTCTAATTGTTTACCTTCGGCGTTGGACCTTTACCCGTTTCTGAAAAGAGAAAGACATGTATTAGCTGTATTTGCTTGGAGAAGGTGGATATGGGTCACTTGAAACCGATGTTTGTGTTATGTTTTAGGTCAGCGGTTTGTGAAGTATGATAGAAGCACCGTTGGTAGTACGTCAGAACTCCATATCTTTTTGTTGTTTGTTCAATGACGGCTACTGAAATGTAGAGCTAACGCAACATCGGGTTGCATAACGTTTATGAGTGACCACGCGGAAGGGTTTCGCAAGATGGTTTGCTGTTTATTTTAACACTTTGAGGACTGAAGTTTATATAAATTAGGTATACAAATTCAGACCACACCTCACAGAGAACACACCTTGGGACTATTACAAAACCGAAGTGTTTAGGGAAATAGTGGCTCTTTATTGCAAGAATCGTATGGACCTCATAAATACACTGTGTGGGCAAAACGCAGGGATTATTAACGTTGCAGCAGGCGGTACATATAATTACCACAGGACGTTGGACTGTTAAGGTACTGCCCCAAAATTTGCCTCGGAAGTTTGTAAAAAACCGGGAGACGTTACGTCTTGGAGCTGAGATTCTGGCCCCGGACTTTCGAATATGAAGAAGACTCAATGGAGGAAGTCTGTCTTGAAGAACTAATTGTTCCTCGCCCGTCAAGAAATTCCCCACATTTTGTGGAACGCGAAGGTTCATTACCATATTCACAACAGCCCGCCACTCGTCCCGACCCTGAGCCAGATTAATCTAGTCATCGCCCTGGCAAGATGTCGTGAAGATCCATTTTAATAATGTCATGCCATCTACGCCTAGATCGATCCTGGATACCGTAGTCGGTATAGCGATTAGGCTACGGGCTGGGTCCGGGTTTCGAATCCCAACAAGGACAAGAGATGTTTCTCTTCTCCAAAACGCCCAGACCGGTTCTGGAGCTCAACATATCTCCTATTGAATTGATACCGGGAGCTCCCTCGGTGGGGTAATGCGGCTGGGGCGTGTGGTTACCACTCACGTCCATCTGTTGCTGAGGTTAAGTATGATTGGAACTATGCCTCCACTCCCCCTGTATGCCTTCGTGAAGTGGTCAGCGACAACTTCAACCTTTACCTGCGCCTAGATCTTCCAAGCGGTGTAATTTGCTCCGGTTTCTCAACCAAAACTTTGAATGTATTTCGAATGTCCCACATGTCCCTCCAACCCATCTCATCCTCCTTGATATGAACAGCCTAATAGTTGGCGAGAAGTACAGGTAATGAAGCTTAACTGTATACAGTTTTATCCACCCTCCTGTTGCATCTTTCCCTTGGGCCCAAATATCTTTCTCCACACCCTATTTTGCAGTACTCGCAGAACCCCTACTACGTTTGTTTCCGGGTTCACGTCTCGGTCTAGAGTAGACAACCTGAGCACCTTAAAATAACGCACAGTCACTTCCAATTGCGAACAATCTATCGGCCTCGTAACGCAGGTGGTTAGCTGCTGGCCTTGCGCCAGGGAAGTTTGGGTTCAGTTACATGTTTTTCCACGTGAGATTTGTAATGGAAAAAGTAGCACTTTAAGACTTTTTCTCCGAGTATTTGGGGTTTCCTCTGCACGTATTATTCCACCGATGCTCATTCGTTGATACGTCACATACACTGTACACTCATGATAAATAACAGACATGCAACCTTTTATTTCAGTTAGAGCTCGTTCTGAACGACGGCATAGTTAATGTAGCGTCGAATGGGAGGATTTTTCAAATTGGTGAGCTGGGAAGGATGTGCAAGGGCGGACGTGGATTATTTTTAAGGCACTGTCCAAGTGTGTCCTTGGAGGCGGTAAGAAATCCTGTAGAAACCCGAAAAGAATAACGTTTCTTAGGAACGAGGATGTATCTGGGTGCGTCGCGAATACACAGCACTGAATCTGTTCGCTAAACTGCCACTTTAGTGGTCTAGACATTCAATTAGCGCAACTGCCGCGTGTTAATGAGCCAAAGTAACCTCTGATCTTTTCAGTAAACAGAATTACAACGGGCTTGTTGACAACTGCGGCTTTCCGACATGTCATTCTGAACTGTAAAATTACTCCAAAATAACTCAGGCGTTAAACACAGACTGCCTGACCACCGGTACTCACATTACATATTACCGCAAACAAACAAGAAATCGACAAATGTCATGTTAACTGTATTCATGCATCATGTGTAGTGCATTTACCTCTACATTGTGTATGTCTATTCAGGCACAGAACTTCCCGTCTGAACTCTTTTATATGTTACTGGCAGAAACATTTTTTTTTTGTGGGCCGGGCTAGCTCAGTCGGTGTAGCTACTCGCTACAGGCTGGATGGTCCGTGGATCGAATTCCGGCGCGGGCGAGATTTTCCTCACCCGTTCAGACCACCCCTGGAGCCCACCCAGCCTCCTATACAATTGATTCGGGGTCTTTCCCGGGGAACGGCCGGGGCGTGACTTTGACCACCAACCCCAGCTAGCACCGAGGTTAAAAGAAAGAGCAAAGCTGTGCCGGACCTTCGTGGCCTTTTCTAGGGCGAACATTATCTTTTACCTTGCGTATCATTTTTATGTATCATTCCCCCGACTTACTACATTTTTCTGTCGTCTGCATCGTTTGATCCCAGGCCCAAAATAGTAGGGCGAGCGCGCAGAATCCTACGTGCCGTGATGAAGGAGTCCTTCAGTTGCTGAACGTTCATGATCAGGAAATGACACTCGAAGATTTGTTGAAATTCGGAATCAAAGTTCCCTTGAAGAAGCTGAGGAGCCTGAGCCTGCGTCTATGGAGAGGACCATGACATTGTGAAGTTGGCCGAGGGGCTTGTACTGACTGCAGCTGGTAGCAAGAACTGGACAAGGATTTATGAGAGTGCTTGCTTGCTATAAGGAGATAGTGAAGGGGGCAGAAGGTGTCTTTGTTTCACCGGACTTCATTGTTTGATTTTTTTTTCAAGATATCGCGAGGGACTCGTGCATCGCCACCTGGAGTGTCGGATATTGGAGATGACTATCCAGCTGATCGGCCTACAGTTCAAGTAGAAATACCTGTTCCTTAGTGTGTATTGTTTGTCAGATTTCACTTTTCTTTTTTCTTTTTTTTTTTTTGTTAAGTATAAATGCATCGTGGTGAAAACAAATTGTGTGGAACTGCCCTCACCATTTTGACATCGCCTTTGTGGGAAAAACTGTCTCGACTTACGTCGCCACGTCACGGACCGACTACGACGTAACATCGAGGGATGAGTATGTCAGGGGTACGTGTTTTAGTCAAGACACTGAATACCGATCACAATAATTGTCGTTGCGCATCGTTTGCTGATTTGTTTAACGGCGATGTGTTTATGTCAGACTTTATAGCGTGGAATGAAATGATGAAAGTGTATAGTGAATTGGAAAGGATGCGGACGTTAATCGGTTGTCTGATTTGCGGTATTGACCTGGAATGAAGTCGAAGACACTGAGGGATACCAAGAAAATTTGTTGGGAGTAGCAGGTATATGTGTCTGTATTCGACCATCAGTGTTTATATTCGGCAGTATGATAATCTGAGTGCGCTGAAATAGGTTGTATATGAACAGACTGCGAACTTTTGGACAAAATTTGTCTGTATCAAGATCCGATTTAGAGGTGGGGTTTTGTGAATACGGCGACGAAAAGGGATTCGGGTATTGTGGGATTTGACGTGTTTTTTTTTGGGGGGGGGGGTGGTTGACTTCCGACCTTTCGTCTTCACCTTGACCACAAAGACGCAGCACCCGATACTTCGAAACGTCGGATTGCACTCACCAAAGGACGCTGTCATGCACCTATGAAGACTCGAATCCTCCGCTACACCGCTGTGAGATGAGAACCGTATGAATCTTCAGAGAGGCGATTCAATCCTCAAGGAACTGCTTGATTGACCCTTGAAGATGGGACCGATAGGTTGCCGCGAAACGGCCATAAATAAGTACCAATCTTCGCCGCGTAACATCGCAGAAGGGCGAAGATCTGAACCATAAAATATATAGGTGAAATTTAGTCATACACAAGTTAATTAATGTTGTTTTTATTACGATGTATTCTTACAATAACGATAGAATTGCTAATTGTATGGTTTATCTTGCTAAGAAAAAATTACCGACCTGAAGATGGCTCATAGCTAGAGCCGAAACATGTAGTTGAAAGCAATGTACGAACATCTTATTAATTAAAAACATTAAACACGTTGTGTTTTGACTATATTTCACCTGTATATTTTATGATTCTATACAACACAAAGTTGGGCCGGGTAGCTCAGTAGCGACTGAGCTACGGGCTGGACGGTCCGGGATCGAATCCCGGTAGGGACGAGATATTTCGCCCGTCCAGACCGGCCCTGGGACCCACCCAGCCTCCTGTAAAATGGGTACCGGATCTTTCCCGGGGGTAAAGTACGGCCGGAGCGTGCTGCTGAACACTCACCCCCTTCTAGTGTGGTGGTCATGGAAGAGTACAGCTATACCTCTACCCACCCTCTGGGCCACGCCGGGCCTGTAACGGGATCACTAACTTTTCTATACAACACAAAGGGGATGTCTCACCGGAAAGAAGATCTGAACGTTCGGAAGACTATAAAGCAGGACATTTATTGACCGTCTGATTAATAAAGGAAGATTTGAGGTCCAACGGAGAGCCGGACTTGTTAGAGAGTTGTGTTAGTGGTTGGTGGCTGTTGGGGCTGACCGGATGGAAGAAGGATGGGGGAACCTGGAACGTATGTTCTTGTTACGTAGTCGGACAGTTAACGGGTTCTTGTGATAGCCCTGGTCCATGAAACTGTATCAGCTACCCTGCGGCCCTTCTCAGACTATACGCACACACGCATTCTAGTCCAGAGCCGCTCACTTGTATAGTTATTAAAGAATGTAGCAGTCTTAGATAGTACGTGGTTTCAGGCTTCCGCCGCAATGTGAATGAGGTCCGCGCTGTTTAAGGATTTTGCGCAGCGTAGACTGGCGTTTCTTACCGACGTTTCGGGACAAACTGTCGGTCCCATCTTGCAGGGCCAAGGGGTCCAAGTCGTGAGTCAAGCATTCCAAGTCTTGGACTGCTTGGCCGCTGATAGTTTGTCTCGAAACGTCGGTAAGAAACCACCATTCTACGCTGCGTAAAATCCCAAAAGATGGCATATCTCAGCGCTGAACTATTATTATTATTATTATTATTATTATTATTATTGTATTACTATTACTTACTGCAATTGAATTTTCACTCGGTGGCAGTAGTCCTAACACTAGTCTGAATTTTAAATGTATTTGCGGTCGTCGTTGGCTGCATTGGTTGATTCTTCGCAGCGTTTCGCTAGCAAGCATCCACACACTAGCGATCAGTTTCAGTAGCAACTGTCCACACACTAGCGATCACAATCAAGTGGCAGTGCGGTCATGAACAGTTGTATTGAAATGGGGAAAATTATACTTTTCGCTGGTTGTGAGCTGACCTTGAGCGTACCCGTAGTGGGGATGGGGCCTGTATGTTACCATTTCCTAAACCTAAGGTTAATGTTGTTTTAACTGGGAGCCGTTTTTTGCTCCTCTACTGGTAATCAGGCCGCGTTCTTGTAACGGTAACATGGGTGTGTTTCCACAAGCAGAAACATTTGGGCTTGATAGCAGTGCGTTCGTGTAGGCCTGATTTTTATTTACATTGGGTTCGAGTCCTTACGATCCCGATACACCTAGGCCTTAGAGATGGGCCCTTTGTGCCCCATAATCTGATATCAGCTCGGGGGAGCACTGTCTCTTTACCAAAATTCCAGATGGCCCCAAGACCTAAAATCTCAATGTCCTCTGGGTCCAAGAAAGGAACCCAGATATACAATCCTTTTCTCTCAAAAGTCCCGGCAAGCGAATCCTCTCCAGGCTCCTCACTGGGGCCCCTATGGAGAGAGAGAGGCCCGTATCCAGAACCTTTCTTAACATATCTCCCAGGGTCCCCAATAAAGGAGCCCTCCCCAGAGATCCTCCGCACTGAGCCTCTTCAGAGA
>Ga0131853_10023621_pt1 | contig 11097 bp, 8 predicted proteins | sample TergutLab28metaG_FD_92764 | JGI IMG/M metagenome (GOLD analysis project Ga0131853, IMG submission 92764) | Labiotermes labralis P1 segment gut microbial communities from Petit-Saut dam, French Guiana - Lab288 P1 (version 2) (version 2) | ecosystem: Host-associated > Arthropoda: Insects >...
AGCCTACACTCGGATACCACATCACCAACAGACAATCCCGCTAACCACTACTCAGTGGTTCAGCCTGCACTCGGATACCACATCACCAACAGACAATCCCGCTACATAACACCAGCACGCCTCACGTCAGCCTACACAACGCAACAAATAGTCGCAAGCTCCTGAAGATGGACGTATTAACGTCTGAAACATGTTGAGCAGTAGATAATAAAGCAAGTGTCATCTAGTTGGTAAACCTTTATTCAAATATCAAGATGATGCACGGTCCAATACACATAAGATGTGTTCTGTATCTTGTCACTGTGAGTCACTATGCAGTCTTGGTCAGATATGTCAGTCTGGATAAAGTGTCAGTAAATGACTGAATATGGGTTAAGATAACTCTCAGTATGAACGCAAATGCTCTGTAGTCGCAGCCTGTCTTCTCACTGTCTGTTGACACTGTTTTACACAGTGTCAACAGACAGTGGAATAAGTGAGAAATTGTAAGCAGCAGTGAGTGAGTGGGAGCATGAGCAAGTTGGTGTGTGAGTGAGTGGGTAAGTGTGTGGATAGGTAAGCAAGCGAGCGAGCATGTGGGTGATTGAACAAGTGTGTGTGTGTGTGTGTGTGGGGAAGTGTGAGTGAGTGGGTGTGCATGTTTGCAGGTGTGCAGGCATGTCTGTGTGTGCATTGTGTTAATATCCCAGCCATATCTGTATGGAATGGCGCTCACACTTTCTTGTTCAGCCTACAGCACTGTCACAATTAAGAGCTACAGTCTTACAGACAATGACTACAGTCCGTACTTCTTAGCTGCTCACTCTGCTTATCCATCCAAATTACTGTTTCCATCCTGGAACTGCACGAATGCTCATTTAGTTAATGTGCAACAGGAAAGCTATCTGGTCATTTTACTGTTGACCAGGAACACAAGAGAAGGCCATGCTACTGGACCAATAGTGCACAGTCCGATACTTCGAACAATTCTGGAAGCATGTAACAATTTACATTACCCAATGACAAGTATATTTAGATCTAAAAACTTTGTGATAAGAATTGTATTGTGGCAGTCACCAACACCCTTAAAAGTAAACATTGCCCCATAAATACCACTAAATTTAATTATGGAATTCACAGTGCTTTTAATCATTCTGATCTGTATCAGGTCGTGGTCCTAATTCTGGACTTTTACTATGGCAATTGAAGTGCAACATGCTGTGTGAATATTTTTATCTAGATTTACAATACAGAGCTCTTGCCTGAAACATTTGTTGATCTGCAAAAGTTATTTACATATATGGGTCAATGTATTATGACCTTCAAGTGCACCAACATTAATTCTGACAGGCAAATTTTAGAAAAATTTGTGTGTTTAAGTATAAGGACAACTTTACTTTACTTTACTTTTCCTTACTGTAAATTACAAAGTTATTTAAATTATTCATGAAAAGCAATGCTTACAGACATCCACAAGTTACTGTGTAATGTACTCCCAAACCTTGTGTATATTACAGGCACTGTCAATGGGAAGTTAACATACTGACAGCAGAAAGTCAGTGTCTGACATTAGCCTGTGGGAGAGTAGAAAACTTATTATATACTGTACCCTATTTATTTACTGAAAAATGTCAGTAAGAGATGACTGGAAAATGATGACAGTTTGATATGGTGAATGACGAAGTGTCTTGGCAAGTTAAAACACAAATTTCAAACAGGGTAAGCTGCTCCATCTCTCTGAACAATATAGCAGCATACAGCATTTGGGGCATGCATTGTAACGACCCTTGCATCTCGACCATTTCTGATCTTGTGTGCAACCCTGTGCTTAAGCATTCAGCAGCACTGAGCAGTGCCTTGCTTATGGAGATGTTAGCAAAGTCACCTGGTTTCAAGAAATGATGGCCTAAATCTTAATTCTCCCAGTGCCTTACAATCACAAAGAACTTGTGAGGCTGTTTCAAGTGCCTAGTTGCATCACAGCCAGGACTGTCTACTTCACCAGTCCTTTTAAATGCAGTGCCCTGTTGATTTCTACATGTTCATATGGCAGCATAAAGAATACTGTTTGTGAACTACAGTACTGCACTTATAGCATTGTATGTTACCAACCGACAATTAGGGGCTCCTCAAAAACAGTGTATCTTGTTTGTTGTGGGTGTTGTAACCAGTAACAGTTACACACAATGTCGGGTAAGCCCTAACAATGAACAGACTGAATGTCTCAGTACTGCTGTATGTACTGTAATAGCGTCAGTGTGCCAGGTTCTCAGCAATGTGGTAAACTGTAACCAGACAGTTCCTGAAACTGAAATGTGGTGCATAACAGCTAAACAGAGGAGAACCAGATTGGTGTGAATTAGGCCAATGTACATCAACTGACAGTTGTGAGCACCGATTACAAGATTAACGCAGTAACAGTAGTTGAAGTAGCGGATTACTGATTGAACTGCACAGATAATGAATGGGGCAGAGCTACATCATGTGTTTGTTTTATTTACAAAGGTATATAATAGTGCAATAAATATACATTATAAGAGACTATGTTAACTCAGGCTGCAACATCAAAGAAGCGGTCAATCAGTGCTGATACTTGCGTTGGGTTGTACTTGATATACTTCTCAGGGTTCTTTGTGAAAGGAACAGTGCAGTACCTGCAAATACAAATCACATAAAAATTAGGTATATACATAACTATTCTGTGATGCTATCTTCCTGTTTCCTGCCCCAGATCTAATAGGGTCTACACAGCAACTGAACACGCTACAAAATGTACAATGTGCTCTTAACACTGGGCCTGTATAGGCAGCATGGCTGTTAAATTGACTTACATAAAGTATTGTGGTAGAGCTTCTGGATTTGACTGATATCCTGTGTTACAAAAAAGACAGGCTATGTACAATGTTAATATTGAGGTATGTTTGCATAACTACTGTTGCTGCGGAAAAGCAATAAGTATTGCATATTCTAAGTGCGTGTCTGTAGCCTTAGTTATGCAGCATGTGAAGTGGATGCGCTGTACTATATTGCAATCTGGGGCATGTCTGGCTCTACCATATTTTTCCACATTATCTCATAAATGGCACAACTTTGGAAAACATTTACTGAACATAACATGTGTGTTTTGATTTCCTCTATAACTTTTGTCTGAAACATTTCTTATTTTAAAATGAATTCAGCAAGATCTCATAAATTTAGATAGCGACTCATGTACAGTGACCATTATTCTTGTCAGATTTTCATCAATTTTTCTCAATAGATTTCGAAAAATTCTCAAATATCAAATTTCAAGAAAAATGCATCCAGTGGAAGTGGAGTTGTTCCATGCAGACAACCATGACAAAACTAACAGCCACTTTGCGCAATTTTGCAAACATTCCTAAAAATGTACTGAACATAAAATATACGTTTCACTCTCCTCTACTGTTTTTGTTTTTAAACATTGCCAGAAAAATATTTACACCTTAAGTTGTTACAATTATCTGATCTGAATTAAAATTTAAATGGCTCGACGTATTTTTGTAAAATTCTCCAATAACATGTCACAGAAGTTCACACACAGTCAGAACAATAAATACTGAGGGAGGTCTCAGAAATTCAACATTCATACTTATGCTCACTTTTCATAGAAAGCATGATACTTGGGCAGGATGTATTCCTTATTGTCTCTCTTCAGACTCTCTCTTAGTTCTACATCTGGAATTGAGTAGCTGCGTTGTACTTTAGCAATTTCTTCCATTTCCTTGTTAAAACCCTGAAAACAAATTGTGTCTCACTATCAAGGGTAGTAGTGTGTTCAAATACAACATCAATATTATTGACCTTTATCCTACAAGGGTGAGTATTTAAAATTTGGCATGTGGCTCACAAAAAGTGAATATTATGTGCACAGAAGAAGATAAAATTATTAAACAAACGGCAATTTGTGGATAAATAAAACACAGATTATGCAGCATGTCTTCAAAATGCAGTGAAATTTGCTGCTGCCTAAATATATATTAAAATGAATTTCCAGGGGCATGTACCTCTGTGTGTTCCTGTACGCAAACACAGGCCTTCAAAATGACAAAAGAACTGTGTCTGACATTTTGCATGTTTTCATGCCTGTCTGTACTCATTTATATATATTTGTATACATACTTTTCCAAAATGGTGATTGTCAATTTATTAATGATCTGTTGACTGCAAATGACATTGAAGTGCTAGGATAAGAAACAATCAACACAAAAAAGAAACAACAAGAAACAAAATTATTTCCCGAACACAACACAAGATGTGTGATAACAAATTACACTGAGAAGTGAAGTAAATAACTTTATGGTAAAGGTATGCCCATCATAATCAGTTAAAAAATGTCATTTTGGTTCACTGCTCTCCACTAATTGAATGACAACAACAGTATGTGTTTCACAGTGAAATTCTTGCTGGTTGACCAAGTGACACAGCAAGAGTAGGAGCAGTGTACTGTGTAGGAAATTCAAGGAGCAAAGGTAACATGTGGTCCAGCTGCATAATGTCTTCTAGTTACAAACTAAGAGGCAACAACATAACCTTCAATACTTCATACTGTACAGTACTGCCTTGTTACTCTTTTAAGTATCTGTGCATTGTAATATTCTTGTGCACTATTGTGTTTCATAGCATTACTGACTCATAAATAATTCCACAGTAATAATTTATTTATATTTATTTATTTACTGCAATTGGTTGTTACGTGGTGGCAGTGGTTATTTTACATGTAATAAGTGGACAATGTTAGCAGTACCCTGTTAGTTGTAAGAAACAAGAAGCAAAGAGACCAAAGAAGTCAATGTATCTTGAGTTATCATTATGAAAGACACAAGGCTGTTCACACCACAAGAATCCAAGTATCACCACAGACGAATATTTTTAATACTTCACAGACAAAAAAAAAAAAAAATACAGCTGTGCACATGTTACTGGAACAGAACTAGGAGCAAAAATATTCTCATAATTACTATAGTACATCTCAGACACTTCCATTGATTCTGAAGTGGGAATTATGTTCAATTTAGATGATTCCATGCCTTTTCACCTTTTTACGGACACCAATTACCACATAAATTGAGGAGTACCTGTAATGCAAATTGTGGTGTGCTGAAAGGCATGAAAGTGTAATCCTTCAGTTCTGTTTCAATTCACACATTTTCATTCTCAGGTACATCATCATTTAAGATGACCTCCCCATGCCCCCTCCCTAATTCATTTTTAAGGGTTGAACAGCTAGATCCTGTCATGAATGATTGATCATGAGCTAATCAAAACACACCGCAGCAGAAATAAACATGACAAATATAAAGAATAATAAATTACGTGGAAGATATACGGAATCAGGTTACCTAACATACCATAACAGCATGAAATTCAGACAGAATGTTAGGGCAGAAACCATGCACGAGTGCCCATTACAAGCCCAACAACCAGACAAGATATTACGCAGACAGTGACGTTTGGAGGTTCTGAACTAGTTCAGGATCATGTCTAATAGTGGACTTCCCTGTTAAGAGTGAATGACCTTTGTGTCCTGCAAGTCTAGTGTCAGTTAATTAATGTGAAAGAATCAGGCTTTGGAAATTAAAGAATGCAGAAATGCAAAATGCAGGAAGTTTAGGTTCCATTGCAGAGGGCTAGAAGACACTGAAGATGTTGTCTCTTGGATCTGCATCAGCTATGTGCTGCATTATCCTGTCAGTGCAATACCACTGGCTGAGCATTGCATCTATTCAATAGCATTCAGTACCATTGTCTCTCAGAAAAAGCATGGCTGCAATCCCTGTAGAAAAAGCACTTTCAAATTCCTAACACCTAAATTAAAACATGGCCACCAACCACAAAACACCAGGATTTAAAATTCATATTCCTGAATGGCAGAAATTAAATATGATAAATGGATGATGAAATGCTTTGATGAAACTGATTCAATCACACCAGTGGTATTTTACTTTCAAATTATTAAGTAAGATCACACCAACGCTATGGCTGGCATACACCTCGTACGTGCTCAGGAACATAACCCGCTCTTTTAGCACCTTTGGACTGCCTGACATTTTCACAATTACAATGCGTGTCTCCAAATTGTAGTGTGTTGTCACATGAAGGGCAGCAATGATCATATACACAGTTCAGCATGCCTGTCCTAAAGTATACTCACAGCGAACCTTTCCTTGATCAGGTGCCTGTCTTTGTCCCGCAGTTTTCCTGCATATGCCACAGGTATGGGTGGATCCTCATTTCCCCAAATGTGGCTCAGAACTCGACTCCAACTGTGAGACAGAACAACCAAAAGGCAGTTTACAAGAAGCACCTTAACCTCTATCATACCACGGTGAGTACTGAAAAATTTCAGCGCACTCTTTATGAAAAACATATTATTTGAATATAAAAAGATAAAATTATGAAGTAAATGTAACTTTGTATAAATTAAAACAGCATGTCTAAAAAAAAATGCAGTAGGTTTCCTTGTTTCATAAATATGTAAAATAAATTTCAAGGGGTCTTTTCCTGCATGCATTCACATCCACAAACATAGGTATTTAACAAATTAATTTGCTGATGTGATATAGTTTTTGAACTGTATCATTTGTTCTCCCACAAAACAGCATTTAACCTGATATAATCTGTGTCCTCAGTTTCACAAGTGCATGGGTACTTTTAGCATAATGAATGACAAAATGGGAACAATGTAGCAAAAGGTGATCATAACACACCTTATGGTCAATACCTACATTTACCTGCAAGAATAAAATAAAATTGTAAAATTCCTCCATTGGGATAACCAGCTTTCTGGTTGAGAATTGAAATCAGGATCCCCCTCATAAGAAACAGGAATGTTAACCAACAAATTTGCCTGCTGGTATCTTCCGAATCAGTCACAGGTTTTATAAAATGTGGTATGAACATAAAGCCATTGGTTATCCAACAACAGACCTTTACAATAGATCCCCCCAAAAAAGTATGCAAGCAGAATTTTTTATGAAGATCATAGCAGGTCTGCAAAATTTTTAAAAAGGCATTTTTATACACTGTACCAAACAAAAACCTCTTTTTTTTTTTATCAACACAACTCTCTTTCTGTACTTAAATAGTAAAAATCTAATTATATCACACATTGCAGTAAAATTTTGTGATGCAGGACCTACATTACTTACTTACTTACTCCATGGTGCAGAGTCCTTCTTGAGCAGCTAACTGGTTTGCAGCTAGTCAAGGAATTCCCCGCATTTCACAGAACCCGAAGGTTCATTACCGCACTCACAAGCCTCCGCCACCCGTCTCTATCCTGGGCCAGCCCAATCCAGTCCCTATACCCACATACCACCTCGTGGAGATCCATCATAGTAGTATCCACTCATCTACGCCTAGGTCTCCCCAGTGGTCTCCTTCCCTCCGGTTTCCCCACCAAGACCCTATACGCCCCCCTCTCCTCACCCATACATGCCACATGCCCAGCCCATCTCATTCTTCTAGATTTTATCATCCGCACAATATTGGGTGAGGAGTACAGATCATTTAGGTCCTCATTATGCAGTCTCCTCCATTCCCCCGTTACCTCATCCCTCCTCGGTCCAAATATTCTCCTCAACACCATATTCTCAAACACCCTCAGTTTCCTTTCCTCCCTCAATGTCAGCGGCCAAGTTTCACACCCATACAAAAAACCGGCAAAATTATAGTTCTATATATCTTGATCTTTAAATTTTTGAATAGCAACCTGGAAGACAGATGGTTCTGCACCGAATGATAGCAAGCATTTCCTAACCTCAATCTGCTCTTAATTTCCGCTGGAATAGAATTTTGATGTGTTAAAGTTCTTCCCATATATTTACACTCTTCCACCCTCTTGAAGGTTCCTACATTAACAGTAGCAAAGAAAATTTAATTCTGGCTATTTATCTGTCTGACGCCAACTGCAATTTTATGTGAAATTCAAATCACACTTTTATTACTTTTCTTAATGATGGATCATCATACAAAATATTTACATCTGCCATAAAATACCAACCTCACTGGAACCAATAACTCCATCTAAATCATTTTTTATAGGTTTAGCAGTAATCAACTATAGAAGACAAACAATTTCTGATGCTATGACATGTGGTATCTATGTATCCTTAGCTTTGTATCAACAATAATTGAAGAAGGTCAAGCAGGCATGTAAACTACAAAACACATCCAGAAAATATGTATACTTCTGAGTATGTATTTCTAATATTCTACACATAGTTGCTTTGAGGTAAAAATAAAGTTATCCCTGTGCATGCCACAAAGTGGGTAAAGATATAGCTCCCTCATTCTAACGCAAGGGAGATGAGCAGTCAGCTTCATGCCCTGGTCATGTTACATAGGGGAAAAAAGCACCACTACCCATTATATAGGAGGGTGGGTAAGCACGAGAGCCAGCCCAGATGTTTTGGAGGAAAGAAAAATCCCTTCTACCTGCCATGAATCAAAAAACGATTGCTTCACTGTCCAGCCTGTAGCCTGCTCACTACACTGACAGATACACCACATCCACTGGTGCTGTAAAAGTATTTGTAACAACCTGAGACAAAGTAACAAGCATCTGTTACTCTGCCACAGGGTGTAAGTTGTTTTTCTGTGAGCTGATCGTTACACAGGTGGATAGAACTGTTCCACACACCTTTGCAAGTAGGTCTTCTTGTGTTCCCGTATCATGTCATGGTAACTCTCCTCACACTCAGGCTCTGACAGCTGGACCAGGTCAAGCAATCCAGCACGTTGCAGCGCTTTCAGAACATAGTGATTGTTGTTGAGACGGAACACGGCTCGCAGATAGATGTCACTATACAGGTCACTCTTACCAACTAGTGTCAAATTTAATTGCACCAAGACCTTCTCTGTAGAATATAAGTAAATCACAAACATATATTATGAAATCTGACAAACAAATAGCATGTTATGTTAACTAATTAGCAAACTCCATAAAGCAGTGTCCTTCTCATGAAACTAGTAACTGCACAAACTACTCAATCAACTCTCTGAAATTTATGCAGCCCAAACAATTATTACCACGTTCACAACTGTAACCCATCAGTCCCTAATTTGGGCCAGAAGAATCCAGTCCATACAATCCTGCTTCTTTAAGATTAATTTTAATATTACCCTCCCATCTACATCTAACTCCCAGGTAGCTCTATTTTCCAGGCATCCTCACTAAAACTCACTGTGCACATGTTACATGCCCAACCCATCTCATCTTCCTTATCCCTTTGATGCCAGAATTACATGCCTAGGGGCAGCTGCAGAAGGCCAGAATTTAAATGAGATATGCACAATGAAGGCCATTAAATGCTGTCCCCTGAACCTCATGTTTGGTGTTTTGAGTGTCACAGTGCATGGATGGGCACATCTGATGTTAGGATCCAAAAGGTTAATACTGTAATGTACGCAACATTTGGAAATCATTCGGCCTCTTTGTAAGAACTGGAATGTGCTTGTAACGAAACTTTGGTTGATGAAACTAGGAAATGTCGGGCAACTTACCTCATAACTGTTTGTTGAGAGGGGTATGCGTGCCCTAGTTAAATTATGTAAGTATTACGAAAAATTCCTGAGTCGGCACAATGCCACTACAAAATCCCAAGGAAATTAGGTTAACATAAAACTTGCAAGACTGGAGAGAAGATCTACTGAAGTAATTTTTTATTCTGTTGCCTGAAGAATAGTTATACTTTATAAAATATCATCGGTTGAGATGTTGGGCTACTTCATGTTCTGGCCGATAACAGGAGGTGAGCTGGACTGACCGATTACTGAATTGCTTATTTTAGCGAGTCACTTTCGGAAACAATATACTTTTCTAAATTCTACGATTACCGACTGGGATTGAATAGTGGCGTGACGATTAATTGAGCTATAATTTTGTAACAGAATATTCAGCATAACTGAGGGACTTGAGAAAACCATTTCGGACTTGTATAACTCATATGTATATTAATGTATATATATTAGACAACAGAATTTACTGTTAAGTTCGTTACGCAGTTCGTCACTCACTGAACCCAAAGGTGTCCTTTAGCTCCCGAGATACCTACGTAACCGCGAAGCCTCCAACTTGGCTATCACTACCGTTCATTCCCTATCCCCGTGGGAATTCCAGGATAGGCCTCACAACGGCCACAGTAGGCTCGCCCAAGCTTACCACTCAGCTTGGGCACTACAATATGATCATGGATGATGTGATGCAAAGTGCATGTAGCCTACATGTATTCTGTCCATGTTGAAATACACATTCCACTGTGTACAGCTAGTGCACTTAGGCAGGCATCAAGCCATCTGTGTTTGAATGTTTGTACCTGTGTGGTTACTTTTGTATAGGTCTACAACTTACTGATATATATGCCCACTAGTGCCTTGTTCTTGTCCACTCTGCCATGTCCTGATATAACAGTCAGTGCACTGCTGTAAACTGAATCCTGAGCTAGCATGCCCCCAATGGTGTCCACATAGTCAAGTAGCTGCTCCAAGAACACTAGCACATTGCTCGTCAGTTCATGAACTGTCCCATCCTTAGGCAACTGTGTGCTTGGATCTGAGCGGACGCTCTCAGTGAAGTCTTCCAGAGCCTTTGCTCCCTGTCAAAATCATTAATAACATATCAGTGTTTGCACAGCTTTGAAAAGAAAAAGATAAAATTATGAAATAAGGGGCATTTTGTAGGATCATTCAGAATGTCTTAACAATGCAGTAAATTTCCTAGTTTCCTAAATATATACAATTAATTTCTATAGAGGGTGTTTTTTATGTATGTTGAAATAAGCAAATGTAGGCCATTGGAAGGTTAAGCACCTTATTCGCAGTACATTATAGCATCAGTTTTGAGTGCGTATTTCATATGAGGCCGATAGGACAACACTAATATTTCTGTACAACACCTTGTAATGTGCTTAGTTTGCACATATTGGAACACTTCTAGTTTTGTGTTAAACATTTAGAATTTATTCTGGTTTATGGTTACAGGGACCGCCTCTGTGGTCTAGTGGTCAGAGTTTCTGGCTACAGATACAGAGGTCCCGGGTTCGATCCCCGGCGCTACCAGATTTTCTGAGTAGTAGTGGGTCTGGAACGGGGTCCACT
>Ga0131853_10023622_pt1 | contig 11097 bp, 8 predicted proteins | sample TergutLab28metaG_FD_92764 | JGI IMG/M metagenome (GOLD analysis project Ga0131853, IMG submission 92764) | Labiotermes labralis P1 segment gut microbial communities from Petit-Saut dam, French Guiana - Lab288 P1 (version 2) (version 2) | ecosystem: Host-associated > Arthropoda: Insects >...
GGCCGAAACATGTAGTTGTTTTCCATCACATTCATTAAATACACCTCAGTGATTAAGTTGTGTTTGACTACATACCTTCTCCTAGTTTCACACACACAACGGGGATGACACACTTCCTAGACTTACATACATGTGTTAGGCAAAACTTAGCTCTGCTATTTTACATTATACTTTGGTATGAGCAGAAATGTGTTATGGGAAATATAATGAAAAATAGTAAGGTATATGGCCCAATAAATGTATGTATGTAGTTTTGTAATAATTTTGAATGCTTATATTTTTTAGTACCACCATGAATATAGAGGGAGTGGGATTATGGTATGGGCAGCGGGTTGCTTTACCGATGTCATGGTACATAGTTCAAAAAACTACCACCAGGAGCATGCCACAGAGCCACGCCGGCTACAAGTAATGCGGTCATTGCTGCGTTGGGTCATTTAGGACTTAACGGTATGACCATTGTCTACCGAATATCAGTGATACGTTGGCAGCCGATACGTGGTGTGTGGAACTCACGAAATGATTTTTAAAACGTAGCGGATTTTCGGTGAAAATTTCTGTAAGCAGGATCACTTTAGGTTACGAAGTTCAGTAATTTACGCGGGTTTTTCTAATCCAAGCAGGAAAGAGAAATCTAAAGTAACAGCAAGGAAATACCTCAAGAGTTGGAATAATTACATCAAATTAAAAAGAAAAATACCAAAATGGCCTGTGGATTTAACTGTCCATTAGTATGGGGCATACTGATCATTGTTATAGGTAAGAATTAATGTCACCATTAATAAACCAAATGTGTCTTACAATATAGCCTGTTTAGAACAAAGTAATTGTGCATGGTTCTGACCTTCAGTTTTACAGAATATGCGTACAGTGTGACGCGGGAAAACTGATTCCAGTCTCTCCAAGGTCCATTTTCACGTTATTCTCACGGCTATATCTACACATGTAAATTTTTTACTTTTAGTAAAAGTAGGTTTACTTTTAAAGTGTGCCCATTGTTATGCTGTTATGAGTGAAATGGCAGATTTATTTTGCCAGTTCCATAATATGGGGGTTTAATGAAAATGCACTCTGAATTATAAGAGAGATTTATGTGTGCCATTGAAGACAAGTAAGTGACATCTGCACTCTTTATCTACACTACTTCACTGTGAAGAAAATAAGGTTTAGTTGTACCAGAACCAAATGATTATCGGGCTGATGTACATGGAAGGTAACTGCATCAAATCACAGTGACAGTGCCATTTATCTTGTCTAAATTTTTTTTGTAGCTTCATGGCTTTTGTCATTCCTTCCAGATGTATGCCAAGCTGGTACCCCAAACTGCACCAATACCACTTCCTTTTTATCATTTCTTCTCACCGCTCCTGTTATAAATCTGAATAAACCTCAGCAGTTGGTACAGTACTGTTAAATAACACATTGAACTGAAGCAGTGTGTTTAGCTGCACATACACAACCATCCAATCATGCTCCCCCACCTCAATTTGCAGAGTCTTAAGCTTGTATTTATAACCTCCCAGGACTTGCCTGGAAGTTGGCTGAATGAAGTGAACACGATGTTCAGTGCTTTATGCATAATATTGCATAATGCTGAGGTTTCAGTGAGAAATTTCATGGATAGTGGTGATAATATTGCTTGAAGGCCAAGGCTTTCCCCTCATTTTATGCTGGTGTATTATATATATCTTTATCCTTCTCTCACCAATGTTAACGAGACCAAAGTGTTAATATAGTTAGAATAGTTGATCTATTCCATGCACAGAATTAATCAAAAGGAATAACAGTACCTTACCAACTTACTTATGTAATTACTTACTTATTTACTTACTTACTTAACTCACTCCATGGAGCAGAGTCCTTCTTGAGAAGCCAACAGGTTTTCAGCTAGTCAAGAAATTCCTCGCATTTTATAGAACCCAAAGATTCAGTACCTCATTCACAAGTGCCTTCCTTCTGTCCCTATCCTGAGCCAGCTTGATCCAGTCCATACCCCCCACCTCCCACTTTCTGAACATCCCTCTTAATATTAAATCCTCCCATCTATGCCTGAATCTCCCAAGTGTTCTCTTTCCCTCAGGTCTCCCCACCAAAACCCAGTATATGCCTCTCCTCTCCCCCATATGCATTACGTGCCCCATCCATTTAATTCTTCTTGCTTTGATCACCCGAACAACACTGGGTGAGGAGTACAGACCATTAAGCTCCTCATTATGTAGTTTTCTGCATTTCCTTGTTACCTCGCCCCCTTAGGCCCAATTAGTCTCCCCAACACCCTATTCTCAAACACCCTCAGCCTACGCTCCTCTCTCGGTGTGAGCGACCATATTTCACACCCATACAAAACAACAGCCCAAATTATAGTTCTGTATATCTTAATCTTTAAATTTTTGGATAGCAAACTGGAAGACAAAAGATTTTGCACCAAATGATAGCAAGCATTCCCTGACTTCAATCTGCTCTTAATTTTTTCCTGAATAGAATTTTGTTAAGGTTGTTCCCAAATATTTGAACTCTTCTGCCCTTGCAGTACAGTACCACATTAACCTATATAGGCCTACACCTTAGAAAGTGTGACAGAAGCAGAAGGAGGAAGGAATATCGAGAGTAGCAAAAACACAGTTGTAAGGCTAAGTATTATTTTTACATAAGTGTTATTTGTCAGATGTTATTATATGTCATTAGAAAGAGGGATGAACAGACAGAAGAAGGAAATTGATAAGATTTTCCAGTAGCTCACAAAATAATTGACCAAGCAAAGAAAACAAAGAAACAGTATGGGTGAAGGTAATATGTATATCCGTTGTTGACTGTGGAAATTCTGATCTACAGGCTGGAAGTTGTATTTGAAGTTAACCACCGGTGTATGTAGGAGCAAGAAACGTCTGGATGGTAAAACTGTTATAGTTACAGGAGCCAATACAGGTGAGGACATGATGAGTCAAGCTATATGTCCAGCCCCTCATATCCCTTCATTGTTTGCACAAGGATAACTTTCCTTTTTGATGCAGTAATGATTATTTGGTAAAATGATTGCATAGTGTGATGTATTGTTGTTGTCATCATCATCATTTTTGTTGTTCAAACATTGTCTCCACCACTGGTACCTGTTTTTATATTGAGATTTCCTGTCACAAAATAATGGCAAAATTATTCATGATCTGCCATGAGAGATTGTTGTTTGGTTCAGCTTCATTTACTGTCATCTGCTCCAGAATATGTACATGGTTTAAATATTCTGTGTTCAGGTATTGGAAAGGAGACGGCACGTGATCTGGCTGAGAGAGGCGCCAAAGTAATCCTTGCCTGCCGAAATTTGGAGAAAGGGAAGAAAGCTTGTGGTAGGCACTTTGCAGATTAACCAATCAGCTCTGTTGTTGAGTGCCCTGGTAGAGAAGTTTTTAATTATCCTTATGGCAGGTGAAGTTCTATCAGCATGTCAGCCACAGTATTCAGCTACTTTAAGCCAACTTATATCTTGTGACATGTAGTTTTTCAGATGGGAACAAATTTTTCAGGGAAACCTGCAGCCTCCACCTTCAAGGTGGGGTTTCTTTTGCATTGAAATTGGAAGCAGCATTTTGTTCCAAAGTGATGGTATTTATCTCCTGTACTGCATACTTCCAGTCCCTGAAGGCTGTAATTTTGGTACATCAGGCAGATTCCAGTTTTCTAGTATGTAATGCTATGTCATTGTGTGAGTAGTTCTCAGCTGGCTTTTTCTGAAGATGAAAGCACTGGATCTATCATAATGTCAGGAACTACATGCCCAATGATGCAGCATCACAGCCTAGGAGACCTTAATCTTTAGCAACACTGCTGTGAGAACCTCAAATCTCACATTGATAAGTACAATAGAACTCAGCTGTCTATCAGTCTGGTTGGGGGGAGGGAAATGATAGTGCCATTCACCAGACAGAGGGATTTAAGAGGCCTGAAAGAACTTAACCTTCATTGGGCAAACATTCCATCTGGCTACTAAGGTCACAAACCTTGGACCTGTTACAGTCAGGGAATTGACGTGGAAAGTACAGCTGAACACTGTGTTGAACAAGACCTACAGGGCTTTTCGGACCTGTAAGGGCACATTTTGTAAAACTTGGTGTCTGAAACCCAGTGTAGTGCACTGGATTTACACGAAAGGAGAGACCCATGTTGACATTGCACAGTGTTGTGGCCAAGGGTTAGATACGAGGCCAGAAGGAGGGTTGTCAGTAGGTTACAGAATTTAACCTGACTGGCTGTAATAGGGGTGATGAAGATTACCCCCTAACCTGCAATGGAGGCCCTTCTGGGACTTCCTCCTCTTCAGGTGATGAATGATGCAGGGATCTACAGACTAAATTACAGTGGAAACCTAAATCCACAAACTTTGGTTATGCTAAAAATTTAGGGATATGGAACTTGAACCCATCTTACAGATGGAAACTGATGGGATGACACCAATATGTGTATACCACAAGTTCCCTGACAGATGTGAGTGACAGAACAGATCCCAACTGGATATCAAATGGGGCCTGGTCTGGTACACATATATGGGTCTAATACTGATAGTGGCACTGATGCTGAGTTGTACAGATGGGAGTCGAGAAACGGGCACAGGTTCAGTTTTGGGCTCCATGCCACAGTATTCCAGGCTGAAATCTATGCCATTAAGGCTTGTATAATGGAGAATGTAGAGAAGGGCTACACGAGTAGGAATATCTCTATTGTTTCTGATAGTTGAGCACCCAAGCAGGTCCTCAACCATTTCCAGATAAATTCCAAATTAGGCTGGGACTGTCATTAGTCCCTGGTATAACTGGCAGAACATAACAGAATACAACTGGTGTGTGTGTCAGGACACGTGGGAATTGACTGGAAGTGAAATAGCTGACAAATTAGCCAGGTAAAGCTCCTTGCAACCACTCGTAAGACCTGGAACCTGCCATTACCTTATCTACATTGATTTACAAGCAGGAAGCACAAGAAGCACTGACAGTCCATTAGTGGACAAATGCAGGCTAAGGGCCTTCTTAAAACACCCTCTGCTAAAGGAACTGAAGAATTACTCAGTTTGAGCCAAAACCAGCAAAGAATATTGTTGTGGCTGTTAGCAGGGCACTGTCGCTTAAATGGACATCTATTGACACTGGGGTTTGTTATACAATCCCAGTTTTGTTAGATGCAAACAGGCATTTGACAAATCCTTGCATGTTCTTTGTGACTATGAGGCATTAGCCGCACACGCTAAAATTTAGGCACACGGGTCAACATTTTATGAAACCAAGTGACTTTGATGACTTCTCTGTCAGCAGGATACCACACTGTGTTCAGAGTGCAGGGCTGCTGAATGTGTGAGTGAAAGAGCTGCACAAAAGATTGAGAATGGTCAAAGTGCATGGGGTCACTGTGGTTCCTGCCCATGTGTATTCTATTCTGGTCTATTCTATTGATTTGTACTGCTCTCAGAACCAGAAATCTCACAGTTCAATTCAGCTCTCAATATCATGATGTCTGTGCAAATAATATCTAGGTATTCGTAAGCTTTGCGACCATAATTTTGTGTAACATTTCAGTTGCCTTAGTGGCTCTTGATGTCACATTAAAGGTGTGGTATGAGCTTCTGAACTGCTGGCATACTTAACATTGTTTATAATGTGACATTAAGTAACCCAGAATGTTTCACATGTGGATTTCATTGTGTTATGTTGGACAATGAGCTATACTTCTAGCTGTTGGCTTTACTGTAAACTGGAGATGGATGTTTGGGATTCAGTGTTTCAGGTTTGAACCCACCCACTGCCACTAATCGTGAATATGCTACAGAATAACACACTCCAGTGGTTAGCATTCTAGTATCATGCTGTAGAGGTTCCAGGTTCAAAAATCAACTCAGAAACTGGCTTTCCTGTCTGAAGGATGTCATAGTTTTCCTCACTACCACCATGAAAATACCAGAAAAATACCTTAAGTAAAGTTAGAACCTCTTCCACATACTCTGCAATTCATTGTCTTCCTGTCATTTGGTGCTGTGTGAACTTAGCAGAGTGAAGTGTCTGTATGCAAATTATATATATATATATATATATATATATATATATATATATAAGCCGTCATGCTTTTATATGTGATTGTCTCCTGTGTTTTGGTACCATACAGGTTTGTGGGTTGACAGTGACATTCCTGTGAAATGTTAGCGTCAGTCTATGAACTTACACCATGCGAAGAACCATAAAACTATACTGTAACCTGAAGGTCATATGTAGACTGGAATTCATCCAGCTTCTAAATTCCCATGAGTATTAATTATATCTCTGGCAATGTATAATGTAAAATATGGTTGTGGCCATAATGAATTGACAGTTGTCAATATTCTTTACAAGCCTTAATACATGTTTGTCTGGTGTCTCTAGATATGGCCTGTGTTGTGCTTTCTAGTGTCTAACTATGTAGCTGATGGCACAGAGTCCATTTATAAAGTGGGAGTACCCATAAGGCAGATCCTTGTACTCTTGGTGATGGAGTAATTGTGAGAGTGATAATATATAGAAGGTACCTACAGCAGGGCTTTAAGCCATGGGGAGGGGGCTTGTATTCTTCACCAGGGTTGCACAAATCCTGCTTGCCAGGTCACCCACATGAATAAATATTTTATGGTGGCATCTAATATTTCTTGGTGCTCATAATAGTTCTTGCTTCATGTCATGCTTCTGGCACCTAGAATTCTGAGGTGGTTCCTAGTTTTTTTTTGGAAAATTGTATGTTTAATACAGCTATACTTTCTTTCTGTGAGCTGTAATGTATGCAATCGTGTGACTGTGGATCAAATTCAGAAACCTCTGAATGAGGTTCTTCTTTTGTTAACCAACCAGTGCACAGTATATGATGGAGTGCCCGGCGAGCCTTCAAGTAAGAAGCTTCACAACCAGGGAATGGGTCCTCGGGGGACATAGATCCAGATACTGGTGACTGTATTTGAAGCCACTACATATGATCGGCATTTATTGTACACCGATTGTAATTACGAAAAACTTTAAAAATTGTAACCAGCTTGCTGTACAATACCATATGATGATTTAATCTTTTACCTTACTGTGACATCTGTATATAATAGTCGATTTCAGCTTAATAGACTTGGTAAACTTAGTATACACAGAGACTCCCTGATGATGGTGCTTATGCATTGAAACATGTTTAGGAGTGTTACAGGAGAAGAAAAGTGTTAACACCAAATATTGTGCATTTGTTGGTTAGTAAAAGAAGAACCTATAAAACAATGCATGGTACACACAGTCTCAAGATCTCTGAATGAGATTTTACCCTGAAGCTACCTGGGTTACCTAGAATCCATAGATTATATTATCTATAAATTTTTTTTATGGTTATGTGAATTGTCTTCTTTTATCTCTTGTTATGACAGATGATATTATTGCTAGCACAGGCAACTCAAATGTAGAAGTGCAGCATTTGGATCTGAGTTCTCTAGCCTCAGTACGAAAATTTGCATTCAATATTATCAACACTGAGCCACGTCTGGATGTTCTTATCAACAATGCAGGTGCTACCAGAGTGAAACAAAAGATTACAGAGGATGGACTTCTACTTGGCATGCAAGTGAACCACTTTGGACCCTTCCTCCTTACATGTCTGTTGACAGGCAAGTTCATCGTTGTCTCTACCAAGGTTAGGGGTGTTAGAATTTATGTAAAACAGTACTTTTCTGTGTTGATGGTAGAGGAATGATATGTAAGTATGGAACATTGATGGAATGATACTGACATTGAAGAACTTAAGGTCTTGAAGCAAAACCTGTCCCAGTGCCACTTCTTCTCCTTCTTCTTCTCCTCCTCCTCCTTCTTCTTCTCCTCCTCCTCATTCTTCTTCTCCTTCTCCTCCTTCTTAGGGCCCGTCAGCTTATGCACCGAATGCACCACAGCCTTTGGCTAATTGTGCAGCCCTAATATTTCATTCAGCACAGCCTCAATAGCCCTGCGTGTCGTATAAAGAGGCAAAGGTCTCTTATTGAGGCTGTGCTTATATCTTTTGGCTCGACAGTCAGCCTCCCAAAGACATAATAGCACTGACAAGCCAACGCCTTGCAACAACAAATAATATGCTGCACTGTTTCGGTCTCCATTCCGCAAAATCTGCAGATTGGATCCCCATCAAACAGGCCCATAGTGTACAGGTGCCCACCCAGTGCCACTTAGTCAAACATGGATCTAACATGGACTGGCCTGCATAGACAGTGGTCAGAGGTCATTGTAATAATTACAGTGAATAACCTTTGCCATAAACGTGTATCATGGGGCATCAAAACCCCAACCATGCTCTTTACATCTTAGTCCAGACTTCTCTTTACATTCATATTGAATTTGCACTGACTGCTACAGTCTCTCTCTCTCATGTAAGACTAGTGTGGGGAGTTCAATTGAAAACCAAGCCCAGACACATATCAAGCATAATGAATGGCCTTACATTTCGTACTGTGATGTATATAAATATGTAATGTACTACTTACCACATGTTAGAGTAGGCACTGGAATTGATCTCCAAGTCTGAGACAACCCTTACCGTAGGTGAACAGATGATTAAATACTGTTTTTAAGTTCTTGTCTAGAAACTACTCATATTCATACTCATGATTTCTTTAAGTATGTCCTGTGTGTGTGATATTGAAGGAACTGAGACACCTGGGAACTATATTCTAACTGCTTGTGATGCTCTTCATAAAATATCTTCCGTTTATAGGTTTCCACTGTGAAAATCCTCTGTCTTAAACTGTACTGCTTACTCGCAAACAAACGTACATTACACCATGCTTCACACATGTTACAGACTGGCAGGATGTGAGTCATGCAGTGGCTGATAAACTTGCGGTATGCTATCGGCAATTTCTAGACAAGAACTTCAAACAGTGTGTGATAATCTGTTTACCAGGTGTCAAGCATGTCTGAGAGTGAAAGGAGATATTTTCCTGCTTGTACTCTGACATATAATATGTATATATAAAGGTAAATTGATCCCGTTACAGGCCAGGTGTGGCCGAGAGGATGGGTAGCTCTACTCTTCCATGACTGTGGCACTAGAAGGGGGTAAGTGGTCAGAAGCATGCCCCAGCCGCACTTTACCGCCGGGAAAGATCCAGTACCCATTTTACAAGAGGCTGGGTGGGCCCCAGGGCCGGTCTGGATGGGTGGACCATCCCATCCCCACCGGGATTCGATCCCAGACCATCCAGCCCATAGTCAATCACTATACTGACTGAGCTACCCAGCCCACAAAATAAATAAATATATATGTATAATATGAGGAAATGTATGGCTGTTAAGCATGCCATGCATCTGGGTTTGGTTTTTAGGTGAATGCCCTGTCAAGGAAATCTATTATGAGTTTTTAGTTTTTTGTACCAGTGCAGCTGAGGTCACGCTTTCTGAAGTATATAAATATTGAAACTGCGATGTCTTTGGATTTGTCATCAAAATCAGACGTCTGGTGTTTCAGCTCTGTTGAAGAGATCATCGCCAAGTCGAATTGTGATAGTGGCATCATTAGCACACATACTTGGAAAATTGGATATGGATGACTTGAATTTTGAAAAATCCTTTGGAGGTGATAAAGTGTATTGCAGCAGCAAATTGGCCAATATTCTGATGTCCAATGAACTGGCAAGGAAACTGAAAGGAACAGGTACTTTGTTTAAGGTTTCTTTCTTACTGTACCAACGTCCACAGCTTTTACTTGTGTGAGATAAGTTTGTTTTCTCTTGTGCTTATTGTTGAACATCATTGCGATACAGAGTGAGATTTGAAGAATTGTGTAGGTGCTAGAGAGAAGTCCAGATACTTCCATTATGGCATTTAAATAAAGGTGGTGGTGGTGGTGGTGGTGATCATCGTCATATCATATTGATGTTTCCACCAGAATGGATCATCTGGTAAACCATTGAAGTTCTTGTCATCTGAGTTATGACAGAAATGTGCACTGGAGATAGCTTTGTTGAAGAATTGGTAATGTGCTGGCATATTATCATGCAGTAGGTCTGTTTGAAATATTGGTAACCACTTAACACTTCATGAACTGCTCAGGCATTCACTTTGACTCACAACTGCACCTGGACATCGTGTCCTGCATGCAGCACCTTTTCACTTGTGTTAACCAACACTGTCATGCATTTAGCCAGTGAAAATTTATTACTCATAGTAATATGTGTTTGAGTGTGGGTTGGTGGGTATGTATGTGTGTGTGTACATACACACACACACACACACAGGGTGTACCAGGTGGAATCTGCCATACTTCAGGAGAACGTTACTCATACCAACATCTAAAGTTATGGAGATAATGGCAAGATAAGTTTTAAAGATTAAGAGCTTTGGTTACCAAGTACATATTAAAAGGAGAATGAATTTGTAGTTTATGTAATTTTAACACACGTACTTAACATATGATAGACATCTGAGTTACAAAGATGAAAATTAACCCTTTGGTTCCCAGAGTTGACTATATTCAATGCACAGTTCATGCCTAAAATGACATGTGTCACCAAGACCACACAAAGTAATGACAGGGATTTAAATTCCTGGCTTTTTCAGAGTACACCCTGCACTGAATTCTGGTGCCAAAGAATTAAGTTAGAAAAACTGGTATTTGTTTCATAAAAATTGTCGTTAGTGTTCCGAGTACTTTACATAGCATGAACTGGCCTGTTTATGGCTTGGCTTGGCCTCAGATCAAGGATGGATCTGTACAGAGTACAGGTAATGAAGTGTGTTAAACAGGTACAGTATGTGTAACCACAAGAAGACCACATTTTTCTCATGTCATTATCCCTGTAGGTCTTCAGCTTCAGATATAGGTGTGTTTTGTTATACAGGTATATCTTTTACCTAAGGAACATACATATATATATATATATATATATATATATATATATATAGCATAGTCAGTATAGTTACTTGCTTCTGGCTGGACAGTCCAGGGATCGAATCCCAGTGGGGGCGAGATATTCTGTGTCTCCCCAGACTGGCCCCAAGGCCCACCCAGCCTCCTGCACAATGGGTACAGGGTTTTTCCCCAGATTAAAGTGGCTGGGGCATGGTACTGACCACCCAC
>Ga0131853_10023623_pt1 | contig 11097 bp, 5 predicted proteins | sample TergutLab28metaG_FD_92764 | JGI IMG/M metagenome (GOLD analysis project Ga0131853, IMG submission 92764) | Labiotermes labralis P1 segment gut microbial communities from Petit-Saut dam, French Guiana - Lab288 P1 (version 2) (version 2) | ecosystem: Host-associated > Arthropoda: Insects >...
ACCACAGCTGTCTCCTTTGGCAAATCCAGTGTTACCTAAGTCTATTTGGTCGGGGCTTTTGAACCGAAACGCAAATTTTTTTAGGTTGGGGGGGGGGGGGCACTACTAACGTTGAAAGTATTCATGTATCAGCCGCTACTGTATAAGGTTTAGCTACCCGAGATTAGTTCCGGCACGCGGTGACGCAATTGGTTGAGGCACTGCGCTACAAGCCGTAAGGTCGCGGATTCGATTTCCGATGGTGCCATTGGAATTTTTCATTGACATGATCCTGCCCGACGCACAGTGGCCCTGGGGTTGACTCAGTCTCTAACAGAAATGAGTACCAGGAATATTTTCTGGGGGTAAGGGCGGCCGGTGCGCATGGCGGACAACCTTACACCCTCATGTGCCGATTGTCTTGAAATCTGGGAGCCTCAACCTCCTGGAACCCTCAGGGCCTGTCCAGGCCGGTAACAGGGACTGCTTTACTTTATTTTACTTTAACCCGGGATTAGAGTACCATAGCTCAAAACAAAGGTAGAGCTCAGTTGAAACCTGATGGCACACGATGACGCACGGTAGGGGAGGTGAAGGGGAAACATGTGAGTGGAATGGGTAGCCAGTAGTCTTACACTCTACCTCAGTACAGTGTGTATCCAGCATTACTACCGCTGATGCGCACACCTCGGCTGTCAGTAGTCGACCGAACCGACGCCCCCGCCGATTTAAATGGACTCGTCCGTTTCACCAAAAGACCAAATCTGGTTTCTGCGCGTGTGCCATCACGTTTCAAACGTGCTCTACCATTCAATACGCTACATGTTACATTCAGCAGCACTCAGACTATTAGAAGCGCTATCTATACATAACTGTAAGACATATTTTATCTTTATTTCATGTAAGGTATGAACGTTACTCCCAGATACGCCCAAACAAGTAAACATGTGGACCAAAAGTGTCAGCTTGTTTATTTTAAACAAGCTGATTACCTGGGCCATTACAAATCAATCTCATTGTAAGGACATGTATTTATAACAATCAGGCTCAAGAGATATGCAAGTACATGCGCACTTCGTCGAAAATTGGTGGCGTGGCACAAGTTCAGTTCCGTCGGAGGTTCAGCATTAGCTTCAAGGCACCTTTACGGAGATTTGAACATCCACAGGTCCGTACATCGCTAGCAGCAGATAGCAGTAACGGTCTGACAAATACCTGACGCTGTATGTGCAGTTTTGAGCTCCTGACGATGGACGGAAAAACCGTCTGAAACATGTAGAACGCCTTACGGAAATAAATAAATTGAGAAACGTCGCATCTTGTTGGTTGTACTTTGAGAATTTACGGAGATTATTTCGATGTCAAGAGAATCGGCGTAATGGAAGGTCAAACAAGTTCACTGAAAATACATAATTGATACGTACCTCAGTCACTTGTATATATCCAATCCAAATGTGATTTAGGCAACCATTCATCAAACGGGTGGTGCTGTGTCGAAGGCGGTCAACGAGGTCCACCTGGTAGCAGTTGTGCATTGATTAATTAGCAACACCAATGACAGCCACGCCATTTATCTTGGTTCAGAAACATGGTCAGCTTCCCCCCCCCCCCCCGCCCCAAACCGGTCTGGTGCCCTGTCACTGCTCTCGCCGAATTTGCTTGACAGCAGCCAACCCGTTCACAACAAATTCCTTTCTCGAAATAAAATGTTCAAGTCCATGTATGTGTCCAAATTTATTCGTTTCCACCCGCATCGACTGGCTCTTCGATCAGAATAACATGGGCAATGGAAACAAATAGGCAGCATATAGAATTAGGCCCACGTTAAGTAGTTACAAGACACGTGCTCCACGCAGACAACTGGGCCGGAACATTACGTAAACAATAAGTGCATACTTTTTTAAACACGTCCCTTCGTTTTTATTTTCTAAATCTTTCATTATAACCAACAAATGCACAATTAACATCATAAAAGTATATATGGCAGGAATGTATAATTTATACTCCTACACGTTTCGACATTTTCATATCATCATCAGGGAGTGTACATCTGCGCCTCGGTAAGTTGCACAGGTTTTCCAAATTGTAGCTGATGAAAATACAGTTTCATAAAATTAAGATGTTTCACATCAAGTCATATGAGTTCCAAGAATTTTTAAGTTTTTCACATCAAGTCATATAAGTTTTAAGAATTTTAAAGTTTTTCACATCAAGTCATATAAGTTTTAAGAATTTTAAAGTTTTTCACATCAAGTCATATATTCTAAGAATTTTAAAGTTTTTCACATCAAGTCATATAAGTTCTAAGAATTTTAAAATTTTTCACATCAAGTCATATAAGTTCTAAGAAATTTAAAGTTTTTCACATCATGTCATATAAGTTTTAAGAATTTTAAAGTTTTTTCACATCAAGTCATATAAATTCTAAGAAATTTAAAAGTTAATTTTATGAAACTGTACTTTCAACAGCTGCCATTTTGTAAAACTTGTGTAACTTAGCGAGACGCACATGTAAACTCCCTGACGATGACACGAAAATGTCGAAACATGTAGGAGTCTAAATAATACATTGTTGTGACATATACTTTTATGCTACTGTGAATTTGCTGGTTATAATAAAGAAAATGACACCAGGATTGCACGTTCTTTCACTTCTTCCTCTTCATCAAACCACATGAGCCACAAGCCAGCATGTCTGACAGCTGTTCTATCAGCATTATGCAGCTTTCGCTTCAAATTTGCTTACAGCCAAACTTCCAGTAACTTAAATCTGAGTGTTACGACCAAGCGACATGTATTGGCCACTGCCACAACAGCAGATGGGAATTTCTTACACACGGACAAAATTATGTCTGGTTTGTGGCGCCACTACTGAGGACGCTCTTTAACGTCCAACGATCATAAATACCGGACAGCAAATTCTACAACGAAGGTTACAACACAATCCTCGAAGAAAACAAAAGCTTAAGATGGACTTTTTGAAATATACGTCACGTCCCACGTACGATATTTCGGAGACCTTGATATTCAATAGATGTAAGAAACAAATATACAGTTCCAAAACAAATAACACTATACAAATCGCCTGTACAGTCACGCATTAATCACCTTGTATTTCGTTCACAAAAAAATTTCTAATCGTTCTAAACAGAAAGACACGTGTCAACAGATGTCCAACAACATGCAACTATACACAGTTTATTTTATCTGTAAACTTCTCTACATGTTGCGGGTGGTTTCTCCACCCATCATGAGTACAAATAACCGTATTTACAGCGCCTGGTACTAGTCAACTGTATTATTTTTATCTATTAGTGTTGACTAGTACCAGATGCTGTAGATACAGTTATTTGTGCTCATGATGATGGGTGGAGAAACCACCCGAAACATGTAGAGAAGTTTACAGATAAAATAAGCTGTGTGTAGTTGTATCTTGTTGGATATTTATTGACACTGAATTACGATGGACGGTCCCATGGGCGTGGAAAAGCACGTGACAACTGCCGCTACATTTCTGTCATCCTGTCTCATCTATAAGAGAAGGGACGGTCAGGGGATCGAATCCAGGTGGAGGGGGGAGATTTTCCGTAACCGTCCAGATCGACACTGGGACCCACGCAGCCTCCCGCAAAAAGCGTACCGGGTCTCTTTCCCGGGAATAAAACGGCCCGAACGAGGCGTTGACTCCCCCAAACCCATTTAGCGCCGAAGTTAAAGAAACGGTACAGCTATACCTCTACTCCCCTGCTGGGCCTTCATTGCCTGAACTAGGGCGAGCTTTACCTTTTAACTTTTTTTTTACCAGTTTCATCTAGGGCGCAAAACCCATAAAATAAAATCCAATACTTTCATGTAAATTTGAAATTAAACGAGACCGACTGAATAAGGGAGGTGAAATTTAAATTGCCGGGCCAATCACAAAGCAGCACCAAATTTTACGTACGCTCATTTGCATGGTACTTTCTGATATAACGACATTAACCCTTTAAACGCAGAGTTAAATCCCGTCTGCCATTTGCTGGCATTATTAGGAGCTCACCATATTCTCCACATTAGCAGGATAAGGGTTAATGCGACTGGCGAAGAAACACGACCCGCACCCACTATGTGCAAACAACGCAGGGCATTGCAATGGTTTCTTTTACTTGGATAACCTTCAAAACAACAAGTAGGCATGTACGTGGAGTCTCTGCCCCTTGCAACTGGTCCTCTTCCAATATTAGTTTTTTTTTTGTACTGTGTCTGCACACATAATTCACGTGTACCAAAATTTTCCTGCCTGATCCTCGAATGCCTCAAATAAACCAATTGTGCTGTTTAACTTACAACTTTGATGAAGTTCTAAAAATAGTCATCAAGATTAATGAGGCCAGCACATTACTAGCATGCGAAGCCGAAAATAGACGGTGACTACACAAAGAGTTACTTGCGCTGGGTACAGAGGCACACTGCGATAAAAGCGAGCAATACGTTCTAGGAAGAATTTACGGCTCGTTTTCCACCAGTTAGTTCAACGAACAGTATAGTGTCCGGGGACTATGTCACAACTACAGAATTATATAAATTATATCCCCCACCTCGTATCGAGTCAAAATGTCATATCAATGGGGTCGGACCGGCAAAACCGTTACAAGGCTACAGGACTTTGACATGTGAAGTAATAAAAAAGGTGGGCACGAAAACGGGACGAAACACACGTAACTAAAAGGTAAAGATTGTGGAAGAAATTTTGTGCATCGAGTTGGTGAAATACTGAGATAAATATACGGTTACCTGCCACTTCTTCGCTATATCCGCTTCGTTCTGGCAACAGCCTCATATAGAAAATTCAAGTCTTCTGGGACCTGATGCTATGCCTTTGGTTGAGTAGTCCCCGACGTTTCGACGATCGTCCATGCCTTTATCCTCGCAGTCAGTATCCTAATTGGACTGCTTCACTCTTAAGATGAACGAACTAAACCATTCGAAAGGTATGGAAACACCCGTCCAACGACACAAAGGCACATCCCAAAAGATCCGTATCTTCAGCAAAGTCGCTGTCAGAAACTGAAGTCTAGCGGTCTTGCGCCGTCTGTTACGGGATCCTTAGGGGACGTCTGTCCCTGGAAATGCCCCTAATATTGTCGCGTTCGAAACGACCTGTCTCACATTGGTGAATACGCGAACTGGCACTATCCGATCCTTAAAAACGTAGCACTAATTCGCAGTTATGCAACTGTTACGTGTGGAATTAAAACGAATATTAGCATGCGCCGCATAACGACGTTTCGGTCAACGACGTACCGACGTAACGGTGGTTCCATAAGATTATAATATATAATACAATAATACATAATAATATACACCATATTATTATGTTATAATATATTATAATACCACTGTGTTACAATTGCCTCCATTAGTCAGTACAGTAACATGCTGTACAGGTTTGTAGCCTAGGAGCAATACGCTATACCTTATAGCCTAAGTGTGTAGTAGGCTATACTGTCTAGGTTTGTGTAAGTACACGTTCGCACAACGACGAAATCGCCTAACAACGCATTTCTCAGAACGTATACCCGTCGTTAAGCGACGCATATCTGTACCGGTCGCTAAAAGATACATTATACCACATTCTGCGCGGGATGCCTGCACTTGATTGTTAAACAGTTATTCCAATTTGAATATGGAACACAGAAGTGTAAATATCAGCCCTGAAGGTAATCCTAACTTTGTTGGCTGTTAATGCAAACAATGACAAAGCAACGTTTAGCGAATGGTAGTGACCGCGTTATAATTTCCGTCTAAACGCTTAAATTTTGTAGGCGGACGGCCTACGGTCTACTCAAGCCCCCCCCCCCCTTCCTGCCCCTTCCGGCACTTTCATATCAAAATTTAACACTAACGAACACTTTATTTTAGTGCTGGTAAAGTTTAGAGCCAGTGGTCTGGGACAGACGCCAGACTGGACCTCGAAATGTCACTCGTTCAACCCAACCTTCAACTAAGCCCTGCACATACAGCAGGCGGGATTTTAAACTTTTAATGTAAATGCAAAATTCAACATTTCCCTGAACGCCAGGGATGCTTTCTCGTGAATCTTTCAGAGCAATGCGTGGTTATGCATTAATACAAATGAAGATTACTGAACGGACACGAGACAAAATGGAGTACCTGGTGAGAACTACTAGCGAAATTGATAGACTGCCACTCTGGGTTTTATACATGAGGGCCATGTCAATTAACCACCGACTGTTATAGCAGAATACACGGTAAAATTACGATAGAAAATTATATATATATATTATGTTTATGGTTCCGTGCATCGCTGATCTATATTAATAACTGTCCAACGAGATGCAACACAAAGCAGTCTCTTTATTATTCTACAAGTTCACTCTACACATTTCGGGTGTCAACCACACCCATCATTAGGAGTACACAAAACTGTAACTACAGCCTCCGGTACTGGTCCACCTACCTCCCTCCAACGTGACCAAGTGTGGCCACGTTGGAGGGAGGTAGCTGCACAAAAAAAATGACCAGTACCGGCGGCTGTAGTTACAGTTTTGTGTACTCCTGATGATGGGTGTGGTTGACACCCGAAACGTGTAGAACGAACTTCCAGAATAACAAATAGACTGCTTTGTGTTGCATCTCGTTGGACAATTATTAATATAGATATCAAAAGAACACACACACACATATATATATATATGTGTGTGTGTGTTCTTTTGATGCTCTGTTGTGAGGAAAAGAAGTTATGTAACTTCAGGCAAAGTTGGTCTTGATATGCAAACTTTGCTGAAAACATTTCCTCCAGATAGCAGCACAATTTACAGCATATTGTTATTCCACAGGGTTTACTGGGCCCCTATAAATTCACATCTTTTTTCCCTCAACACTTTTCAAATTATTGAAGTTAGGATTTTTTTTTAATAAGTTTGTTCTTTTAACAATTCTTCGCTTAAATTTTAACTGACTTTATGGCAGTTTTTACAACGCAGCTTCGAGAACCTCAAGTGTACACACCATCAGTGGAATGAACGTCTGAAGATATCTACATGCAAGTGCCTTACCGCAAAAGCTCGATTAAGCGTGTCTATGAAACTCCCGGTTATTTTATCAGCAGCGCCATTAAACAGTGGCGCGGCTGTTGCCGCTAACAGTATCACGCCAGTCTATACAAGCTATCGAAAGTGGAACCGACTTTTTGTCCCGGCGTGCAGCGTTAACCCGCTTAACATTTTCTCTCAACATGACAAGCCACGCTTCAGTAATCCGATGTTACTAGCAAGCACCATACCGCCATTAACTTGAAATCGATTTGTGCAGATGCTTTCCTTGAAAAATAAATTATCTATGTTTTACGCAAACTTTAAGTATCGTTACTATAACCCTATAAAGTGGAAAGGAAAATGAAAATGCTTTTCCATCCAATGCTCCCCGATTGCAGGACGATCACTGATTTTTGAGACGTGGTGGTAATCGGCTTTTAGTTGCGGTGCAAGTCCTTTGTTACTTCATCTTGAGAGAGACTGTGGGCTAGCAACTGAATGCACTGAAGCGTAAAAAGGAAGTGAAAGTACTTTTCTATCCAATGCTACTCGATTTCCGAAAAAGCTTGGGGTTTTTTTTGGGAGACTCCCGTGCTTCGCGCGTTTCTGATACCAGCAACACGCAGATGAAGTAGGGAGCACTGATGGAATGGTACTGACAGGGCTAATCCGAAGAACTGGGAGAGAAACCCGTCACACTGCCACTTCAACCACGCATCTGACACGCCACGGCATGGGGTCGAATCCGGACCTCCGTGATGACACACCAGCGACTAACCGCCTGAGCCTGCTACGGCCTGAAATCTTTAAAATTTTAATTCGTACCGCGCAGTAAACACAACTCGTCTCGATTATAAAAACCAGTCAGCTAATGTTTTGCAGAGAACTGCTGTTTGTCCTGAGATCCATACAAAAACACACAAATGCACTCTGCAGGCAGAATGTAGAATTTTTTAATGTTACATCCAGTGGTACATAAAATTACCATCGGTCACTACACGACTGACCATGTTTCATGCAGGTTAAGTCCACGCCCCTTCCACCTCAGTCTTTCCATGCAAACCCGAATTTTGTTCATGACTCTCCGGCTTAAGATGGCCGAATTACGGGCCAACGTGGAAATCGTCTCTGACATAAATCATGGCACCACGTGAATTATCGAAGGCTGACGATTATGACGTCTATCGGTACTTCAGCAGAAGTTACAGAACACTGTAGGGGAAACATTTGTTCGACGACACACCATTAAACTATCAGTGGACACAAATAAGGGACGGACGTGTTTGAGCGAGTAGCAATCGCGGTTCCTATCTGAGAGGTCCAGGGTTTAAATCTCGGCCCCGAGCCCAGACAGCATTACACGATATTCGTCGCCTTCCTCAGTCAATCCAGACAGACGCTAAGTCCCTCAACTTACGTCACAACCTCCCCCCCCCCTCCAACACTACTTCCATTCGTTAATCCTATCATTTGACGTTACGTCACAAGGGTGGCCAGCCAGACGAGCCTTGGGGGCCGCACTTTGACATGCAAATCTGGCACCCGCCATGTATTAATAAAATAAAACGTCTTTTATAACTTGCATCAAGAACCAACAAAATGCACTTACATGGCATACATTATACAAATCAATGCGCGGAATATGGAAACGTATTATAACAAAACATTATTTCCTTATTCCTTGTTTCTGTTCATCCAACCACACAATAGGTTAGTTTCACATACTTAAGAATCTGCTTTCTTTGCAAAATCTTGGTGTGCAAGCAATCAACCTGAATATTAATTTATCAGAGGCCACGTGCGCGAGTTACATAGTTTGCCCTGACAAACCTGACGTTCAAGTGACCGTGTATCGTGATAAAGTCTCATAATAAAACCAACTAGATGCACTGATTTCTCAAATTTATTTTCGGAATAGAACTCTAAATGTTTCGGACAGTTCCTCTGTCCATCATCAGGAGTTTTTCACTGTACACGCAGCAGTGGTATATGTCATACAGGTTTGCTGACAGCTTGCGAGCAGGATCAGGACGGAAGATCCTGCTCGCGAGCTGTCAGCAAACCTATATGACATACACCATTGTTGTGTGTACAGTGAAAAACTCCTGATGATGGTCAGAGAAACTGTCCGAAATATGTAGAGTTTTATTCCGAAAAATAAATTTGAGAAATCAGTGCATCTAATTGGATTTACAATAAGAATTTATCACGACGCACGGTCACATTACATTTTACCTTTAACATTCATATGACTGAGTTGGATTAACGTTACTTCATTTTAATAATTACCGTAACGACCGGACTTACCTCATCTTACAACGCCTTTATCTTGGGATCTTTCTCGCGTTTTAACAAAACCACTCGACACACGCCATTTCCATCACAGCACTAACACCACGCCCAAGCCCCCATCTCAGTCCAATTTACTAACGCCAATGGACACTTACGGGCTTAAAGGCAGACTTTCAAATCTCTCGGTGCTGGAGAAATGTGACGAAACAGCAGCGCAACTAACCTATGACCATCGCTGCTTGTCTAGTTCTGCTTTCATTTAGCACATTTCCAGACCGACCTTGAGGCACTGCGCTACATGCCGGAAGGTCACGGGTTCGATTTCTGATGGTGTCATTGACAATCCTTCCGGCCCCACTATGGCCCTGGGGTCGACTAAGCCTCTAAATGAAATCAGTACCACGAATATTTCCTAGGGGGTAAAGGCGGCGGGTGCGTAGGGCTGACCTTGCCACCTTCATGTGCCGCTTGTCTTGAAATCTGGGAGCCTCTGCCTCCTCGAACACTCAGGGGCTGTCCAGGCCTGTAGTGGAATCGCTTTACCTTTACAAGATAGAACACATTTCGTATCTTACTGATTTAACGTCGAAGACTTATTCTTAGATATAAAGGAAAATCAGTCCCGTTACAAGCCCGGAGGGGCCCAGAGGGTTCCAGGAAGTTAAGGTTCCCAGATTTCGTGACAACGGCACAGGATGGTGGTAAGGTTGACAGCCTTACGCACCGGCCGCCTTTACCCCTAGGAAATGCTCCTGGTACTCATTTCTGTTAAGAGGGTGAGTCGACCCCAGGGCCATGGTGCGATAGGAAGGAATTTATGTCAATAAAAAATCCACTGACACTAACTGGGATCGAACCAGCGACCTTCCGATTTGTAGCACAGCACCTTAACCACTGTGCTACCGCGGTCCCCTATTCTTAGATACGCATTTACAAATTATACTGAACCAGCAGTAAAATGTCGCATGGATGGTGCCGATACCGGAGCGTACAGCTTCACATTCCAATCATTTCTCCGCTACAAAGATTGTAGTAAACTGGAATAGCTAACTGAAGGCGAATATACGAAAAATGTGCTGGTGGAGGTATGGGGGTAACAACTCGAAGGTGTTCTCGAAGGGCTCGAGACGTGTGACTGTATTCTAAGGCATCAGTATAGTTTACTTGCTATAGTCCCTCCAAAGAAACCCATAAAAGACAGCTGCACCCAACCCGACAAGCATAGACGGTGTTGTTTCTCAATGTTTATAATTCTAAAGCAAGCAAAGAATCAAGCTAAAGACTCAGAAATCCCTTTACTTACTGACTTACTCCATGGAGCACAGTCCTTCTTGAGAAGCTAAGAGGTTTTCAGCTAGTCAAGAAATTCCCCACATTTCATGGAACCCGAAGGTTCATTACCGCAGTCACAAGTGCCCGCCACCTGTCCCTATCCTGAGCCAGATCAATCCAGTTCACATCCCCACATCCCACTTCCTGAAGATCCTTCAGAAATCCCTTTACACCCACGATATTACCTTCAACAGGACTTAAAATTCATACTTTGCAAGAAGCTTGACTGCCTTTTTACCTTCAGCGCTGTAGACTGCCATCACAATTCTTCTAAGCCACTCGCGACACGAAAGTATACAGGTTGTCCCAGGAGGAACGGACCTAACTTCGGGATAGTGTTCCTTAGGTCAAACTATACCGATATAACCCAAAACACCTATATCCAAAGTTCAATGGTTACGGAGATATTGGCCAGAGAAAAGTGTGGATGTCTTTTGTGTCTGCGTACTGTACTCTG
>Ga0131853_10023630_pt1 | contig 11096 bp, 3 predicted proteins | sample TergutLab28metaG_FD_92764 | JGI IMG/M metagenome (GOLD analysis project Ga0131853, IMG submission 92764) | Labiotermes labralis P1 segment gut microbial communities from Petit-Saut dam, French Guiana - Lab288 P1 (version 2) (version 2) | ecosystem: Host-associated > Arthropoda: Insects >...
AGGATAGTCACTGTAGGGTCTGCCGACTGTGGGAAGGATAGTCACTGTAGGGTCTGCCGACTGTGGGAAGGATAGTCACTGTAGAGTCTGCCGACTGTGGGAAGGATAGTCACTGTAGAGTCTGCCGACTGTGGGAAGGATAGTCACTGTAGGGTCTGCCGACTGTGGGAAGGATAGTCACTGTAGGGTCTGCCGACTGAACGTGTCTGGTGAGGGTACAGTCCAGTGCCAGACCGATGTGAACACGACACAAAACCTTCCGGTAAATTTCTCGACCAGTTCAGCTCGCACTGCTCTGCTTTAACAATGGCAGGCCGCTCGAAGGGAGCCTACGGTGAGATCGCAAGCAAAGGCCAGTCGTTCTAAAGGTAACTAAATGCATTTAGGACTATTAATTAAATAATTAACAATAATTAATTACATGACACAAGAATTTACCACAGTGTAACTACTCTACATATAAACTTTTTTTCTACAAGCCCGGCCCATACAACAACAGCCTGTGTAAAACGGAAACTGTGCAAGAAAGGAAAAAAACTTCTAGTGCAAAGAAGCCAGCACACAGATATTTTCACAAATCCGTATAAGTACTTTGATAAGGAAAATAAGAAGATTGCATCTGCGGCGAGGAACGGTGCAGGTCGTAAGACGTCGGTTACAGCGTCTGTCTGAGCTGTAACGCCCCGAACACAGCGCAACAGCCGCTAACGGTGACACATCTGTTCTCACAGAAGGTATTTTATACCGCCGAAAGCTGTGTCGTTAAACTGACCGACCGACACAAAATGTCATTAAAACCGTTTAATGTAAGCTTTGTTGGCAGATTCAAGCCTACAGACAAACAGTCTGATGTAAGAGGCGATTTGCTGAATTGTTGTTCAGAATACTCTTAAAAAATCACGCTTTGATCTAAAAAAAGGCAGACTGAGAACGAGGAGAAATTCAAAATGTTAATATAAATTTGTTTTATGTTATTAATATTGCAAAATACGTAGCAAAATAATTATGTTATTTGCAATAATTTACAAGAACCATCTGTCACGTGATTTAGAGAATTAAGCCTCTGCCTTGACCCTGACTTGTACATCAGGACAGTAAATGTATTCAGGGAAGTGACACCGTTTGGCTGGGTCAGTGGCTCCCCCCCCCCCACATAGCCCAACAACCCAGAATGCTCAACCACACCTTTGTGAGAATCCCGAATGTCCCAAAAGTAAATACATTTCATTTTCACAATTTCACTGATGAATAAAATATGTTGATTGCGTCTGACATATTCTTACATCAGAACCGCGCTCGACTCTTCTTCGCTCTTGTAAAAATTCTTTGCATATGGTGCTGGATTCAGGTACGGTCTTCATTCTGTACTGACAATAACGGCAGACTATTCTACTGACAACAATGGCAGTACTTTCTACTGACAACAATGACAGCATTCAACACGCTTGAAGTTGTTAGTGGGATGTTTAAACGCGTGAGGAAACAGCACTATAATTTCATAGACAGACATAATTTTAGCAAGTATGTTCTGCCACAGACAGAACTTTCATTCTACGATCAGAGAGATTTCAACAACGCTGTATCTAGTTGACATTCCCGCTGAATTCTTCGTGGCATGATCTACACTATTTTAGGTATCAGTTTAGGCCTACTTTTGTTTTGCTATTTTAAAACATAGGACGCTAGTTGAGGGGCAGGCAAATTCTTCATCATGAAAATGGAGCTTGTATTGTGGAACAAATTCAATGTCGAGCAGTTTGGCAGAACTTGTGTTATGACTGTCTGTGCCACACGATCAGCAACTAGCCTGCGGCACATTACGCCGCTAACGTGTATTTCGGTGCTTCTCCTGGCGGCTGATCCCTCGTTCACCGAGCTGCGAGAATCAGGGCCAGTTCCGGAGATGGCTCAAATCGTCTCCCACCTGCTCTGTGCCCTCTGTTAAGGGACAGTTTTTCTTTCTGTAACCGTGCAAAAGTGAAGCTAGACACATTTATCGTGCTGGCCACTGGCTACCTAAACGTAAGCCAAGGAGACGACATGAAAAATCATCTGCATTTGAGTGAGCCCGAGAGAGGGTACACAGGAAGAATCCTGGGCAGTCAAATGCACGTTGTTTGTCTTGGACAGTTGGCAGAAGTTCTTGAACTCGGTTGCAGGTGGCATCACTGAATAAGGACGAGAGCAGGGACAGCCGCCAACAAAACAACACGAAATTTGAGGTTCTCACAGTACTGTTGAGGATTCAGTTACTCAGGGCGGCGACTCTGTGCCGTTTGGTGAGGGGTTCTCGATGTTTCGAGGAACGTAATGCCTCCTTCTTCTGGGTAGAGCAGTCCAAGACGACCCTTGACCCACCGTCACTTCAGAGAGCACTGGAATATTTATCTGAGTTTGTGCGGATTAGTTATATTGCATGGCATAAGCAGTATATGGATGAAAGACACTGACGGGGAACCGCAATGTTCTCGGAGCAGAGATTGATCCAGTGGCATTGTCTGCATCTCAAGGTGCATCTTGACTGCGGCGACCGAGCGACGACCGACCGCTTGAGCCATTTCCGTCTGATCAGAGCAGTCGTGAGTGTAATTCGGCAGCAGGACAGTCAAGTTGCCTGAGTGTGCGTCAGACGTCATTCCAGAGAGCTAATTGGCTGAATTCCCGGATTTGCCTGTTCATGCTGCACCCTGAACCGTCGTAAACACAACGAATCCTCACCGTCGCCACCAGGTCACAAGCCCACGGTGCTTTAAACGTGCTGCCTTCCAGGACACGACAGACAGACAGACAATACGCAGAGGAGTTTTGTCGCACAAAATTATGACCGCCCGGTCTGACCAATACAAATTCTGCACTGTATGGTGCCCGCCGGCTGACACATCGCCGTTGTCACAAAAGACAGATAAATCCAGTCAAAAGTCCCTCCCTCTAAAATCTATGCTCCCATCTACGCCTAGGTCTTGCCTTTAGGTTTTATGACTACAGTTAATCTCTTATACAAATGTTCGCTCTACCTGCCCCTCCTATCGGTCATCCTGCAGACCCGTAAGACACACACTCAGCGCATCGCCTGCCCTGCTGTTTGTCACATGTCTAATATATGCACATCAGCACTAAGTTTCACACCCACAGTAACGTGACCGTCGGAACAGCACTACAGCGCACGGCTTGGATTTTTTTTTCTGACGGACACTTTTAGAAGCCGCTGCAATTCTACAGTTATTTTCTGCACGACAGACAGACAGACAGACAGACAGACAGACAGACAGGCAGACTGACAGCCACCGGCCGCCTTTACCCATATGAAATATTCCTGGTACTCATTTCTGTAAGAGGCTGAGTAGACTCCAGGGCCATAGTGTGGACGGGAGGATTATGTCAATGAAAAATACCAATGCCACAATCGGGAATCGAACCCGCGACCTTCCAGTTTGTAGCGCAGTGCCTGAACCAACTGCGCTACCGCGTGCCCCAATAATAATAATAATAATAATAGTTCTGTTACGTACACGGAACAAAAAGCCCCTAAGAGTAAATGGACTGCAAATTTAGCTACATTAAACGGAAAGCGACTAATTCGAAGCCCAAAACGAAGACGGCAGGATACTATTAAAATGGGATTTTCTAACGCGTGAATTCACGCTTCCGCCGCGGTGTAAACGACATCTGCTGTCTTGTGAGAGAGTGGCAGCAGCGGGCAGATCTCGCGTTCTGCATTTGTTGATGCGTGTTTTTGTCACCTGCAATCTGTGGGTTCTGCACTGACCGGCAGCAAGCACATGGGTTGCGAACTGCGGCCGACGGACAGGCTCTGCTGACAGACTATCTCCTGGTTTTCCTCAAGTTGTCTACGCAAACACCAGTGCAGATTCCTTAAATATCCTTACTCTACCTACACTTTATAGCAGCTATATGCATGCTCATCATCCCATCTTACTGGAGCTGCATGACCTTCGCAGTTGGACGAGTTTCATTAAACACTGTGACAATCAATCAACTAAGCAAGCCGTGATCATTATATAAGTGGCCAGTGAATCATAATATACTCTCAGGACTAATTAAGCGTGTTGCATTTTATTATTATCTTGTTAAGTGTTCTACTGTAGCTACGAAAACAAGTACCGGGTGTTCAGAATAATGGAGCCGCCCTCCGTCCTGCTCACAGCAGCACCATGTCCTGCGTATTGAGCTAACAGAATGGACATGCACGAAATTACGAAACTGACTGTCGCCATCAAGACCAGCAGCTGAGCCAATAAACTGCTGAAATAAACTAAAAAAGTACAAAAAATAAACACAAAACAGAAGATGTTTAATGACGTAAGGACTAACCTCTCGAATTCTGTTGACTGAGTCGCTAAATAAACAATAAATAAATAAATAAATACATAAACAAATAAAAATAAAAAGCATAAATAATAATAATAATAATTCAGGTTCAACCAAAATCACAACAGCTACTGTAACGACTAGGTCAGTACATTCGACTAGATCAGTACAATCGACTAGACAATTCTCGAGGTCACGACTAAACTCTTCAGGAGGCGACTGTCACTTCACTTGTTGCTGTACTACGGAACGTGCGTCACTAGACGTGGCAACGAAAAATACACTGTCACTAGACCTTGTGATAGAGTGACATTGGATGTAGTATGTAGAAATATTAGATGTGGCAACCTTTGTAGAACGAAAGATCTTTCAGTAGATCTAGGGAAGTATCTAGAGCGATATGCACACATTAACTAGATCTATGAATGTAAGATTTTCTGGAACGAAATAAAAAATTCACTAGGATAGACATTACCTAGAGTTCGTTAGATCATGACGTAACCAGACCGAAACTGAGAAACTTGCAATATCTAGAAAGAGTTCACAAACGAACAGACGCGTTCGTTAGGTCTAGGTCGAGTCACCTCACCTCTAGAGCAGGCCAAGTCGCCAGAAGGGGGTCGGTGGCAGGGGCACAGGGCGCGGTGGCGTTGGCCAAGGGGTGGCCATGAGCAGCGGATGTCAGTTGGCGGCCGGCACGACGACCTGGTGCGCCGTGTGGAGCATCGCCGCCGCGGCGTCCTGCTGGTGACTGGCCAGGTGCTTCCTTAGGTAGGCCTGGCGCCGGAACCTCTTCTGACACGCTGGACACGGGAACTGCGGCTCTTCGCCTCCGTCCGTGACGTCGCGCTTTACCAAGTCCAGCCCGACGTGCTCATCCTGCTCCTTGCCGGGCCGTGGCTTGTGCCATCGTCGGTGGCTCGCCAGGTTGGCCGGGCAGTTGAACACCTTGTCGCACTCCGGACAGCGGTACTCCACATGCACGATGCGAGAGCACCGGTGCTGCGCCAGGCTGAAGGCGTCCTCGTACAGTTCGCGGCACAGGCGACATATGTACGCGCCGATACGGTTTTCGATCTTGGCTAACTCTGCTTTGGCTTGCTCCGTCACCTCCACCACGTTAAACGCGGGGTCGATGTCGCCCTTCCGCACCACCAGGGGCTCCTCGTCCGCCCCCAGCTCCCTGATGATTGTGCCTGACACCGGTGATGTCTTGTCCTCATCGAAGTTGAGTCTGCGCACCACTTTGTTCTTCTTGGACACGGTCTTGGTCTTCGGGGTGGGCGACTCTGGCGCGGTGGTACGCTTTCTGATGGGGGATGCAGGTGAGGGAGTTGACGGCGGAGTTATGGGGGTGGCAGACTTGAGGGAGAGGTCCAGGGGCGGTGGGGTGCTGCAGTACAGGTGGCACTGGGGCTCCTCGGCACCGCTGCCGTCGTCGTACTGTCTCTTGACGAGAAAACCGCGCGGCATCACGACTGAACCTCATCTGAAGCAGACCCGCCCGCGCGCGGCCAATGGAGCGGTGAGCCCCGCCCCGAGCTGCGCTACGCATGCGCGAGGGAGGAGCCTCTCGCCATGCCATTGGCCCCGCAGTATACGTCACCGACCTATCAGCCGCCCAGAATTCCATCAATTAAGCTTGCCCGTGACAATTAGCAGCATGGAAGGGATGTGTGTCACCCTGACCGCTGCGAGACACGGCCGGCGATCAAAATGCATCAGTTCCGCAATTGTGGAGCCGCCAGCTAAATTTCAGAACTGGTTTTTGAACCACGTTAAAGACTACAACGTGTATATCGTAATGCTATCCTTTCTTGATTTCAAACTTTCGCTGTGCTCTGAATGTTATATTCTTTCTTTGGGTGATTCCCCAGCTCAAGAATTTTACGTGCCGACATTTCGGAACAGACTGACAAAGTGTTCCGAAACGTCGGCACATAAAATTCAGACGTCTGGGCAATCATCCAAAAGAAAGAATACAACAATTCTATCCTTACTTCCAAGAAAACACATCTCCATCACAAAACAGTCGCTTAATAACTGAACTGTCACCGTGCCAAACACAACATGTATCTGATACAGCAACGTAACGACAGCTACAGTAGGCACAGACACCAGCTACAGCTGACACGCTTGCTGTAGGAATGCTGTAAAAAAAACGTCATATCGTGCACACAAAACACAGTGACCACGTTCACTGCGCCTGCAGCGACTTCAGATGCTCAATATTAAGCAGAACGCGACTGTCCCAAACCAAAAATACACAAATCGAAACACCCTATACTAACATCCATGGGGTTGTACGTATCTGGCTGCTGTCTGTGACCATAATGGCTGTAATTTCACACTTTGATATGACACTGCTGTCCTCAGATTGCTCTACTAACGACTATCAGGATATCAAAAAAAGGTTTATGGTACTTACTGACAATTTTGAAACTTCATACCAGATAAGCATTACTTGCGTTCTTTTAAGGCGCTCCTTCGTATGAAGTCTTGTGTAGTCTGACGATAGCTTTGTTACACGTAGCTGTTTTAGGTTCACTACAACAACAAGCCTACATGTTCGGTTGGGCCGAAACGTCGATACGCAGCACAAAGCAGCACTAAACACAGTTCTGCCAACTACACGCCGTTTCTCGAAGAGTCTACCATCTTTAACACTTTGTCGTCTACGGTGGCTTCAGAACTTCCAACTAAAGTTGCAGTATTTCACTTCCTACACATGCATGCTGCGTGCTCAACCCCTATTGTTGCTCTTGGTTTGGTACCTCCCAAAAGATGTGCTACTGTTCAAGACTGCAAACCACAAAGCGCCTTGTTACCCTGCCCAACAGAATCACCTTACCAGCATTGCGTCTTGCTGCAGCCTACCAGTCAACTGACTGCACTGTTTGTTGGTGACACAAAATGTACAGCCCGTAGGACCTAACGGTTCAACAGCCGGTATAAATATTAGTGGAGCAGGCTACAAGTGACATGACGCATGACGCATGACGCCTGTCTCTGCAGCAGGCTGCATCTGACGTGACGCTCGACGCCTGTCTCTGCAGCAGGCTACATCTGACGTGAAGCTCGACTACTGTCTCTGCAGCAGGCTACATCTGACGTGACGCACGAAGCCTGTCTCTGCAGCGCGCACTAAATTAATTAGGATGTGACTTGAAGTCAAGACGGCCGGTAACGAAAAGACACGTGACGTAGCTAGCGTAATTAGCAAAAAGTGCGATCGCAACAGAGACGGTAAGGGTAGGCGTAAGGAGAGACCTTTAGTTATTTGCAATGGGCCACGACCACTTCTTTATGCCATTACGACAGCCTCTCATAACGCGTTAAATAGCCTGACGTGATAAGTGTTCAGATGTCCTAACTGATCCTAAGCTTTAATTCTCCACACAGGCCTGCAGCCAGGCCAAGGCCTGCGTAAACCTTATCCCCCTGCAGAAGCAACACAGCACACACACATGTATGCAGCTCATTGCGCACACTTGCGCTGGCCGTGCAAGTGTTGCAGTACAATTTTGTGGACGGTGTCGCATTCTGCGTTCCAGATTCTCGAATTTTAATGGGGAAGGCTTAAACGAGAGGAGTTCACGGAGTGTGTTACTCCGAGTGTTGGTGTTTTCCTCTTCTGATAGCACAAGATGGACGTACAGCGACATTGCAGATGAATAACTGATGTTCATGCTAATAACGGTGTACACCTCAGCACTAGGTGACGTCTGCTTGGAAACGAGAATAAGCAAAGACCGAATTTTATCGAATCCTAAGGATAAACTGGCAACTTCATTTGTGCGTCATGCAAATTGGGCTCTGTTGTGAACCGACATGATTACAAAATGCAACTGACCCACAAATTCTACTGAAAGTCTCCCATGTCAGAATAAAAAAGAAGTCCAACATTTTATATGCTGATAAAATACAAGGCTACAGACAGACAGACAGACAAACACACAGACAGCACTTCTACGTAAGAAGTAAATAATGCCCTCTGTCATAAACGCATAATAAACAACTATGACATAACAAAAAAATTCCAGCTCCCGTTGCAGGCGGATTGGTGCTATATTGATGTGTCCAGGTATGCGCGATATAACGACAGGGTGTGTCTAGGTACGTGCAACATAACGAAAGGGTGTGCCTAGGTATGTGCAACATAACGAAAGGATGTGTCTAGATATGTGCGAAATAAAGAAAGGACGTGTCAAGGTATGTGCGATATAACGACATGGTGTTTCTAGGTATTGCGATATAACGACAGGTTTTGTCTAGGTATGTGCGACATAACGACAAGTTGTGTCTAGGTATGTGCGATATAACGACAGAGTGTGTCTAGATATGTGTGATATAACGACAGAGTGTGTGTAGGTATATGCGATATAACGACAGGATGTGTCTAAGTATGTGTGATATAACGACAGGGCGTGTCTAGGTATGTGCGATATGACGACAGGGTGTGTATAGGTATGTGCGATATAACGACAGAGTGTGTCTAGGTATGTGCGATATAACGACAGGGCGTGTCTAGGTATGTGCGATATAACGACAGGATGTGTCTAGGTATGTGCGATATAACGACAGGATGTGTCTAGGTATGTGCGATATAACGACAAGATATGTCTAAGTAAGCGTGATATAACGACAGGACGTGTCTAGGTATGTGCAATATGACGACAGGTTGTGAATATTTGTGCGCGACACAACGAAAGAGTGTGTCTAGGTATGTGCGTTATAATGAGAGGGTGTGTCTAGGTATTGGGATATGACGACAGGGTGTGTCCAGGTATGTGCGATATAACGAAAGGGTGTGTCTACGTATGTGCAACATAACGAGAGGATGTGTCTAGATATGTGCGAAATAATGAAAGGACGTGTCTAGGTATGTGCGATATAACGACAGGATGTGTCTAAGTATGTGTGATATAACGACATGGCGTGTCTAGGTATGTGCGATATGACGACATGGTGTGTATAGTTGTGCGCGATATAACGAAAGGGTGTGTCTAGGTATGTGCGTTATAATGACAGGATGTGTTTAGGTATTGCGATATGACGACAGGGTGTGTCCAGGTATGTGCGGTATAACGACAGGGTGTGTCTAGGTATGTGTAACATAACGAAAGATTGTGTCTAGGTATGTGCAACATAACAAAAGTTTGTGTCTAGATATGTGCGAAATAAAGAAAAGACGTGTCTAGGTATGTGCGATATAACGACACGGTGTTTCTACGTATTGCGATATAACGACAGGATGTGTCTAAGTATGTGTGATATAACGACAGGGCGCGTCTAGGTATGTGTGATATGACGACAGGTTGTGTATAGGTATGTGCGATATAACGACAGAGTTTTTATAGGTATGTGCGATATAACGAAAGAGTGTGTCTAGGTATGTGCGATATAACGACAGGATGTGTCTAGGTATGTGCGATATAACGACAGGATATGTATAAGTTTGTGTGATATAACTACAGGGCTTGTCTAGGTATGTGCGATATAACGACAGGATGTGTCTAATTATGTGTGATATAACGATAGGGCGTGTCTAGGGATGTGCTATATGGCGACAGGGTGTTTATAGTTGTGCGCGCTATAACGAAAGGGTGTGTCTAGGTATGTGCGTTATATTGAGTTTGTGTCTAGGTATTGCGATATGATGACAGGCTGTGTCCAGGTATTTGCGATATAACGACAGGGTGTGTCTAGGTATGTGCAACATAACGAAAGAGTGTGTCTAGAAATGTGCGAAATAAAGAAAGGACGTGTCTAGGTATGTGCGATATAACGACAGGATGTGTCTAAGTATGTGTGATATAACGACAGAGCGTGTCTAGGTATTGCGATATGACGACAGGTTGTGTATAGTTGTGCGCGATATAACGAAAGGGTGTATCTAGTTATGTGCGTTATATTGAGAGTGTGTCTAGGTATTGCGATATGACGATAGGGTGTGTCTAGGTATGTGCGATATGACGACAGGATGTGTCTAGTTTTGCGCGATATAACGAAAGGGGGTGTCTAAGTATGTGCGTTATAATGAGAGGGTGTGTCTAGGTATTGCGATACGACGACAGGTTGTGGCATAGGAAGTGATAAATTTAAGCACTATTTAAGCACAATTTAAGCACCACGCCAACAAGACTTTCGAAAAACTCTAAACACTTTCAAGCTCGGTAAACCTACTTCATGCAATTAGCTTTAGGCTGCTGGCAAGAATGCGGTGCTGAAGATAAAACAGTATGCCCCCGGCGGAATTCGAACCACGTCCCTGGCCAACATCAAGTCACGTCGCGTCACGCGACGTCCATAATCTGTCCGTGACGACACCCCGAACGTCCTAGGCAGTGGCGGCCAAAGGCGAGTCGTGTTCATGGCGGAGTTGGAACCCTGGCCAACCGCCTACAGCAGCCCAAGGCACATATAGACTGCAGCCCAGCCACGTGTCCATCTCACTCTGGCACTTTCGGAGCTCTGCCACCACGCCAGTTCCACACCCTCAGCCTCAGGTTCATGGGCTCTTTTGTTTTCTGCAACAACAGCAGCAGCAGCGACCAGCGACCAGAGACTAGCGACTGTTGCTCGCACTGATACGGTCACAACACCGACTGAGGAAGTGCTTTGTTACTGGCAACTTGAGACATTAAACTAAACTCCGTGGCCTTAGTCCGCACGCGAACTATACCGACAGAGCGGCCGCCGCCGGTCGGCGAAGTTAGTGCCAACTTTTTGCGGATAGAGGAGTGTCACGTGGTCAGCGCAACGGG
>Ga0131853_10023631_pt1 | contig 11095 bp, 6 predicted proteins | sample TergutLab28metaG_FD_92764 | JGI IMG/M metagenome (GOLD analysis project Ga0131853, IMG submission 92764) | Labiotermes labralis P1 segment gut microbial communities from Petit-Saut dam, French Guiana - Lab288 P1 (version 2) (version 2) | ecosystem: Host-associated > Arthropoda: Insects >...
CCCAAGTTTTGAGTTTAAAAAAACAACTTTAAATCTTGCCAAATAAAAAAACGGAAAAAAAAAAAAAAAAGAGCAAATAATATATGTTGAAAACAGAGGTGTCAAAAATCAGTTTATATAACTACCAGGAAGTGCACAAAGCATATTCTTTCTTGTATAGCCAATGTCCAGCTAGTGGATAAACTTCTTACTTTTCACAGAGCTTGTTAATTATTGTGTTTACTACAACCCTCCTATAATTCCTAATTTGAGCCAAATAATTCCAGTCCACAGCCCTTACAGTGCTTCTTAAAAGTTCATTTTAATATTATCCTGTCACCTATACCTAAATCTTCCACGCTGTTTCTCCTCTTAAGCCTCTCTGACAAAAACTCTATATGTATTTTGCATCTTTCCCGTGCATGATACATAACTCACCCATCTCACCTGCCATCATTTGATTGTCCTAACAATATGTGGTGCAGAATAAAGGCATTCAGTTTCTCATTATGCTGTTTATGTCTGTATGAAGACATTGGTTTATAAAACATGAAGGCATGCGCAAAATAAAATATTCACCTCTGAATCCATATTAAATGCACATTGGTTTCAATATTACCATTCAATTCTATTACTCTTTACATGAGACAACCCCATGTTGTACATCAGATAACAAAAGTATATTTATTCAGTGTCCATCGCATACAACAATATTAATATTACTTCATATGCAACTAGAGCCAGAGCTGAAATTAGTCGCCTGTAAAATAATTTTAATGTTTGTTGTATGTAATAGACACTGAATATATACCATCAAAATCTTATTACAGCATTTATACAATGTAAGCATTTAATAAGTAAAGTAATGGGAATTTTCTGTTCTTCTTAGATAACACAGAGACCCAAATTGCAAAAATACACTTCTGTTTTTACTTTAGGAAACAAGCATGAAAATCATACTGGCAGTAATACCAAGACTGCTTACCACATTGCTGCGACCTGATGTGAGTGTTTCGGTTGGAGTCACTTGTAAAAGAGACAGCACTGCCCTTTTGATGTTGACTGAAGCTTCACTATCTTTTTCCTCTGTGCATAATTCCCTGTCCACAATGCCATTCTCATATCCAAATGTGACTGGGTGAGCTTCCAGGTCACTGAGATGGCTGTACTTCTATGCGCCAAACAATGGAGAAACAGTACATTTCAATATGTTTGTCTCACACTGTTTGGCGGCTACATTTTGTGTTACTGTAACTGCTCAAACTGGAAACATTCAACAACTGCGAGAGTAATGAGAGGTCTCCCCTAAAGCTTTAAGTTACAAACCAGAACACTCTTAATTCTTTCTATATTAACCAGAATGCCATATCAGTGTGTTTTGGTCCAATCTGAGCGCAAGTTATTGTATCACATTCGTATGTGGGTTGCTTGGGTTACTCTACACTATACAAATGACTGTGTCATTTAAAGGCAACTCCGTATAACTGTCTTATTCCAAGTTTCTACTTCTGGACTATAAATTTTCTTTGAACAATTCAGACAACAGTAACTTCCTATGTAAATATATCTGCTATGCATGGCAATTGTCTGCCTGAACATTCTAAATGAAAACTGAAATTCACAGTAGGCTATAGGCTCTCAGTGTACAGTAAGGGACAAATCATTGTTCCAGTGACCGTTGTATACTAAACTGAGAAAGAGCATTTGGTAAGTTGTCCTATCATCTTTGAATGTGAATTTGTAAGGACAGAAAACTAAGATCTGGAATAACAACTGCAAGCCACCACAGCTCATCTTATAACAATCAGAAACTGTCAAACGCCATGGCAGAGAATGAAAAGAGAAAGGAAAAAACTTGAAAAATGTCAAATATCAAGTGGAATTATGAATATATATGACAGTCACTTCTCATCCAGACAGAAAGCAAAACAATTGCACTGAGCCACATATGAAATACAGTAAGCAGTGCTAAGAATCTGCTGAAAGCATACTAAGGTATCTGAAACAATACACAAGCCAGTACTTTAAGTTAAAAAAAATTAGGAACTTTTACATTTTGTAGATGCCAACTGTGCAAAAGATGAACAGGACCACTGGTTGCATACTGTGGAAGCAGCTATAGTATGGGAAGCCAATAAGCAAAGCCCCCTGTCATCATGAGTAGGAAGCAGCCTACATTATAATATTTGAGGCTGCAAAGAGGACATCGGTTTGAAAGATTTTATAAAAATATGTATGCTGAAGATAGTCAGACAACAATTGTAATTTATGATGGTAAACACTCATTTAAAAAGTGGAATTTAAGCAGTATTTCATAACGTGGTAAAACACACTGACTTACACCAGGGGTCTCAGACCATAGTACATATTACATATTAAGTACATAGTACATATTAAGGGATTTATACATATATGACCGCACAATTATGAGACAAGTTCCCACATTTTCACCTGTCAAAGCAGCAGTCAAAATTGGGTTAATTCAAATGTTAAGAAAGTTATTCTAGGCTTCAAGAGGGTTGAACTCCACTAAAATAAACCATCATTTCAACAGGGCCACAAATGGTAAGGAAAAGTCAAGGGGGAAAGATAACAGCTGATATCTTACAACAGCACTGCACCAGAGAAATGATGTACAGTTAGACTGACAACTGACATGTGACATCATTAAATTATGCGTGGGTGTTACTGCAACAACCTTGCCAACAGTTTAATTTTTGGTACTATATATTAATACAGTGATCATGCCACCTAACAGTAATGTAGTACAGTGTTTAGGATGATACATTTCTTTAAATCTTCCTGCCTCAGTGACTACAAACACATCTGATACTAATAGAAATTTTATCTCAAAACACCCAGAACATACATCAGAAACCACCATATTTTTTTTATAATTCACAGAATAGAACTTATGTTTGTGGTTTTCACAGAACCATTTAATAGCCATTTTTATATCAATCAGCATACAAATTAATAAATAATTAATTCTTGTGACTAACATTAAAAAATTGTAATGAAAGCATTCTAACCCGGCAAAATTATTGATGAAACTTGTCTCAACTGCATAATATATTTTGAGGTTCAAAGCTTATCAGAACTATTTTTCTTGCACTGAATTTTCAACAACAATAATGTAGAATATAAAATGGTTCCAATCACAGAGAAAAATTTTGATAAAAAAATAAATGCACCTTATGAGAAGGATTAACAAATATGTTTCATCTTAATGGTGGTACACACTCAATAGCTGTTACACACCCCACTAGAAATTTTATTACAGCCAGTGCTGAACAGGAAATGCATGTATCCGACCCACAGTATTGGTGATGCTACTTGCAAAAACGATGACACATCAACATCATGGAACTACAGTAATATGTGTTTTTCTCTTCTATTTGTGAAACAAAGCTAAACACAAATACCCCTTAAAATTTAAAATTATCTGACTTTAAAAGATATTTTAAAGCAAAAGTGGAATTCTTTAACAGATCTGTGCCACTAGCTGAAGAATACCTGTGCATCTGGTCCAATGACTTGAACATCTTTCAGCTTCAGGACACCTTGACATTTGTCCAAGAAGCTGACTTCCGCTGTTGCTGTTAGTTGAAGCTTTGTTCCATCCCCTTGCTGACCTGGTACTGTTGCAACTGTGTGTCCCTCAAAACTGTATACATATGTATGTCCAGTCACATAGCTTACTTGGAAGGGAGATGTTCCTTCAAAAGAAATACAGAAATTTAAAAAACTTTCACATGTCTACTGCAATACTAATAGGAGGAAACACTATACTTCATGCAACTCGACGGTCAATAACTGAAATGGGGTAAGATTCACGACAATTTAAACCATCCCAGTAATAATATATTGGTACAGCACTATGCCAGGCAGTCAAATTTCTTCCCTCCTCTCTTTTGAATTATTTATGAGGAGGGAGAAGGGAGTTTCAACCAACCAATTTTTTGCTGTCATCATTAATACAAAGTAAATGTTTTTACTGCTGACTCTCTGGAACACCTTTTTCCTGAGTAGTACAAGAAACACACAATTATGGAACCTGAAGTTACGTGTATGTCATCTCTCATATTACAATATCCCCTGATGCTGGAGACACAGAGTCTGGGATAGCAAAGCCTTTTTCACATGGCTGATTCCCCACATAAATTTCCTTCATCAGAGAAAATTTGCCATAGGGCCCTATTTGAGGACATTTCTTTAAATTAATCCTTCTATCTTTATTTATTTATTTATTTACTTATTTAGTCACAAAGACACACAGTAACACTATTTTCTTTTAACAGAGAAAGTTTATTGAACATTCCAGTCTGATCTGCAATTACACATAAAAGCAGGCTGACTTGTCTCTAAACTTTTAAGGTCAAGTATTTTGAAAATCAAGTAATGACATCATGTTCAGTTTACAACTTCACATAATCACAATCATCCTCTTCCAACCACTAGCAGAATGTGGCTGTTTGAATATAGGGATATACTACATGTGATAAAAGTATGCAACGAAACTGTTTTCAAGTTCTGCTCTCTATTTGACTTACAGTTTAACAACAGGTTGCATATTAAAACTGACAATGTCACCTATTTCATTAACTTTAAATTTTAAATCCATATAAAGAAAGAAAACTAACAAGATTAACTAAGAGACATACTATAAATCCAGTAGATACTTAAATTCACATACCAAACACAGAAGAAATCAACAACAGAATAGTTCCTTATGCACACCAAGCATAAAATATTACTAATTATTATATGTAGTGAGTACAGTCATCACACTTGAATAGAAAATATTTCTAGGGCCAATTTAAATGTAGATGTAAACATTCATATCCCATGAATTACAAGTTTCACACACATCCCATAATATACAACACCTGTCTTTCCATGTATGTAAGCCACTGAAATCTGCACATATTATTTCATGCCAAGAATGAGAAACACTTACGTCCTTGACATCCTGTTCTACATTTCTGTGATGCTGAAAAAGAAGAAAATACAAAAACAATGAGAAATTTGTGTCATATCATACAATTTATACCCTAAAACCTAACTGTTAGTGCAGCAAATTCACACAGTGTTCTGTCATAATTTTCATAGTATATATTTAGAAGTTCCAAATTTACAGTTAACACTTTCAATTTGTCTGGTTACCACTCACATTATTGGTGCCTACATTTGTAACTATTTACATTTCTTTGTAATTTTTGCTTCACATCAGTGTCTGTTGCAAACTGTTCGCCAGCCAGGTGCATTTTAAGAGGTCCAAAGAGTTGGAAATCACTGAGTGAAAGATGGGAGCTCCAGAGAGGGTGGTTCTTGGCCCCTAACATGTCCAATTGGCAGTTTGGAAGGATTTCCATTTCTCTTGACCCTGTTAGAAGCACCTATTTGGCGAGCACTTTGCAACAGACACTGACATGTAACAGGCTGTCAACTCCTGGTTACAGAAATAAGAGTGTTGTTACCCATTTTTTAAAACTTCCTTGCGAATGTGATAAAATGTCATACACACATTCAGCACATTCTGTCATTCTGTCATTGTATAGGACCATGTAGGGGAAGCTGTCTGAACTGTCTGCTAAGAAGGGGGGGTTTTTTTTTTGCTTGTATGGGATACAAGTAAAAAGAGTCTGGCATCTTTTTCCTTTGAAAGTAGCAGTTTAATCAAACACAGATATGTAAGGGCATTATTCGAAAAGGGTTCCCCTTTTTACATTGCTTTTTATAGAAGATGTGTGAGAGAAATGAAAATACCTCTCCGGCTAATTATCTGTCAGGCAAATGTATTTAGAACAATATCAGCCTGAAAGCTACAATTTACAGAAATTCAGAAAGACTGAATTGAAATGTGCTTGCTATTGCAAATACAGCTGGCCAAAACCTGAGGCCAAAAGGGATCAAAGTTGTGAAGATGCTTAGTCATCATTACTTGCAGTCATTCCTATAAAGTATTGTCATAAATCTGTGTGCTTATGGATGGCTGCAGGGGCTACAAACACACATGTGCTCGTTTTGGCAGCCCCTATTTGAGAATGATAAATTTGACAAAATACCTTTCCCCATGCAATGTTTATATCCATCTAGGCTTCAAACAAACCCAGAAAAACTAGGAGATCTCTCTAGGCAGAAGAAACTACTTAATTAATTCAAAATCCATAAGCTCATATGACAAGTTGAGGTCTGACAGCAACGTTAACAATAATGTGTGACTCAAATTTCTTCTAGACCATTCAACTTAGGTCAGCACATCAGAATTTCCTGTAGACCTATTGTAATGGTACATGAGCAAACCAATATTATATGTAACAAACAAATAAATTTGTTTACCAATTTAAAGATCTTTGCCATTAATTATGATTACTGACAGACCTCTCATAAAATTCATTAGAAAGTGACCAAATTCCATTGCCTGAAACCACCAATAACACTTATGAATATCACTGATGTAACTTTAACCCTTCAAATGCTGAGTTAAATCCCATCTGCCATTTGCTGGCATTATAAGGAGCTCACCACATTCTCCACGTTAGCAGGGTAAGGGTTAAACACAGTACAAGAACATTCACTGTCCACTACTTCAATAACATATAACTTATGCTAAGAAAACAATGCAGTTTGAGTGAAGGACATTTTTTTGTGTGCATCCTGGGAAGTTTTGCAATCATGGATATAGGCTTCTGACCAGTGTTACTGTATTATTGAGATGAGGTTTTACCCTGCAAGCAGATAATGCCCTTTACATCAGTGTAGGTGCAGGCATGGTTGTTTCTGTTTACTACAGTCTATTACCATGTTGGGTGACAATAAGAGGGGAAAATTATCAGTAATAATGATGTTATATCTGACTAACAATGTCAGAATTGTAACACACGAATATGTAATACACATTTATAGCAAAGATGAATAAGCACAGTTATTTCTGTACAGTGTGTTATTCTGGGCTATGAATATGATCTAAACCTTTATCGCATTATAAAGCTGATATTTCATGTAAGCCAATTCATCTGTTGCTATCTAGCATCAGTAATAACAGCATGCTGTTGGTGGCAGCAATATCACTATTGGACCCTGATATTTGCCTCCAAGATTCATGTTCATTTCTATTTAATGATGAACCCATGTTATCAATTATCAGCAAGGGTCACCTACTATGGGTCAATGTCTGGGGCTGGCCTTGGCATTGAGTTGAAGCAATTACCCAATCTTCCATACAATGTCTACTGAATGTGTAATGTGACTTAGGGTTTATAACAATTCCCAGACAAACTCTATGAACCTAAATGCAAATGACTGGTGTGCTGCTACAAATGATGAGAGTCCTATTGAAATTCACCCATACATATATAGTATCTACTTAAAAAAAAGTGCTTTGTCCTATATTGAATGCTTCAGATTCTGAGGACTGTCCATTATATTAATGAACAAGACAGGCAATGTACGTATAATGTAACACTGAGGCATGATCGTGCAACCATTGTTGCAGTGGAAAAGCAATAAGTATTACACAACCTAACTGTGTGTATTTGTAGCTTTAGGTATCCAACATCCAATTGCATGAGCCATGTTTTCATTTGTGGCCTGTCCCAATCTACAATACTTTTCCACATTAGCTCATAAATGGCATGACTTTCAAAAAAAAGTTACTGAACACAAAATACGTGTTTTGATTTTCTCTACAACTTTTGTCTGAAACATTTCTCATTCTAAGAAGAAATGAGCGTGATATTGTAAAGATAAATGTATACTGGTCTTCATGTAAAGTACCCTTTATTCTTGTCAGATATGAATGAAAATTGAATTTTCTCGACAGATTTTCGAAAAATCCTCAACTACCAAATTTAATGAAAATCCGTTTGTGGGAAACGAGTTGTTCCATGTAGACAGATGGGCGGACATGACGAAGCTAATAGCCGCTTTTCGCAATTTTGTGAACGCGCCTAAAAACTACCAAGTATTCAATCTTCTAATTTTTTTAGTGAAGCTGAAATTATAATTCACAGAGAGCTACTGGTAAAAATAATTTTCATCACTAACAAAGAATAGGCTACATTTCCTGTGTCGCTGAAAATATTTTGCTTTCTTACCACGAATTTAGTTAACACCATTGACGGTTACAGACCTCTGGGATATATGACGTTGTTTAGACGGTATAACAGCATCATATCCCAGAACATAGGCTCTTCATCAGCACCGCAGTGAAAACCACAAATTTCGAAGAGCATTGTTAATTCCGCCACCTTCTTTCGTGTGCATAATGGAATAAACTATTAACTCCATGGTGCAGTGCTCTTCTGGAGAAGATAATCGGTTCTCAGCTAGTCAAGAAATTCCCCGCATTTTATTGAACCCGAAGGTTTATTATCGCATTCACAACTGCCCGCCACCTGTCCCTGTCCTGAGCCAGCTAGATCCAGTCCACACCCCCATATCCCACTTCGTGAAGATCCTTGCAATCAAGTATTACATTTTGGATTAACACGTCCCCTGATTCCTCACTGTACATCGCTTCTGCTTTGCATTTGCAAGGTGCAAAATTCGGCAGAGACAGACTAAATTGACTACAAGATTTCATGATTTTCCTCTAAACATCCACAGAATTGCTTTAATACAACATCGAAAAAACTACGCTCGCTGCCTACACTAGACGATCTGTGCTCACTGCCACAGACCATCTCCCACCCTGTGGCAGCTTTTCAGTAACACGCGCCTGCAGTGGTTGATGGTAAGTTATCATACTGTTCGACAGTACATATCCTATAAGATTTCTGTCCTGCGGGATGTACGGCGTGTAATCTGGCAGAGAAGAGCACAGACGTTGAAACCTGTTGTCTCATAGCAGGTTTCTCTGAACTGTCCATTTGCTCCTATCTGTCTGCACATTGTCATCCCTGAATATAACACTGTTCATGGTCACCATCGTGAGAAACGTCTGACATAATCTATGCAGCTTCAAAAGCGTCTTTCGATAACTGAACATTCAAACTTTCCGCCCGCCCCTACCGCCGGAATAAAGCCGAACGTCATTCGTACCACCGTAAAATCGGTATAGGGGCTTGCTGCTCCACGTAGTAACAATGGCAGAAATCGGGCCTAGTGGAATGCAGTTTAACTGCGAAACTTTTATAACATTTCCCCTATTCTGCCAGTTAATTTCTAACATGAAAACGATTAAACACGGTGATCGGTAAATGACGCATTTATGTTGGGCAGTGTACATCAACATTCCTCAATAAGTTAAAGAATGCCCATTTATGTTCGGTGTAAAAAATGTTAAATCCTTCTTCTAAAAAATAATTTTTCATCGCGTCAGGCCGCATATTTCGATGTCAACATAACTTCGCAATACAATTCCGGAAGACTCTTCATTGTTTCAGAGTCATTTAATAAACGTGAAACACGTGAGGATAGTTAAGGCTGAGTTTTATTCACCTGAGTTTCAAGGCATTATATCCAACTGGCATTTCAATCAGTGGCTTCCGACGGGGGGGGGGTTTAAATCCCCCCCCCCCCGGAATTCCGAAGGCCCTCAAAAATCGTGCCAAACTCAACCCGATTGTGAAAAATGTTGAAAATTATTGAATTTAGGACGCCAGCACTCCTTCATGTTTGCATAACCTTTGATACAGGCAGAAGATGCACCGAGTCGAAATAATTTAGGTGTGTTTGAAAATATGTCTTATGATTTTGAAGTAATTAGTCTAAAGTTATTCAGGGTGAAAGTAAATCAAGCTCCAGTTGCATGTTTTGTTCTCAAATAGTACAAGAAATTTTCAATCCGTGATGACTGATATGTTGAGTCTGAAATGTGCTATATGTAACAAAATTTTGGCTACATATTCAGCGCTTTCACATCTCTGCAGGGCATTAAGGTCTATCTGTTCTTCCGCCAGTCCGTCAGCTATTTATGTGCACGGAGCAACTCCAGAACCATTGAAAGGATTTTCGTGAAATTTTATGTTGAACGTCCTAAAACTGCCACGTTATGCGTAGTTATCCAAACTTGTATAATCGATAATGAGCAATGGTTATCCGAAAACACATAGAGATTACATTGGCACATCCAAGTCTGTTATTGTTAATAGTACATACACGAAGCTTGCTCCCAACTAAAATTATAGGCATACATGAACTTATACGAATATGTATTTAATAATAATACAATTTTCCTTTATTTTAATACATTTTACACTTTGTTTCTTTCGAAAATATCGAACATAAAAAGTACGCATGCTAGAATTGTTCCGCTATGCATATACTTCATAACTAGTTTATTGTATCATATTCACGATATTAATAACAATGCTCTGTTCTCTTAAAATTCCTTGTAACACACCTACCTTTTGATTTATCCAAACTAAATTCCTTATCAATCTCCTTAGTCCAAGATAATGGCAATATTCAGTTACATGGATCATATAAACTTTTGTCAATCGTTTAACGCGACGTCTATCACTGATATTTATTTGGACTTTTTCCATCGTCACTATATAACACACCACAATATTTCGGAAACAACTGCTTCCTTCTTCGGGTTATCCGCTTTTCAAGTATGTCCCGATTTACCGTCACCCGTTTTTGTGTCCTCACAAATTTATCCCCTCACCAGTTTTCAAAACTATAGCTCGAACACGAAAGCAAGTTACCCTTTCCACGCGAAATTGTTCCCGACTCACATAACGCGATATGTAGCAGTCGCATCTGTCCTGTTCCAAGAGCCATTTGCACGAGAACAATGACGCAGTATTGAATGGTCGTGATGGTCAGGCGCGTGCCGCGAAATTAACATCCCACTACATAGACAAGACTTGTTACCACCATGGTATTTGCAGGGTATTGTGTTTGTTTAGTGTTGGCTCTTCGGGATAAAGTCAGGCAGAGCGTCATTAGTACATGACATATTTGCGTAGGTATATAATGAGCCCGACCGCCTCTGTGGTCTAGTGGTCAGAGTTTCTGGCTACAGATACACAGGTCCCGCGTTCGATCCCCGGCGCTACCAGATTTTCTGAGTAGTAGTGGGTCTGGAACGGGGTCCACTCAGCCTCGTGAGTCTCGTGAGGTCAATTGAGGAGCTACTTGAATGAAAAAAGTAGCGGCTCCA
>Ga0131853_10023632_pt1 | contig 11095 bp, 7 predicted proteins | sample TergutLab28metaG_FD_92764 | JGI IMG/M metagenome (GOLD analysis project Ga0131853, IMG submission 92764) | Labiotermes labralis P1 segment gut microbial communities from Petit-Saut dam, French Guiana - Lab288 P1 (version 2) (version 2) | ecosystem: Host-associated > Arthropoda: Insects >...
ATGAAACAAAATTATTTTCAGTACAATGATAAATTTTTCCAACCAGAAAAAGGAATAGCAATGGGATCCCCAATATCAAGTACAATGGCAGAGGTTTACTTACAGTACATAGAGGAAACATACGTGAAACAATGGCTGGTTAGTAAGGAAATAATATATTATAAGAGATATGTGGATGATATTATAATCATATTTGACCAAAATAAAACAGGACGGAATAATTTTACATGAAATCAATAAGATAGACAAAAACCTTCAGTTTAAGATGTCTACTGAGGAAAGCAATACAACAAATTAGCTGGACATTACCATACATAGAAGTAATAACAACATGGACATAAGTATCTACAGGAAAACTACATGTACTGATACAACAATCCAATTTTCCTCTAACCATCCACATGAGCACAAGATTGCAGCATTCAGATACTATATAAATAGAATGATAAAACTCCCCACCACAAAAAATCTAAAAAAAGAAGAATGGAAAACAAAGAATAATGGATATCCCACGCATATCATAAATAATCTCAGAAAAAAACTGACAACCAAGAAGCAAAAACACCAACAATACACTATAAAGATCAACATAACAAAAAATGGGTAACATTTACTTACTTCAGCCCTATAATAAGACATATCACTAACCTGTTTAAACATCCTAATCTGAATATTGCATTTAGAGCAACCAACGCCGTCCAACAACAACTATCTAAAGAACAGATTAATAATAAAAATCCTAGTGGAATATACAAACTGAAATGTAACACATGTAATAAGGTGTATGTTGAACAATCAGGAAAATCTATAAACATAAGACATAAGGAACATGTTAGATTTATAAGAACCAACAACCCACAGTCTGCCTATGCATTACATATCCTGCAAAATAGACATGAATACGGACCAATAGTAGACACATTACAACTACTAAAAACATGCTCAGAAGGTACACATATGGACTGTTGGGAAGCCTTATATATGCAAGCATTCCACCAACACGGGATTCTGATTGCGGAACAACAGGTCAGTGACTCCAACCCCCTCTACGAACTTATAAACGCCACAAAAATCCTTCTACGTAACGTAGTGCCAGTATCACGCAACGAAGCACAGAATGCACATCCGTAATAAGGCACACTTCGCAACATAACATTACACAACACGGTAAGCATAAATCTCATATCAGTCCAACAAGCCTAATTATTTGTGTACAAAATTATTCTAATATTTATTTTGACGATACTTACTTGGTATAATTTATATTACAGGCATGCTGCCACAACACCCAACCTGTGCAACGAAATTAATATGTGACTATTTCCAGTGTGACTTTAGCAAGGAATATATAGCTCCCTGATGATGGTCTTAGGACCGAAACATGTCGGAGAGTTTTTAATGTTTTAATGTATAAATTTTATATATGTGCAGTACTTGTTTGCAAAGTAAACGAGACGATTCCGAACTGACGGCAGTCGGTGCATATAACTGCTGATATAATCTCGGTTTGTACAGTCCACGATTCAAAAAATACCTATATATGTGCAGACGTAAAATTGTCCGATCTTTTCTGTTTTAACTACAGCTCTCCTGTTTTCCGTTCAGAGGTTGTAATATCATGGAATAAGACTCAGTAATTATGACACCTAACCTAAACTAACGTAACCTAACCTTAATGGTGTGTTAGAACAGGGAAATTCCAAGTTGTCCTTTTTTCTTCTCGCCAGTATCATTAGATCGATAAATCAAGGAGCATGAGATGGGCAGGTCATTTCGTACGCATGACAGAGAAGATAAATTCATGCTGAATTTTGGTTGATAAAACTTGAGTAAGAGATGGCTCGGAAGACTAGGCGCAGGTGAGAATTTGATGTTACGAGATAGGAAATTTGCGCGTAAAACCATAATAAAGAACATTGGTAAGGAAGGTAGCAAATGTAAATATGGTGACAAAAGTAACCACAGCAGTTATTGGACCACTGGTGTCTCTGAGGTATCAATTCTAGAGGGAAGTGACGCTGAGTCACTTAGTAATTCGTATCCTTGGCAATCTGTGATAGTGGGCGGCTTCACGCCCATAATATCGACAGTATTCTAAAACTTTAATACGAGAGTTTCTGGTAATAACTTATGACGCCCGGTTTCCTTGAAATGTTGCACTCTATATGCTACGACCAACAAATATGAAGTGATACTTATGACATTTAATATTCCATTTCTGGTAATTATTTCCGCCAGAAAGGCGTTCATTTAAATGATAAATATGCTTGTGTTTTATTTTTTCATGGCGCAACAGATCCTAGTTCGTCAGGCTTCCTCGTTATCGAGGATTCGCGATTATACTCAGACACACGACTCGCGGTAGGAACTTCTCTGGTTGAATCGTCAGTCCGACAGAGAGACCTGTACTTGACATAACACCACATTTACAAAAGACAGACATCCATGCCCGAGGCGGGATTCGAACCCGCAATCCCAGCAAGTGAGAGGCCGCAGACTCAGGCGGCCACTGCGATCGGCTGAGTATTCTCATACACAGTTCTGAAATGTTGGCATCGTCTCCGTGTTTACGGTGTCCTGAAATATGACCATAAAGGTGTAGTTGGCAGCGGATTCTTTCGAAACTTTGATAAACTGTCCGCCAAACTAATGACTTCACGTCTGTAATTGTTGACATAAATAGATGTCTTTTTCATGTCGCACTTTTATGTGTGCCTAACGCTTTATCTTCTTTTAACACTTCGCATTTCTAACTCATTGTTTTGATAAGTATTGTCAAACTGAAAGCTAAATAACGTTTCCATGCGACCGCCATATTCTTACGTTATTTTTCCCAGAATTATTTGCCCCCGATCATCATTTGTTGCTGAGGTAGAATGGCCCCACAGCACCTACATATTTATCGGTCTCAATTCCGTGGTGTTGTCCCTGCAGTGACTGAGCTACCCTGTCTTGAGGACTTTCTTCTTTTTTTTAATATTTTCGACATTTTCTCTCCTTTGTTGCACTAGGTCTGAAGTTCCTAACAATAACATTCCGGTCTAGTGCCATATTCTGCTCGACAGTTCCAATAATCTTGCAACGGAAAAGATTTTAATTGGCCTTTGCACTGTCTTGTGTTCAAATATCTATTTACGTAAATGGCGAGTCTCTGCTAAACACATCTTGACGTTCGCAAAGTCACGCTGCAGCCCGATCAAGAGCGAGTTCCAATTTTAAAATTCAAATAAAATACACCGGGCGCTTTGGCTCAAGCACTAACATTTCTGCTTATATTCAAAAGGCATCCGGTGCGACATCAGATATCCCGAGCAAGTGCGAGGTTTTCGTCAGTCCTTCCAAGCAACCTCAGTTTAAACCACACATGTTCCCTTTCGTTTCATTTTCAATACGTCATTCACCAGTCATCCAATAATTCAACATTTATTGCTATGATAATCTCGTAAACCCGTGACATAAAGGAATCCCACGATCAGTAGAACAAATAAAACAAACAAATAAACAAACAAACATGAAATTGGACCTGACATTGAGTTGAATATCTAAATACATGGTCCTTAAGTACAAAGTCTAACCATTCTGTGTTATGTGGTTGGTACAGTACCTTCACTTGACACTTGCATTCCGATGTTTCCTGTTTGTTAACTCGTCATAGTATGTTACCAGAGAGCCGATACAGGACGTCGACCTGTCTATGTCAGTGTAGGCTTATATTTAGAATGTACCCAGTTCAAATCTCATCCAATTACTAACTATAATAAATGAATATTCAGTTCTGCTGGGAAATACACGCGCAAAGACACAGCGTCAAATCGCAGCAACGCTGTGGGAAAGTCAAATCCCAGAAGAAGAGTCTTCAGCAACGCCGCTGTGAAAACTTCAAAGATCGCCTTGGTGATTCTTTTAATTTTTTCTCCCTTAGTCTCCGAGCGAATATTATTTCTGTGTAGGACACTTCTGATGTCAAGTTGGGCCCAACAACGAGTAAGCTGTCTGTACGGACGCGGTGGCGGGAAACTCATTGTCTACTGTCTTCGGTGTGTCTGAAATTAATTAAGCGGCTGGTATATTTAAAATTTAATTTTTTGGAGCTGTATAAATAAGGGACAATCTTTCACAATACATAGTACCTGTAAATTTCATGTAGAAGGTAAAATTCCCACTTTACAGGCCCGGTGTGGCCCAGAGGGTGGGTAGAAGTGTAGCTCTACTCTTCCATGACCGCGGCACTGGAAGGGGGTGAGTGGTCAGCAGCACGTCCTGGCCGCACTTTACCCCCGGGAAAAACCCGGTACCCATTGTACAGGAGGCTGGGTGGGCCCAAGGGCCGGACTGGACGGGCGGAAAATCTCGTCCCCGCCGGGATTCGATCCCGGACCGTCCAACATGTAGTCAGTCGCTATACCGACTGAGCTACCCGGTCCACAGATTTCATGTACTAATTACTAAACTTGTACACGTAACAAAAATGTGATCCTGATCTTGTTACCAAATCTACTCCCCAACTTTGTATATTCCTTCAAATTTTATGTATAGTGTGTCGCTGGCTTCCCAACCGAACCTTCTCTCATTTTTCTTTCCTTTTTTCCCGGCCCTCTTATTTTCATCGCGCAAAGTAGGCAATAAATTTATGCGGGTAAGTCTTCCTGAAAGATAATTTTACGCAACTCTTATTTCAACGATCATATTACCAAAATAAAATGACAGTAATTCTGAACTTTATTTTCAAAACGAATTCTGTAACATGAAATACCTAGCAGTTCTTTATGATTTATTACTTCTTTTACGTTCTGGAAACAGGAAATAACATAATCAAGTTTGCAGTCCTTGCGTCACTAATCTAACCAACCTTGTGTTTTGCAGATTAGTTGAAGCTATGCCACCCCAGTACGTACACGCTGGCTCGGACAGCGAGCAGGATCGTCTTTTGAATCAGTTCTTCGTTACGCCATTTAGGAAAGGCTACGTCCGTATTGGCCCGAACAAAGTACTCATGACCGTATGCTACCTTGAGTATGCTGACCGCATAGAAGACATGGAGGTGCGGGACAGTGATGTGTGGGTCGTGTCCCACCCCAAAACAGGTAATTCACTCTACGGTGGCCTGACGATGGTACTTTGCTCTTACCATTACCTAATTCCTGGACCTTGTCCGTAGTTGTGTATTCAAACAAGATAGGAAATGTGAGTATAATTTAGACTAATAAGACAGGCAATATACTTGTAACATTGAAGCGCGTTCGAGTAACCATTGTTGCTGTGGAAAAGCAGTATTACATATTCTGAGATTGTGTTTGTAGTCTTCGTTATCCAGCTTGCAATGCGCGTGCGCCATATTGTCGTCTGTGACCTGTCCGGCTCTACAATATTTTTCCACCTTATCTCATAAACGGCACGATTTTCGACCAAAAAAAAAGTTATTGAACGTAAAATTTGTGTCTTGACTTTCTTAAAAAATGTTGTTTGAAACATTTCTTATTCTAAGAATTCAGCGAGACATTTTCATAAATGTATGTGGGTCGTCCTGTAAAGTGTCCGTTGTTCTTGTCAGATTTTAATTAAACTTGAATTTTTCTAGACAGATACACGAAATATGCTAAAATATCATATTTCGTGAATATTAATATAGTGGAAGCCGAGTTGTTCCAAACGGACAGAAGGACAGACAGACAAACAAACACGACGAAGCTAATAGTCTTTTTTTGCAAATTTACGAACGCGTCTAACTCTAGGGCCGTTTCGGATTGCTACATCGTGTACAATCGTCAGGTCATTCCATTTAAAGCCTGTGGACATACTTTTGTTTAACTGAACACGACATGTACTGTTGTATTGTACAGTAAACTGAAGAAAGGGAAAAATATAAGTAAAGGGGGAAAAAATAAATAATTATTTATTCTTTTTCCCTTTTCTGTTATTACAATTGTGCACGTACCATATACTGTTATTACGACTGTGCACCTACTATATACTGTTATTACGATTGTGCACCGTACTATATAATGTTATTACGATTCCTCACGTTCTGTAGACTTTTATGACGATTGTGCACGTACTGTGTACTGTTTTTACGATTGCGCCCTTACTATAGACTGCTATTACGGTCGTTGGGCTCTCTTATATATTTTTTGCCGGACTTTTTATTTATTTTTACGTGAATTTTATTACATTTATCTCTCATACCTAACGTCAACTCTTCACTTCTCCGATATCTGTAATTGCGGTTTAAAAACAATATTTCTTATGCAGTTTGGGGGGTATATCCATAAACTGTGTACGAACCAAATGTCATATTCCCAGACTTAACATATTCTAAATATTTTTATTTTCCTTAATTATACATCATATAATTCGCATGAAGAAGTAAGGCTGATTAGAATCGATTACTATCGGTTAGTATGGATTATTAAGTATTGATATAGACAAAAAATAAGGGTACGCGGGTCTTCACGTACAGTGCGTTTTTTAAATGATTCTTACCAAATTTGAATTTTCTCGACAGATTTTCATACAACCCTCTCCACGTATAAAATTTCACGATAGCTCCTCCAGGGTAGCCTAGCTGTTACACTCGAAGGGACGGACGGACGGATAGCCAGACGAAATGATAGATACGATGAAGCTGATAGTCGCTTTTCGAATAAAAGGACACATTAATTCGCAAACGGTGTTTTTTTCATCCTTATTGGGGTTTGAAGGTACCTGCTGAGCTGGGGACCGATAGAAATAACTATTTAAAGTCACTGAACGTCCTGCTTCAATTCACGGTAGGGGCGAATTTTCTGCACCCATCCAGAACTACCCTGGGGCCCACCCAGCCTCCTTTGCGATGGGTGCCGGGTCATTCCCCAGAATAAAACGGCCGGGGCGTGGCGTTTACCACTCACCCCCATCTAGAGTCGAGTTTAAAGAAAGAGTAGAGATATATCGCTGCTCCTGCTCTGTGCCTTCATGGCAGGTTATAGGGTGACCTTTATTTTTAGACATACTATGGACTCCATGGGTGTATCACCGCCTGTTCGCTGGAGGGCGAAGGAAACTAGTTTCCAAAAGAGTTGTTTTCTGAGCGAGAGTGCATGGGTCAAGTCCAGCAACCAAGTTGTCGTAAAGTGGGCATCTTCTCTCTCATGAATGTGACCAAGTCAGAAGTGAAGATTCAGCTGAAGTTCTAAGACACTGGGATTGCTAGTGTACCACTAGATGTAGTCGTAAAGTGGACAATAATATTAAAATGAATCTTATGTGCCCTAGGAGAGTTGAAATTGCATTAGCCTCGTTCTACATATGTTGCAGCGGCATACTCTTTTTGTATCGGTAATGAACTAGCGGGATCTATGGCGAACGATGAATTTATTGATAGTCTGAACAACCGCTAACTTCACAAGACAGGATCATCTACGTCGAATTATTTTCAGTGAATTACCCATTTCCGCATGACACTGAAAACATTGAGTTTTTTTTGTTGGATACTTTAATTGTTGACAGCGCGGGTTGCATTTCATATAATTTATTTTGTATGTTACTTGTGGTAATTGTGGTCCATTATGATCGTTTGAGATTGACAAGTCATTTTAAATTTATACTTATCTATTATTGTTACATTACGTGTTCAAATTAAAAGTTATTTTGGTGAAGGGTGCACAAATTTGACAAAAATCTAGGGCCCACCTCAAAATTCTAAGCTCCAGAAAGGTAACATGAAGCCAGGGTGGCATGACCCCCCCGAATTTGTGCACCACTGAATTAGGCGCGGTAAGGTCTTTACGTAATATTTATTCCGCAAAAGTACACATGGCAATAACTTAGTGGGGTCGGATTAAGGAGGTTAGGCGTTTATTTGTGTGCAATGGAGGAGGTGAAAACATCGGGGTCTTTACGGTAGGACTCCTCTGAGTCTTGGCGAACAAATGACGTTGAGGTTCGCCTGCCACGTATTGTCAACCTCTTATTAGACCACGTCAATCCGCCTCACCCATCGCTCACGTGCTCTAAATCATTCTCATGTCGACATCACAATACGGGACTGACCTTCCTACAATAATAGGAAAACGGTTTATTTTTTCTCATTTTGTTTTGTTAACAATACACAGCATCTTTTTCAAAGTAAATTACCGTAAAATTTAAATTCGTAATAAAAGGTAATAGAGTTTGAATAGGCAATTTAAACATGATTATAGACTAAATAGCATTGCCAACCGTATGAAATTAACTGAATTTTAGAAGCGGTTTCCACATCCTTTGTATATATTCGTCAAGGTTGAAAGTGAAGCTATGGTCCTGTGGTGAGTAGACGTCTTCAGCCGATTTAGCTAATCCGCTTCGTTTTATTGCTACTAAACCTATTATCATCACTTCAATACAATTCACGACTTCATAATCATATATCATCGAGATCTGTGTCCTTATTTGCGTGAATGTAATCCATTTCTCCTTGTTTCAAAATGTTTCCCCAGCTTTAGGCTATCTTGCCACGTATTTCCGTGTAAGCATGCCAAGTATTCCCCTTATCATCCGATCCTAGCACGGAGACAATGTTAATACGCACTTGTAAACCGATCGTCATATTACGCGGCAGTATCCGTGGACGTGTAAGGTCGAAAGTCTCCTAGACGTTTATACAGAGTGATTCAAAAAGATGAACTCAATTGAACAGTAAACGGCGCCTCAACACACGCCAGACAGGTTGTTGCGGTATTCCAAGTTCTCTGCTCGCTTTACGGGTTGACTTGTGTGGGCTACGCTCAAAACTCTCTTGAATTCGTCTCACGTTCTCCTCTGATACACGTGGTCGGCCGGAGTTTTTGCCTTTACACAGACAGCCTATTTGCTCAAATTGGTAATTCCAACGAAAAATGCTCTTCCTCGTTGGAGGCTGAATGTTGAAACGAAGACGAAACGCACGGTGCACAGCAGTCGCCGACTCAGTTTTAATGAACTCACGAACGCAAAAAATCTTGTGTTGCATAGTACCCATTTTGTTCTCAACTGACGCTGCTGCACGACTGTGCACTAGACGGGGGCTCTAGCGATGTTATTTAAAAATTTAGGATCTCCTCTTTCAAATGTTATGTATTTCATTCACATAACATGTTTATTTCAGGAAATATAGACGTCTGAAATTGAGTCTATGTTTTTTAATCACGCTGTATTCTAACAAGATTAGTTCAGATAAAGTTAATGGAATCCCATCCTGTAAACGCTGTATAATGTAGCCCACAGAGTGTATGAAACAGCCCTTACCCATTGCAGTGCCCAAGTAAATTCGGACATTCATCTAGGTTTTATACACAACAAATCTGAATTACATATAAGAACACGTATATTGTACTTGACTGTTCTGGAGTGTCTCTCTCCAGTGAACTCATGCTCTGTTACTTGTCGGCATGACGAAATGAGTCCGACTGTTGCGTACGGCAGAGCGTTCTCGCAGTTAAAATTCACTGTATTTTGTTTTACGTTACTTCAAACCCTATACTCGGTATTTACTGTATTCCGAAAAAACATACCACACACACACACACACACACACACACACACACACACACATTATTTTACATTAGACTTTCTCCGACATGTTTCGGTTTGGAGTGAGTCCTATCAGGGAGGTACAGTTCAAGGGACTGTACATAATACGCGAGTGTTTTTTTTTATTAGAGTGTGTAACTCATGTATCCCTTCGTGTAAAATATACTGCGGTACTAGGCACAGACTGGCCAGTTCAACATTGATGTTGTATATCAATAAATATATATTATTAATATATGAATATTATTAATAGAAACTTTAATTACTAGATAATATTGAAATGTAAAAGGCAATAAACTTGTCTGACATTTAATTAACATAAAATGCTCATTTCTATAAAAACTAAACGTAAATGTTTTATTTCCATTCCAACATCCATGGACTGTCGTCGGTCCTTATTATGAAAGTATGCACCCCGCAATGGTGGAACCTAAGTATACTGTTAGACTGTGTTCACTGTAATAGTTCAGTATGTTACGGTACATGAAACGGTGAAGTTTCTTCTCTTCAAATCGTGAAGACATACAGTGGAGTGAAGGTACAGACCCACTCATTTCTATCCTTGGCCTGAGATGGAGGTAAGTGGCCGGCTTCATGTCTCGGTCACTTTACCCCCACAAAAAGTACCTGTCGGTGTACAGTGAATAAGAGCTTGGGTTGGTCCCAGAGCCGATCTGAACGTCCTTTAGAAGAGACCATCTCTTGGCCTTCTCAGGGATCGATCGTAGTTCCTCTGTTCTCCAGCCCTTAGCGTGGTGGCTATACTTACCACTCTTCTGTCTATGCTGCCGTGGCCTGAGACATTCAGACACTGGAATCAAATAATGCCCCCGCCCCTCCTTTTTCCCAGTTCGCAACAGAAATAAAGTTAACTGACAGGCTTATTTAGTGCTACATTTTTCTCCTAATCATCTCTCCTAGTACCGTCAGTCCGGCCCGGTCCGTAGTACATGACTTATTTGTCACTAGTGATATTGTTGTTGGTTTACAGATACGGGAGAGCGGACAGAATAAATATTTATTAATGAAACAGTTTTTATTTGATGATGTAAGCCATCAGCAGGCTACAATAACGACACATGGAGACATTTGTCTGATATCATTAAAAACTGTTAAATGACTGACTGACATCGGTAGTATAATTATCTGTCTTCATTAAACCAACGTTTAATGCACCACTTTTTATACACCAAGTTACAGTGTTTAACTAATGCTAATACACTGGTATAATTTTACAAATCTCATTCCTTAACATTCACAGATGTATAATGACTACAGGCTGTTATCAGTAACATAACTTCTTCTAACGGAGGTTAAGTTCTCATTTCCGAGTAGACTGCGTTTGAAATGTGATGGCACACGCGCAGAAACCAGATTTTGTCTTTCGGCGAAACGGACGAGTCCATTTAAATCGGTAGGGGTGTTAGTTCAGACTACTACTGGCAGCCGAGGTGTGCGCATCAGCGGTAGTAATGCTGGATACACCATGATCCGAGGTGGTGTGAAGGGTACTGGCTACCCACTCCATTCGCCAGTTTCCCCTTCACTTCCCCGCCCGTGCGTCACCGTG